>OCHK01002875.1_pt1 | contig 10765 bp, 9 predicted proteins | sample 1538551 | NCBI WGS metagenome assembly OCHK01 (sample SAMN04571707, study PRJEB22368) | human gut metagenome | biome: human gut; material: stool | host: Homo sapiens | place: Luxembourg | collected 2012-08-31
AGCCGGCACCGACGCAGCCAACGCAGCCAAAGCCGGCACCGACGCAGCCGACACAGCCAAAGCCGGCACCAACACAGCCAACAGAGCCAGATACACCAGCGCAGCCAGATACAGTGCCGACAGAGCCAGATACACCGGCTCAGCCAGATACACCGGCTCAGCCAGATACACCAGCTCAGCCAGATACACCGGCTCAGCCAGATACACCAGCAGCTGATGTGCAGGAAGCACCGGCAGCAGAGATTGCAGAGACAATCGAATAAATTTTTCGGATTGTAACAGAGAGGAATATAAAATGATTTTTGATACTCATGCGCATTATGATGATGATGCATTTGATGAGGATCGCGATACATTGCTGGGGGAGATTTTCTCCTCCGGCATTTGTTGTATCACGGACGTTGGTGCGTCTGTAAAATCCTCAAAAAGTGCGGTTGCTCTTTCAAAAAAGTGGCCGCAGATATATGCTGCCGTTGGTGTTCATCCAGACAGCACAGCTGATATGACAGAGGAAGATATTGAGACGCTGCGAAGCCTTGCACAGGAAAAAAAGGTAGTGGCAATTGGTGAGATCGGACTTGATTATTATTGGGACAACTCACCGAGAGAAGTTCAGAAGAAATGGTTTGAACGCCAGCTTGCACTTGCAAGAGAGGTTGATCTGCCGGTTATTATACACAGCAGAGAAGCAGCAAAGGACACTATGGATATAATGAGGGAGGCTGCTAAGGCAGGAAATACTGGCGTAATTCATTGCTATTCTTATGCAGCGCCTATGGCAAAGGAGTATATTTCAATGGGATTTTTCATTGGAATAGGAGGCGTGCTTACCTTTAAGAATGCCAGGGTAATTAAGGAGGTGGCATCAGAAATTCCGCTTTCTTCGATTGTGCTTGAGACAGACAGTCCGTATCTGGCACCTGTGCCGTATCGCGGAAAACGTAATAATTCAATGTATTTAAAAGAAGTAGTAAAGCAACTGGCACAGATCAAGCAGGTGTCTGAGGAAACTGTTATTACGACAACGCTTGCAAATGCCAAAAGACTGTACCGATTGGAGGAAAACTGTGGCTGAATTAGGAAATCCGAAAAATACAATAGAGGTATTACAGAAATACCAGTTTCATTTTGCAAAGAAATTTGGTCAGAACTTTTTGATTGATACGCATGTACTTGATAAGATTGTGCGTGCAGCAGAGATCACACCAGAGGATTATGTACTTGAGATTGGACCGGGAATTGGAACACTGACCCAATATCTTTGCGAATCTGCAAAACATGTATTTGCAGTTGAAATCGATGACAATCTGATTCCGATTTTACAGGACACGCTGTCTGCATATGATAATGTTACGGTTATTCATAATGATGTTCTTAAGCTTGATATTAACAAGATCGTGGAAGAAAAGTGTGAGGGAAAACGCATCAAGGTAGTTGCAAATCTTCCGTATTATATTACTACACCAATTTTAATGGGATTATTTGAGAGTCATGTACCTATGGAGAGTGTGACTGTTATGGTACAAAAGGAGGTCGCACAGCGTATGCAGGCACTTCCTGGCGGAAAGGATTATGGTGCATTGTCTCTTGCTGTACAGTTTTATGCAGAACCATATATCGTGGCAAATGTTCCGCCAAACTGTTTTATGCCAAGACCAAATGTCGGAAGCGCTGTTATCCGTCTGACAAGTCATAAAAAACCAGTGACAGTAAAAAATGAAAAGCTGATGTTTGACATTATACGAGCATCCTTTAATCAGAGAAGAAAAACACTAGTAAATGGCCTATATAACGTAGGCGGTTTAAACAAATCAAAGGAAGAGCTTGCAGCTGTGCTTGAAAGCATTGGTTTAGCAGCAAACGTGCGTGGAGAAACGCTGACACTTGAGCAGTTTGCAGCACTTTCTGATGCATTGTCAAAAAGCGCGAATTAAATTGTTCTAAACGATGCCTTTCTTTCATATGTACTTATTTAGAATACATATAAGGAAAGGAAGGTATCAATATGGCACAGTATCAGCGCTTCCTCTCATATCTTTTTGAGTATGAGGGTGATCAAAAAAAGGAAAACTGCGGGTTTGCAAAGATAGAAATCAGAGGAGATGTACAGCGTATTTTCCTGTCTGTAAAAAATAATGAGCAGGCTGAAATTTTACATGTATTTGGCTTTTATCATACAAAGGATGGCTGCGATTGTGTGCCGCTTGGCCGTATGGTTGTAAAAAATGGAAAAGGACAGCTCCAGTACATCAATAACGGCGTTTATCTTGCAGGAAGTGAGATTAAATTTGAGCAGCTTAGCGGAATTGTAGCAGGCAGACAGAAGCCGTTTTCAAACGCTTATGCAACTGTCTGGGATGACCAGTATTTTGGACTCTCACTGTTTGAGAAGGATCGAGCAAAACAAACAGCACAGTCTGAAGATGAACAGGTTTTGGAAAATCAGCCTCAGGAAGAACTTCAAACGATGGAAGTTTGCTGTGAGACTGATAGCAAAGAAACAAACAAAATAGAACAGGGACAAGACAAGGCAGATGCTGTTTGGGCACAGTTAAGTACAGCGTATCAGCATATTGAGACGCTTCCAGGTGATACAGTAGTTTGTTTAAAGGTAATGCCAGCAGATATTGGCCGTCTTCCTCGTCCAAATTGGATGTTAAGCAATAATGGATTTTTGATGTACAGTTTTGTGAAGTACCGCTATATTGTATTTGCAAAAGTGACACAAGGACGTTATGAGCTTTGGGTGCCTGGCAATTATGAAAAGAGTGAGGAATTGATGGCGCAGATGTTTGGCTTTTATTGTTTTCGCTCCGTTAAATCAAAAAAAGCGTCAGCAGGAGACTTTGGCTACTGGTGTGTGCCGATTGTATTTCCGGCAGATGATCAGGGTGAAAAAAAGGAAGCAAAGATGACAGTTGCAGATCAACAAAAAACGGTGAATCCTGCATTTGGTTAAAAACACATCAAAAACAGAAGAAAGGGAAAACAATGGCAACAGAGAACGAGCAGCTTTTGGAAGAACAGGCAAGGCTTAGAGAAAAGGAAGACCGAAAATTTATGCGTCAGGCACTTACACAGGCCAAAAAGGCAGCAGCTATTGATGAAGTTCCAATTGGCTGTGTTATCGTTTGTGATGGAAAAGTCATTGCCAGAGGCTATAACAGAAGAAACATAGAAAGCTCAGTGCTTGGTCATGCAGAGCTTGCAGCTATGAAAAAAGCATCGAAAAAGCTAGGAGATTGGCGTCTGGAGGGATGTACGATGTACGTGACGCTTGAGCCATGCCAGATGTGTGCCGGAGCAGCCGTGCAGGCACGTCTTGATCGTGTGGTTATAGGTGCAATGAATGCAAAGGCAGGGTGTGCGGGTTCCATTATAAATTTGCTTGATATGCAGCAGTTTAATCATCAGATTCCGATCACAAAGGGTGTTTTGGAACAGGAATGCTCGCAGATATTGTCAGAGTTTTTCAAACGTATCAGGGTAAAAAAGAAGAAACGCCCCTTGACAAACGAAGAAATATCCGATACAATTATGGATGCGCAGCCGGGGCGGTAGCGGTGCCTTGTACCTTCAATCCGCTATAGTGGGGGTCATATCCCGGCTGAGGGTGTTTCACTTGTAGAGCTGCCCTCTGTAAGTGGCGTTGAAGTTTGGGTCTTACGCAACAAGACTCTGTGAACCATGTCAGGTCGGGAACGAAGCAGCATTAAGCAGAATCTCTTGTGTGCCGTGAGGGTGCCTGAGCCGAGCAGGCTGCAGAGGTAACGTCTGGGGGTGGCATTCGAAGCTGGGATGCGCAAAAAAATGATATATCAAAAGAAAAAGAGTTTTTTAGGAGTTGTCTGTTGCATCGACAGCTCTTTTTTTGTATAATAAAAACTACGATGGGTTAGTTTTGCCATTGATATAGCTGAAATCCTAAATTATAAGGAGGAAGATACGATGAGAGTTGGAATGTTAACCAGCGGCGGAGATTGTCAGAGCTTGAATGCAACCATGAGAGGTGTTGCAAAGACGCTATATAATCAGAGAAAGGATGTTGAAATCATTGGTTTCATCGAAGGTTATCGCGGACTGATCTATGAGGATTACCGTATTATGAAATCAAAGGATTTTTCTGGAATTCTGACAAATGGCGGTACGATTTTGGGTACGAGCAGACAGCCATTTAAGCTGATGCGTGTCCCGGATGAGAATGGTCTTGATAAGGTAGAGGCAATGAAGAATACCTACAAGAAGCTAAAGCTTGACTGTCTCGTAGTATTAGGCGGAAATGGCAGCCAGAAGACGACAAATCTTCTTCGTCAGGAAGGACTTAACGTCATCGGACTTCCAAAAACAATTGACAACGATCTGTGGGGAACTGATGTTACCTTTGGTTTTCAGAGTGCTATCAATCTGGCTACACAGACTATTGACTGTATCCATACAACTGCAGCTTCACACGGACGTGTTTTTATCGTGGAGATAATGGGTCATAAGGTAGGATGGCTTACGCTTCATGCAGGTATTGCAGGCGGAGCAGATATCATTCTTGTTCCAGAGATTCCGTATGATATCAATAAGGTGGCAGCAGCTGTAAATAAGCGTGCTAAGGAAGGAAAGCGTTTCTCAATCATTGCTGTTGCTGAGGGTGCAATCTCCAAGGAGCAGGCTGCACTTTCAAAGAAAGAATATAAGAAATATATTGCAACGCGTCAGTATCCATCTATCTCTTACGAGATTGGTGCAAAGATTTCTGAGCTGACTGGACAGGAGGTGCGTGTAGCAGTTCCAGGTCATATGCAAAGAGGTGGAAGTCCGTGCCCTTATGACCGTGTCCTTTCAACAAGACTTGGCGCAGCAGCAGGCAAGATGATCTTAGACGGAGAGTTTGGCTACCTGGTAGGTATGAAGAACAATCATATCGCAAAGATTCCGTTAGCAGATGTTGCAGGAAAGCTTAAAATGATCCAGCCGGATGATGAGATGGTTCAGGAAGCAAAGCTCATGGGAATTTCATTTGGAGATTAATTGTAAATGGCATATACAGCATTATACCGCAAATGGCGTCCTGCCCGATTTGAAGATGTAAGAGGGCAGGAGCACATTGTACGGACTTTAAAAAATCAGATTATTTCAGACCGCGTAGGTCATGCTTATCTGTTCTGCGGCACGAGAGGAACAGGAAAAACCACGATTGCAAAGATCATGGCGCGTGCCGTCAACTGTGAGCATCCTGTGGATGGAAGCCCGTGCAATAAATGTGCGGTGTGCCGGTCGATCCTTGAGGGACGTTCGGTAAATGTGGCTGAAATTGATGCGGCATCAAACAACGGTGTCGATAATATCAGAGAGATTCGTGATCAGGTTCAGTACTCGCCGACAGAAGGAAAATATCGCGTCTATATCATAGATGAGGTGCATATGCTGTCGGCGGGGGCTTTTAATGCGCTTTTAAAAACGCTTGAGGAGCCGCCGGCATATGTGATTTTTATTTTAGCAACGACAGAGGTAAATAAAATACCTATCACGGTTTTGTCGAGATGTCAGCGATATGATTTCAGGCGAATTGGAAATAATGTAATAGCAGATCAGGTTTCCAATCTGCTTAAGGCAGAAGGTGTCGAGGCAGATGAGGATGCAGTTCGCTACGTAGCAAAAGCAGCTGATGGAGCGATGCGAGATGCATTAAGTCTTTTGGAACAATGTATTTCATTTTATTATGGTCAGAGGCTGACGTATGAGAAGGTGCTAGATGTACTCGGTGCAGTAGATACACAGGTATTTTCTAAGCTGCTTCGCCTGATTATACGATGTGATGTGCCAGGATGCGTGCAGCTGATGGATGAAATAAGTTCACAGGGACGCGATCTTAGCCAATTTGTCACAGACTTTATCTGGTATCTGCGAAATCTTATGCTGGTGCAGACAGCAGACCAGAGTGCGCAGGCACTTGAGATGACAAAAGAAAATTATGAGGCGCTTCGAGAAGAATCAAAGATGGTAGCGCTTAGTGTGCTGATGAGAAATATCAGGATATGTTCTGAGCTTTCAAATCAGCTCAAATTTGCTGTCTCAAAACGAGTACTTATTGAGATGGCAATTATTAAGATGATGCAGCCGCAGATGGAGGACGATATAGAGAGTCTTCGTGTGAGACTGGATCAAATTGAGGAGAAAATTGCTTCTGGCAGTTTTGTTAATAATACAGAACCGCAGCAGTCGGGAAGCATTTTTGATTCTTATTTTGAAGGTGATGCAAAGCAGCCTGTTATGCAAAAAGCAGCGCAGACTGTTGAATTAAGCGAAGCTGAATATGAGGACTATCAAAAAATAAGCAGTGAGTGGAAGAAGCTTTCTCACATGCAGTCGGGATTTATGAATTCGATTTTGATGGGAACAAATATAAGCTATGATAAGGCAAAAGGCTTGTGCATTGTATTCACAAACAAATTTAACTATGAGCTGATGCTTCGACAGGAACGTATGGAAGAGCTTCGGCAGATGTTAAACAAGCAGTATCAGAAGGAATTTTCAATTACTGCGAAGCTTCTTGAGGCAGGTGAGGCGATGCCGCGCATTACAAGAGGCAGCCATATTGAGGGAATCAATATGGAAATTGGTGTTGAAGATGAATAATTAAATTTATAGTTGAAAGGAAAAGTAAAGACATGGCAAAAAGAGGTGGATTCCCAGGCGGTATGCCGGGCAATATGAACAATTTAATGAAGCAGGCACAGAGAATGCAGCGCCAGATGGAGGAGCAGCAGAAGGAGCTTGAGGAAAAGGAATTTACTGCAAGTGTAGGCGGCGGTGTTGTTAAGGTTACTGTTTCTGGCAAAAGAGAAGTAACAAATGTTGAGTTGGCAGAAGAGGCTGTTGATCCAGATGATATCGAGACACTGCAGGATCTGATCGTAGCAGCTGTAAATGAGGCTATGCGTCAGGTTGATGAGGCTTCTTCTCAGTCAATGGGCAAGTTAGCAGGTGGTTTAGGCGGCAGCCTTGGTGGCCTTGGCGGAGGCTTTCCGTTCTGATGGATTTTTACAGCAAAACAGTAAATCAATTGATTGAAGAATTGTCCAGACTGCCTGGGATTGGAGCAAAATCAGCTCAGCGTCTGGCATTTCATATTATTAATATGCCAAAAGAGCAGGTGGAGCAGCTGGCGCAGTCGATGGTGAATGCGCGCAGCAATATCCGCTACTGCAAGGAATGCTTCACATTGACAGATCAGGAGCTATGTCCGATCTGTAGCAGTGCAAAGAGAGATAAGTCAGTGATTATGGTGGTGGAAACTTCCAGAGATCTGGCAGCTTATGAGAAAACAGGAAAATTTGATGGTGTGTATCATGTTCTTCACGGGGCAATTTCTCCTATGCTTGGAATAGGACCGGGAGACATTAAAATAAAAGAATTGCTGGTTCGCCTGCAGCGCGAAGATGTGCGAGAGGTGATTATTGCGACAAATTCCAGTCTGGAAGGAGAAGCAACAGCGATGTATATAAGCAAATTAATCAAGCCAGCTGGCATTAAGGTAACACGTATTGCAAGTGGTGTGCCGGTAGGCGGTGATTTGGAATATATAGATGAAGTGACATTGACACGTGCACTTGATGGACGTGTGGAATTATAGTTGCAGGAAATGGTGACAAAATGGATAAATACGAATATCAGTTAAAAACAGAGCATATCAGACAGGTTGCAGTCAGAAAAGAGTATGGCGAGGCTGCAAAGCTGTGCGATACGATCGACTGGACAAAAATCCGCGACGTAAAAATGCTGACACTGGCAGCCGATGTCTATACGGCAGTAGGAGAGTATGAAAAGGCAATCGATATTTTGCAGCAGGCATATGAGTATGCAGCGATGGGACGCCGTATCGTGTATCGTCTAACGGAGCTTGCATTGAAGGCAGACAGCTATGATGATGCAAAAAATTATTTCGAGGAGTTTTGCCGTATAGCACCAAACGATCAGGGAAGATATATTCTTTTATATAAGATGGCACGTTATCAGAAGGCGACTCTTGATGAAAAAATCAAAATTCTGGAAGCTTATAAGAGAGAGGATTTTGATGAGAAATGGGCTTATGAGCTGGCTGTTTTATATGCGATGAATAATGAGAAGGATAAGTGTATCCAACTGTGTGATGATATTATTCTTTGGTTTGGCCTTGGAAAATATGTAGAAAAGGCACTTTCTCTTAAGAGTCAGTTTGCACCGTTAACACCGGCGCAAAAGGAAAAGGTTCAGAAGTTTGCAGACAAAAAGGCACAGGAAGAAAACGAAAAGCTTCAGAAAAAGCAAGAAGAGCAGGAAAAGAAAGAATCACAGGCAGAGTTGGCTAAAAAAGCTGCCGCACAGGAAAAAATTTCAAAGTGGCAGGAAGAGCAGGAAAAGGCATATCAGGCAGAGCAGGAGGCAGCTAAAAAAGAGGCTAAAGCGCGAGAGGATGAGCAGAAGGCTTTGCTAGAGCGTGAAGAAAAGCTTCGTAAGCAGCGTGAAGAGGAACTTGAGGCAGTAGAACGCTTAAAGAAGGAACAAAGATTAGAACATGCCAGACAAAGTGTTGTTACGAGTGACATGAACGAAATTATGGCAGTAATTCAGCGTGCAAAGCAGGAGGATGCCCAGAACGAGCTGCAGGATGAGTTGGCAAAGCAGGTACAGCAGGTGCAGCAGCTTGCCGGGGAGAAGGATTTGGAGCTGGTTTCTGAAATTCCTTCAGATGTTGAAGAGAAAGAAAAACTGCAGGTGTCTGAGGATATTTCCTATATGCAGGATGAGATTTCAGAGGACGAAACTACAGAAAGTGAAGTTTTAGATGACGAGACTTCAGAAAACGAAACCTCAGACGTTGAAACAGCAAACACCGAAACTTCAGAGAAAACCTCAGATAGTGAAAACACTGATGAGGCTGTTTGGTTTGAAGCATATAAGCCAGAAGAAGAACCTCAGATTTCTGAGTGGGCAGCACCAGTGGCAGAAACGGTGGAAGTAGAGCCAGAGGAAGAAGTTCAAGAAGAACCTGAAAAAGAGCCAGAAGAGGAAGAGACTCAGGAAGTAGTTCAGGAAGAACTTGAGAAAGAGCCAGAGGAAGAAGAGACTCAGGAGGAAATTCAAGAAGAATTTGAAAAAGATCCAGAAGAAGCAGAGACTCAGGAGGAGATTCAGGAAGAACCAGAAGAGGAAGAACCTCAAGAAGAATTTGAGGAAGAACCAGAAGAGAAAGATGCTCAGGAAGAATCTGCTGAGAGCCGTCAACCAGATATGACAGCAAACAGCGGACTTCCAATTGTCAATCCGGAGGATATGTCACGTGTATGGCATTTTGCTATTCAGGCGATGCCAGATGAGGATGATATTGAACTGGCACTTGAATATTTAGAGGAACTGGCAGAACGCTCTTCACGTGCAGTTCCGAGATCTGTTGTGAAAATTACAGGTCAGAAGCTGAATCAGAAGGGACTTGTTAAGTCAATTGACAAGCTGCTTGGAAAGACAATTCTTATTGAAGATGCGGCAGACATGAATGAGCGTGTCATCAATGAATTTTGTAAGATCATTGATCCAACTGACAGAAGCTTGCTTGTTGTATTCATCGATACACCGGCCTCAATTCGTCATCTGCTTATTGATTACCCACAGCTTGCACAGGTAGTTACGGCCCAATTTGTCCGTGAGACATATTCTGTTACTGAGCTTCTTGAGTATGCAAGAGGATATGCAGATAGAGAGGACAGTGTGTTTGATAAATCAGGTGAGCTGGCACTGATGGAGCGCTTAAAAGTAATTGCAGGTAATCAGGAGCGCAATAAAAAGCGTATTGTTGAGATGATTGTAAATAATGCAATTGAGAAGGCCGAGAAAAAATCTATGCGCAAGCTCTTCCAGAGCAAATATGACAAGAGAGGCTGTCTGATTTTGCGTGATAAGGATTTTGAAGTTGGCTGAAAAAAGAAAGGTGTGATTCTATGAATTGGCTTGTGATAGCGGTAATCGTATTGATTGTACTTGCGACACTGGCTGGTGCGAAAAGAGGACTTGTAAAAACAGTTCTTTCATTTGCGTCCTTTTTTGTAAGCTTGGTAATCATGCTGTTTGTCCGCGAGCCTGTGTCTGATTTTGTGAAAGACCAGACAGGGATTTATGCAGCAATAGAGACTAGTGTTAGCTCATTTGTGGAAGAAAAGACACAAAAGCTTCAGGCAGGACAGGCGCAGCTGACAGATAAGGTCATTGATAGTCTGAATCTGCCGGATGTTCTGACAAAATCTTTAGAGCAAAGCAACAGCAAGGCAGTTTATGAGCAGCGTGGCATTCAAAATATAGCAGCCTATATTACGGGATGGCTCACAGATTTGGCATTTGAGGCTGTTTGCTGTATTATCAGTTTTGTTGTTGTATGGATTTTGCTTCGTATTGTAACAATGGTTTTAGCAGGAATTGTGAGACTGCCAGTTTTGCATCAGATTGACTGTATTGCAGGTGCCATTTGCGGGCTTTGTACTGCGTTGATTATAATATGGATCGGCGGAATTGTTGTGACGGCGTTTGCAGCACAAGATTGGGGACGCGAGGCACTTTCAATGATTACACAGAGTACACTGCTGACATTTCTTTATAATAATAATTTTTTGCTAAATGCACTGCTTAAGGCAGTACGTTAATAAAAAATACCCCTCGATCAGTCTGCACACATAAGCTGGTGTGCTCCCTGTCAAGAGGACAATAAAAAATAATAAATTTTTGTATCGTCAGCCATGCTATGGCT
>OCHK01002893.1_pt1 | contig 10716 bp, 8 predicted proteins | sample 1538551 | NCBI WGS metagenome assembly OCHK01 (sample SAMN04571707, study PRJEB22368) | human gut metagenome | biome: human gut; material: stool | host: Homo sapiens | place: Luxembourg | collected 2012-08-31
AGTTAGAGCCGGACATGGTTCCACTCAAGCTTACGCCTGTCTTAAACCAGGAAGTCGGCTGATAATTTGCTTTCAAACGTGCGGTAAAGCGGTCATAATCGGAACCTATGATATAACCCTTCTCATTCAGATAACCAAAAGAAGAGAAAACATCATATTTATCACCCATAGCATCTGCACTGGCAGTATATTCTTGGCGATAGCCTGTACGTTCCAATGCATCCAACCAGTCCAAGTCATTATAGCCCGGTTTTACCTTTGCCACAAGTTTGCCATTTTCATCGAACATATCAGCACCGCTCTTATCAAAGATAGGAGATTTAACAACACTGTTAACATTCTTAGAGGCTTCAAATGCCTGCTCTGCAGGCATTCCTGCATTTTTCTGATAATAACTTTGCATACCAGAACGCATTGCCTCCATCCATTGGTTTACTCCCAGTTTCTCATATTCAGGAATACCACGAGTGTACATACCTTGTTTTACACCTATTCTGAAGTTCAGCTTATGGCTCTTACCTTTCTTGGTAGTAATCATAATAACGCCATTAGCCGCTTTATTTCCATAAAGAGCAGCAGACGACGCATCTTTCAAAACAGAAATAGATTCTATATCCTGAGGATTAATATCATTTAAACTTCCACCATAAGGAGAACCGTCCACAACAATTAACGGAGCATTTGTCCCATTAACAGAACCAAATCCACGAATACGAATTTCAGATTTGTCACTACCCGGCTCACCGTAAGAGTTGTTCACCTGAATACCGGGAGCGGCACCTTCCAAGGTTCCCGTCACCTCTGTAACAGGACGCATTTCTAATTTTTTGGAATCAATAGAAGCCACAGCACCTGTAATAGATTGTCGGCTCGCTGTACCATAAGCAACAACTACAACCTCATCAAGCATCTCACTATCAGACTTTAACGTAACTTGTACGCGTGGCTTGATAGCAACCTCTTGCGTCTGCATACCAATATACGAAATCTGCAAAGTTTTCGCAGAACTCACTCAGATGCAAATAATTTAAAATAAAAACAATAGAAAACAAACACACCCATTTGGTGCCGGAAGAGTTGGAAAGACTGGAAAATCTGATTTTATCAGGCAGATATGTCAAGTTACAAAAGTCCTTGGATGCTTTCTTGTTCTGTTGTTATGCTGGAATGAGATATTCCGATTTTATTAATTTGTCTTCTGAAAATTTCGTAGATATCAATCAGGAAACATGGCTTATATACAAGTCTGTGAAGACAGGAACGGAAGTGCGCCTTCCTCTTTATCTGCTCTTCTCAGGAAAAGGAATTGCGATTCTTAATAAATATCGAGATAATTTGGAAGATTTTTTTCATTTAAGAGATAACTCAAATGTCAATAAGGATTTGATAATTATCACAAGATTGGCAGGATTGTCAAAAAGGATATCCTTTCATACCGCGCGCCATACCAATGCTACTTTACTCATATATAATGGTATAAATATTACTACAGTGCAAAAACTACTCGGACACAAAAGCGTAAAGACTACGCAGGTATATACCAATGTAATGGATATGACTATTATTCATGATTTGGAGAAAATGAAGTAAGCAACCACTATCGCTGGGAAAAAGGTGGATATGTAGCATTGAAACCAATAGTTTCATCGGTCGAAACGATGAGCTTCCCATATTAAAACAAACTGTTCATTACTGTGAACTAATACTTTATCTTATTTTGTAAATAAAATAAGATACTGTATCTGTTTAGTCACACGATACACAGCGTGATAGATATTTGTAAAGATATTTATCTACCGCGTCTATCTATCACGCTTTAATGTATTTATAATCAGATTTATAGGCCCTGCAATGTGATAGCATGACAGATGTTTTTCGTTTTTGAACTAATAGAAGAAGTCCGTTTGGATTCAATTATAAAAGAGAGACTTCATGAGTCTCAATGCTTTTTACTTACAAAAATATTTCAAAAAAGTGATGAGTATACTTATAATGTGATTGTTTTTCAGCAACCATTTATGTAAAACACTAATTATCAATGGAAATTACAAGCTATAAGTAGCATTTTAGTAATATAGTTACATTATCAGATACGACTAAAACAATATCTATCGATACCTTTATTCTGAACAAATACTTTATTGCCGATTGTAAATTGTTTATTTTATACTTTCTAAAAGCATACTTCTGTATTTCAATATATTCTTTGTTTATAGCTATATTTACATGCCGTTTCAGATGTTTCATGTGTTTGGCAATAGTGTTGGTATGATACCCTTTCAATTGTAGGAAGTATTCGAAAGACGAAATTAACTCAAATGTCAAATCTGAAAATGTTATGTTCTTTTTGAATTCTTGCAACAGCATAAGTGTAGAAAGATGATTGCGTTTAGTACTATCTTTCAAAGATGAGTTCATAACCTCTTGCCTGGAAAAGGATATAAACGAAGAGTTATTTTCCTGTGTAGTTAAGGCGTTTTTTAATAGCTCTAGAGAGATTCGCTTACCTTGCTGCCATAATTCCAGTTCCTTTTTTTCTATTGTTGCAACAAATTCATAAATCAACCTGTTCAGAGCGTCTGCATTAGGATGATTTTTAACAATCAACTTTTTGTTATCCCACTGTTCCGGTTTCAAATAGACCTTGGTTGAGAAATACTTTTTCTTTCTGCCTAAATAAGCTTCGACTTGTACTAATGCCATTCCTTTTTTATTCAGGCATTTCTTTCTGTTGTACACAAGATTGTAAATAATTTTATTCATTTCAAACTGTTTAAATTAATACTATAAACAAATAAGACAATATTCTGTGCAAAACCAGAGTTGAACAAGGATTAATATCTGTGAAAAGTCGCATTTCTTTTTTTGTAATCTAGCTTTAGAGGCTGCAAAAAAGACACAAGATGTCTTTGATTATTCTGTAAAACCGCATCAATACCGGCGATTTTTTAACCATTTTGTTTTAAAATACATGTATTCAGATTAATAATTAGCTAAAACAGCAGAAACATAGTGATAGCGAATAATACTATTTTGAGCTTCTTTAATTATACAAAAACTGTTATTCAGCATAAAATCGCTATTTTCATTAACAGATTGATAGATTTACAAGGTTTTTTCAATAAAATAGTTGCCTGTTTCATATTTATTAATATATTTGCATTTTGTTAGAGTAAAGAAACAATTAATGTAAAGTTAAACTTTAAGAGAGAATTTATGAAAAGAAAATTAATGCTGTTATTGGCCTGCCTTTTTGTAGGAATAGGCCTAGTAACTGCCCAAACACAGAAGGTTACAGGTGTTGTGATTTCTGAAGAAGATGGGCAGCCAGTTATTGGAGCCTCTGTATTGGTAAAAGGTACACAAATTGGTGCTATTACCAATGTAGATGGTGATTTTACTTTACTGAACGTACCAAGTTCTGCGAAGACTTTGCGTGTCTCGTTCGTTGGTATGCAAACACAGGAAGTTGCAATTAAACCAAATGTAAGAGTAATACTCAAATCAGATGCCGAACAACTTGATGAAGTTGTGGTAACTGCTATGGGTATCAAACGCGACCGTAAAGCATTGGGTTATGCGGCACAGGATTTGAATTCAGAACAATTGAACAAAGCAGGAACGACATCGCTTGCTAGTGCGATACAAGGTAAACTGACAGGTGTGGACATCCGTCAGTCATCGGGTGCACCGGGCGCTTCTTCTCAGATTATAATTCGTGGTGCTCGTTCGTTCGACGGCAACAACCAACCGCTATATGTAATAGATGGCATGCCGATAAACACAACTGCCGACTTTGATACCGGAAATTCTGTGACAGGCGCCAACTATGCCGATCGCAGCATCGATATCAATCCTGAAGATATAGAGTCGGTGAATGTGCTGAAAGGACAGGCAGCATCCGCATTGTATGGTATTCGTGCATCCAACGGCGTAATTGTGATCACAACCAAGCGTGGTTCCAAATATGAACAAGCCAAATGTGACGATTTCAACAAACCTGAGCGCACAGCGAGTTTCACGCAAATTCGAACGCCAAGATATATATTCGCAAGGTAACAGTATTACCGCAGGATATGATCCGACTTCTTCCATGACTTGGGGACCGAAAATCAGCGAACTGGCCAACGACCCTAAATATGGTGGAAACATGAACAACCAATATACAGCGACAGATGGTATGCACGAAGGACAATATTATAACCCTAAGCGTGCACAAGCAGGTTTGAGCGGCTGGACAACACCACAGATTTATGATAATGTGGGAGACTTCCTAGGCACTGGATTTACTGAAAACACCAACGTAAATCTGTCACAAAGTATCAACGGAATAAACTATTCTTTCGGCGTGAACAATTCACACCAAAATGGTATCATTCCTTCAACAGGAATGGATCGTTGGGGAGCACGCGGATTGGTAGACTGGAAAATCAATCCACAGTGGAATACAGGATTCTCCATAAACTACTCATCTACCAAAATCACTTCCGCACCTGGTGCCAACGATGGTATCATGAATGTAGTTTATTCAGCCCCAGCCGAATATGATTTGAAAGGAATTCCCAATCACGAACCGGGAAATCCAACGAACCAGATATTATTCCGTTCCACTTCATTTACCAATCCTTATTGGTGGGCGGAACATAACGAATACCTTCAGCATACCAACCGTGCTTTTGGCAATACTTATTTGGAATATCAGCCAAATTTAGGTTTAGGAGAGAACTTCTCCCTCAAGATAAGAGAACAGGCCGGTCTTGACATCTGGACGTCAGATTATGCCACCATACGTGAAATGGGCAGTACATCATCATTGAAAGGTGGAGATATAGAAAATTACGGTTCTCAGCACAATGTATTCAATAACCTGTTTACAGTTAACTTTGACGGTAAATTCGGTAAAAGTGACGAATGGAGACTAAACGTAATATTAGGTAACGAATTCAATCATGAGAGCATCCGTAACTGGGATTATTACGGCAGTAACTTTAACTTCCCCGGTTTTACTAATATCGGAAACGCTACTTCACTAACATCCAGCGAGTATAAGCGACAGGAACGTACTGTGGGTTTTTTCGGAAGCCTTTCAATGTCATGGCAAGATCAGGTGTACCTGACCGTAACCGGACGTAATGACTATGTGTCGACCATGCCACGCGGTAGTCGCAGCTTCTTCTATCCTTCGGTATCATTAGGCTGGGAATTCACCAAATTACCTTTCTTGCAGAATAATAAAATATTGAACTACGGTAAACTCCGCGCTTCATTCGCACAGGTAGGTCAGGCTGGTAATTATTATGCCAACTATTATTACACCCCGACTTACGGCGGAGGTATGTATTCTTACTATCCGGTTACCTACCCTCTTCCCAGTGGAGTATCTACTTTCATACCCTACTACCGAGTATATGATGAAGGATTGAAACCACAAAATACAACCAACTACGAAATAGGTGCCGACTTGCACTTCTTCGGTAGTCGCTTGAAAGTGGAATACACATACAGTTTACAGAATGTAGAAGATCAGATATTCTATGTACCCGTAGATGGAGCGACAGGCTATCAGGAGATGTTGACAAACGCTGGAAAGATGCGTACACATGCTCACGAACTTTCTATTAATACTGCTATTCTGCAAGCCAAAGACTTCGACCTAAATTTAGGTATCAACTTTACGAAAGTTAATAACAAGGTTATAGAGCTGGCTCCAGGTGTGGAATCCATTATGCTGGGTGGGTTCGTTGAACCGCAAGTTCGTGCCCAGGCAGGATGTACCTATCCGAATATATATGGTTTGGGCTTCAAGCGCGATGAGGCTGGAAACTTGCTGTTATTAAACGGTCTGCCCCAATCTTCGGGCAATAGCCAAGATTTGGGTAACTGTTCTCCCGACTTCACTACCGGTTTTACACTAGGTGGTCGCTACAAACGTCTTTCACTCTCTACCACATGGAGTTGGCAACAAGGTGGAAAGATGTATCATGGAACAAACATGACATTGAACTATTTCGGTACCACCAAAGAATCGCTCCCCTACCACGAAGGAAGTATGATTGCCGAAGGTATAGATGAGGTAACAGGACAGCCTAATACAATTGAAGTGAATAAGGCCGATTACTATCAGGCTTATTACAATATCACCGAATCCGGTATTTATGATACGAGTTTCGTCAAGTTGCGTGACCTGACATTAACTTATCAATTGCCCAAACTCGGCATCTTCGACATTTCGATTTACGGTTTTGCCCGTAACGTGCTTATTTGGGCCAACTTGCCGAACTTCGATCCAGAGTCGTCGCAAGGTAACAACAACATGAGCGGATACTTCGAACGATTCTCTGTTCCTAATACATCCAGCTTCGGTGGTGGTCTTACTATTAATTTCTAAACATACAACATAAAGATTTTGATTATGAAAAAATACATATTCATGACTTTGACGGTGGTTCTCTTTGGCCTGACAGCATGTACGGAAGATGCATTTGACCGTATCAACAAGGACAATGAACACCCGTCACCGGAAGCTGTTCCAGCAGCACTCCAATTGACAGACGCTATTATGTCCACAGGTTTCAGTACCGTATCGGGCGACTTCGCCTTTTATCTTTCCTCACTCAACGAACAAGAGGTAGGTATGGGAAACAACCAATTAATGTTTGCCGAAATGCGCAACTCAAGCGAATGGGCAGCTTCTACGACCTTTAATAATGTATGGAACTCCACCTATGGCAACTTGCAGAATATACGCCAAATGCAGAGCAAAATAGAGAATGAGGTACCGGGTAATGTAGGACAGTTTGATATACTGGGAATGGCACAAATATTAGAAGCCGTAAACTTCGGTGTCCTGACTGATATGTTCGGCGACATCCCTTATAGCGAAGCTGTACAAGGACAAGGCAACCTACAACCCAAATTAGATGCACAGAAAGATGTATATACCGGCATTTTGGCTACACTCGACAAGGCTATCGATAACTTGGAAAAAGGTAAAAGTATGACCAATGCCGGCAACCAAGACATTGCCTACAAAGGGGCCGCATCTAAGTGGCTGGCAGCCGCTCATGCTCTGAAAGCACGCTACCTGTTACATAAGCTGGCGGTAGAACCTAATGTACTTTCCGAAGTAGCAACATCCGTACAACAAGCAATAGACAATGGATTCGAAGGATTTACGGTTACAGGATTTAATGGTTCCACATGCGACAATCCATGGAGCGCCTATGTTTTCAGCCGTCAATACACAGCACCTTCAAAGACAGTATCAAGTCTGATGGAAGCTACAGATGACCCTCGTTTAGATTATTATCTGAATGCTTTAGGAGAAGCTTATATTCCGGGAGATGAAACTATTGCTAAGACAGTAGATGACGCCAGAGTAATGAAATATCAGCCAACGTGGTATTTGTTCGGTTCACAACCCATTCATATCATGAGTAAAGCCGAACTCTATTTTATTCAGGCAGAAGTTCAGCTGCGTTCAAACGTTGACGCCACCTCAGCGTATCAAAAAGCAGTAGAGGCTTCTGTTACGGAAATTCTGACTTGGTTTGGAGATGAAACCACTGTACCAGCTGCTGCTGCAACAGCAAAAGCCTATGCATCGTCTTTGGGTGCACCGACACTCCAAAAACTTTTCGAACAGAAGTATGTGGCACAAGCACTGGATGAACAAGTAGAAACTTACAACGACTTACGTCGTTTGAAAGCAATGGGTGAAGAGTATGTAATACTGACTAATCCGAGAAATGCCCAAAGCGGTATCAACCGTTACCCAGAACGTCTACCCTACGGCAACAGCGCAGTCATCGGCAATCCGAATGTGAAAAAGGCCTATGGCGACGGTTCTTATATCTATTCTGAAAAGACATGGATAAACGGAGGTAAATAACCCTATTAACAAATCCCTTTATTTTAGTTTGCATTTTCATAAATCGCTAGAATAAAGGGATTTTTTATAATAGAATTACCCTATTATTTAATCATCTCCAAGCACCCTTCTTTAATTATATCCACCAATATAGGCTTCATTCCGCTGACAAAACATTCCACAGCAATCACCATCAAAATTAACCCCATCAAACGCATCATCACGTTATTACCGGTTTCACCCAATATATTAACCAAACGAGTAGAAGCTCTCAATATCAAAAAAGTAAGAAAATAAATAAGGGCAATAGTACCTATAAGTATCCCTTTCATTTCAAAAGAATGTGCATCTTGCATCAATACGATCGCATTTGCTATCGCCCCAGGTCCACACAACATCGGAATACCCAAGGGAGTTATTGAGATATCATCCGCATACGTTTTGATCTCCTCATCTTTTAACTTCATGGGAGTATAACGTGCTTGCAACATATCAAAACCTATCTTGAAAATGATAACACCGCCAGCAATTCGAAATCCATTTGTAGAAATTCCGAAAAACTTAAAAAGGAACTGTCCGGCAAAAACAAAGACCATCAAAGTTATAAATGACACTAAAGTTGCACGACTGACAATGGAACGACGTTCTTTATCCGTCATTCCCTGCGTCATCGTCAAAAAAACAGGCATTGTGCCCAAAGGATTAGTCAACGTAAAGAAAGAGGTAAAACACAACAAAGCAAAAGGAATAAGAGTCTCCATAATGGTAGTTTTATACGGTTATCATTAGAAACAAAAGTACAACTAATCTATCAATGTTACAATAAATCCAACAACTCTTTCAAATCAGAAATCTGATAAGTAGGCATAAAAGGTAAGTCCATACGACCGGACAAGTTATAAAACACCTGATGCATCCCTACTCCGGCAGCTCCAGCTATATCATTTTCCCAACTATCCCCAATCATCAACGAATCTTTCAGCTCGGATTGGGTTGCCGAAAGGGCAAAATAAAAGATCTCCGGCCAAGGCTTTAAAACTCCAATATCATCGGAAAGGACTATCTTCTTGAAATATTTATCAATCCCTGACGAATGCATTTTATGAGACTGGAGTTCCTTAAATCCATTTGAAAGAATATACAAATTGTATTTGGATGAAAGATATTCCAACACCTCACGCGCATGAGGCATCAATTTGCTTTTGGTAGGAATAGCAGCCAGAGCATCTTTTTCATATGCCTTTGCCAAAGCAGAATCACATATTCCTACAGCTTTAAGAGGATAGAGATAACGTTGACGATTTAATTCTTCTTTCGTCACCTTTCCATCGGCATATTCAGCCCACAGTTCCAGATTACGATGGTGGTAAAGCGAATAATAATGTTCGAAAGAATCAAAGAAACGGTTATACTCATATTTCCAATACATCTCCTCATATGTATCACGAGCGTTAAGAGAAAAGGCCCAAAGCGTATCGTCTAAATCAAAAAAAAGATTTTTATAAGACATAAAAAGAATAATAAAAAGGCTGTTTCAAAAGCAGATTCACAAACGCACTTTTGAAACAGCCCTATCCAATTATCAATCAAGTAACTATTTCACCTGAATTACCAAATACTTGGAGACACTCCAAAACTCTTTCGGGTTGGTTATTCTCAAAGTCAGCAAACCTTTATCATCTTTTTCCAAAGCATAAGAGCCTGTTGGATGAGTAGTCAGAACATCAGCATCTTTAGAATACAGCTTTATTTCTTTGGTGGTACGAATATCAATTTGAGTAAAATAATCCTTATTGATATCACCGTCTTTCAGTACTGATCCTTTTTTGAACAGGCCGGAGCCACTCAAAATCTTCTGATCTTTCAGTTCTTTCTTTGTACCGAACACAAACCACGCAGTATTAAGTGCCTTGTCCTGTTCTGCCACAGTCTTAGCTTTCGCTTCATTTTCTGCAGTCAGTTCACTCTTAACCGCATTTAAATCTGTTACAGCGGCATCCAATTCCTGAATACGAATATTCTTGGAAGCCAGTTCTGCCTGTAGTTCTTCGATACGCTGAGTTTTTGCATTCAACTCTTGCGTCAAAGATTCAACAGCTTTCTTCAATTGAGAAGAGTTTGTTTTGCTATTTTTCAGCATAGCCTGCAGTTTAGCAATCTGTTCTTTGTTTTCCTCCATCTGTTTGCGAATGAATTCAATATCCGATGCTATCTGTTGCTTTGCATTCAGAGAACCCTCTGCCACTGCTCCACGTTGCAAATCCACACGGCTCTCTGCCGCATTTATTTGGCGAAATCCTTCCGAAATATCATTGAAAGTCCCCATCATCTCATCCAGTTCAGCATTACGCTGAGTCAATTCCATTAAAAGAGAATCGTTTTCAGCTTTCAACTGGTCTTTACTGCCACCAGAAAAGCTATCACATGAAGCCATTACGGCTGCACACACAATTAAAACTGCTAACTTTTTCATACGCTTTTGTTTTACGTTTTGTTAATGAAGTTATTTAATCGTCTATTCCTGCTACTACAATTACTATTTCACCACGCGGTTCGTTGGCTGTAAAATGTTCTACCAATTCGGTGAGAGTACCTCGTATTGTCTCTTCATGTATCTTGGATATCTCACGAGAGACAGACGCCTGCCGTTCCGCCCCAAAATGTTCAGAAAACTGCGTCAACGCTTTTACCAACCGATGGGGAGACTCATAGAAAACCATTGTTCGATGTTCTTCTGCCAGCCTTTTCAAGCGTGTCATCCGACCTTTTTTCTGAGGAAGAAAACCCTCGAAACAGAACTTCTCATTTGGCAATCCTGAAGCCACCAATGCCGGAACGAAAGCCGT
>OCHK01002913.1_pt1 | contig 10658 bp, 7 predicted proteins | sample 1538551 | NCBI WGS metagenome assembly OCHK01 (sample SAMN04571707, study PRJEB22368) | human gut metagenome | biome: human gut; material: stool | host: Homo sapiens | place: Luxembourg | collected 2012-08-31
TGGACGATTTATCCTTTTTACCTGCTAATGCTTTTTAATCCGATTATGGCATCCTCTGAAGTTATTCAGCGAGTTTACCGAAACAGCATCACACCTGCTCAGGTTCTTCTTGTTTTCGGTGGACAATTAGGCTTTTATTTGCGATATCAATATGGTAAAAAATTTTCAATGAAATGGGCTATTGTGACAACCTGTGGATTTATAAGCCTTTGGTTCAGCAGAGAAGATACCATATGGGTTGTTCCATTTCTTATAGTATCGGCTGTTGTCATCTTTTTGAAAGCAATTATTCATGGATTTTTTCATAATGTCACATGCAAAAAAAGAGTTCAATACATCATCATTTTACTTCTTCCATTTCTCGCATTACCTGCGTGTCGTCTTCCGATTACGCTGATAAATGGAGTTGTGTACAACAGTTGGACTGACAACGAATTAACCCACGGTGCTTTTCCTAAAGTAATGAAAGCATTATATGCTATTGATATGGAAGAACCTACACCTTACACGTCTATCGGCAGAGAAAAAATCGAAAAAGTGTATGAAATCAGTCCGACACTTGCTTCAATACAAGATTCTCTGGATGCGGTGATGGATTTATATGCGGCTCAATCAGGACGCATCGAAGAAAATAAGAAATGCGGGAATGTAGAAAATGGCTGGTTTTTCTGGGCATTGCGTGATGCAGTTCAACTTGAAGGATATTATAAAGATGGGCGAACAGCAGATAGATTTTATCAAGCGATTTATAATGAAATTGAAATAGCTTTTAAAAATGGAAAGTTAAGACAAAAAGCCACTATGCCATCTGCTTTGATGCCGCCATGGCAGCCTGGAATGCTGAGCAGCTTATTAAGTACTATTGCCCAAGCAGATGCTTATGTTTCCTCTGAAAATGAACTTTTCCTGCTAGATCGCATCGCAGTTGATGACGGCAGTGACGGAATTGCCCGTTTTGAGTGGATTACCGGAAGGCATGCAGTGAGAGCAGTCTCAAGTATTGATTCGTATATATATTCTGATTCATTGGCATATAATGATTCAAATTTCTCCTACAGTTTTTTTAACTCGCTGGCTGGAATTTTCCAAATTATTTCAATGCCACTCGCTTCGATTGGAAAAATTTGTTCTCTGATTTTATTGCTTTTGTTTTTTATCAAAAAACAAAAGCAAAATGCATCCATTCTTCTTATGTTATCTGGCATTGCAGGTGGACTTCTATGTTTATATGCTGGAGTTGCCTACAATGAGCTTCGCTCTTGTTCTTCGATTGCTTATATGTATCTTTGTGGTGCATATCCATTGACTCAGGTATTCTCTGTTCTTGCAATTATCGCTGTCGTGCAAACACTGATTGCTTTTAAGACTAATAATTTAATAAAAATGGAATAGAAGAATACATAAATATTCAAGAGGCAAAGCAGAAAATCGCAAAATAATTGTCCTAAAAAACAAAATAAAACAGAAAGGCATACGATTTAAATGGATAAAATTGCTGTACTAATTCCATGCTACAACGAAAGCATGACCATACAAAAAGTAGTAACTGATTTTAAGATGGCTCTTCCTGATGCCAAAATCTATGTATACGATAATAATTCCAGTGACAATACGGCTTTGCTTGCAGCACAGGCAGGAGCAATTGTCCGCCATGAGCCTCAGCAAGGAAAAGGAAATGTTGTCCGACGCATGTTTCAAGAAATTGACGCACATTGCTATATTTTAACGGATGGTGATGATACATACCCAGCACAGGCAGGTTTACAAATGGCTGATATGGTATTAAGTCAGCACATAGATATGGTAATTGGAGATCGCCTGTCCTCTACCTATTTTCAGGAAAATAAGCGGCTTTTCCACAATGCAGGAAATATTTTTGTGCGAAGTACAATTAACCGACTTTTTCATAGTAATATAAAGGATATCATGACTGGATATCGCGCTTTCAGCTATCGTTTTGTCAAGACCTTCCCTGTGCTGTCTCAAAAATTTGAAATTGAAACAGAGATGAGCATTCACGCGATTGACAAACACCTGCAAATCGAAAATCTGGCAATTGATTATAAAGATCGCCCTACTGGCAGTGAGTCAAAATTAAATACTTACTTCGACGGTTTTCGTATTTTAAAAACGATTCTAAATTTGTACCATGTGTATCGTCCTCTTGCCTTCTTCGGGGCAATTAGCTGCTTCCTTTCAATCATTGGATGCATTTTAATGGTTCCCGTGTTAAAGACATACTTTTTAACAGGACTTGTTCCGCGTTTTCCAACCCTTATTGTAAGTGGCTATTTGCTAATTGCCGCTTTGCAGCTTTTTTGTGTCGGTCTCACATTACAAACAATCTTGAAAAAAAATCGTCAGGATTTTGAACTTGAGTTATATCGGGTTATGGAACAGGAGAAACGCACTATTATGTAATTTATACAATAGTATATAATCTGTGTTACAGATTTATATATTTCTCCTATTGTCACTTATGCGAATGGTTTTTCAATAAATGACCCAACGTATAAAATATTGAACATGGATTATTGTCTAGTCTTACAAAATGATGAAACAGGGAAGCAGCGTGGACTTTGTTGGGCTGCAACATGTGCTACAATGATTCGTTACAGCACAGGAAATCGTTCTATTGAATCATTTCAAATTGCAAATGAAATGGGAATTGGATATGATGTGGGTGCTGATATCTTCACAATGCGACAAGTTCTTATTAATCATGGATGTACCATTCAATATCAAGCCTTAAATAGAAAGGCAATATCTATTACTGAGGTTATGCATAATATTAATAATCAATATCCTCTAGCAATGGTAGGGACTAGATATAATAATGGTTATCCAATTGCTGGACATGCAGTCACTATTATTGGATATAATGGTTCCAATCTTATTTATTGGAATTCAGCTAGTGGCCAAATGACAGTAGCAGCATTTTCTGCTAGTTCAACAAATTTCACTACTGGTTCTCTAGTTTATAACTGGGATCGCAGTATATTAATCCCATTGCCATAATATATTAATTTGTAAGCCAGCGGGACGGGAAAATGCGGCGCTGTAGTGCCGCATTCCCGTCCTTGTTGGCTATTGTTAGTTATTTTGTTTTTTCATTACAATCTGAAATTCATCTACGGTCATCTTTGCACACTGTGCAGCAGTTTCGATAGACAGAAGATTTTGTTTAACAAGGTCAATTAACTGATTAATGCGTCCCTGCTCAAGTCCCTGTTGAAGTCCCTGCTGAAGTCCTTGTTGAATTGCCTGTTCGCGATTCTTCTTAAGTTCTTCTTCAATTTCTTCCTTCATAAGTTCTCTCAATGCCTCACACATATCTGATGTCCTCCTTACTTCATCATATTTTTTTCTGTTTGCCGCAACGCTAACTTGCAATACGGCGTCAGCTTTTTCCTTGTCACCGGGTTCGGTAAAAGCGCTTGCAAGTTCTGTGAATCTTTGAATGTCATCAGTCTGGGCATTTTTTGATAACACTTTGAGACTTTCATGATTTTGGGAGTTTAGCTGATTTGTTACAACAATCTGTGTTGGAACAAGAAGTCCATTTACATAGTATATGCCAGGAACCTGTTTTTCAATTATGTATCCCTCTTTAGAAAGCTGATTTAGCAGCTCTTTTGGAACAGATGCTCGAAAAAGAGAGACGGTCAATTCACTTAGCGGAATTTGGTTCACTTTTTCGCCTAAGCCTTTGTACAGGAAGGCATATCCTAACGTCTTGAAAAAGTCATCAATTGTCATGCCATCATCAGGTGATTTATATTCAATGATATTGTGACCTCGAAAGATTTTTCCGATTTCATTTTGAATCTGTACACCTTTTCGCTTTTCGATGATCAAAAGATCCATTTGTAGTGGTTTCTTGCTTAGATTGTACTCACGTTTAAATTCGAGATCGCCCTTATTGGAGCGCAGCTCAAGTTCAGCTGCGGCACAGAAAGCAGGATGCCATTGTATTTTTGCACTGGGCTGCTTTTCTCTTGGTGTTCCCATAAAATTCCTCCATTTCGAAAATATTTCAAAATTTTGGATTTTATCGGGTGTACGTTAATCACTTGAAATCAAATCACGTAAATTTAAACGAGTTTGAAGCCAAGCTACTTTATCTTTTGCACGTTAAAAATTTTCCTTTCAAAAATATTGTAACATTAGAACGGATGTTTTGCAACATGAAATATTACCATAATATATTAATTTGTAAGCCAGCGGGACGGGAAAAAAGCCAGTGTATCTGTTACGCTGGCTTTTTGGTGTATTTCATTCATCTGCCTGTATTATTTCTTCATTTACAATTGGCTGATTGTTATGAATGCTGCTATTGAGGTCATTATAATAAAAACAGATATGAGGAAGAATACTACTAATATAATAGCAATAGCTTTCCAGATGCGACGTGAACGACGATTTTTCATCGCAAGCTGTTCATTTATTCTGGACAGTTGTTCGGCAACGTCATTAGTAACATTTCCATTTTCATTTTCATTTTCAATTTTCGAGCCGAGTAATTCGCTAACAGATACTTCTAGTATTTCGGCAAGGCGAATTAGCGTATCGGCATCAGGGACAGACAGATTTTTCTCCCATTTGGAGATTGTCTGTCTAACGACATGAAGCCTGCTTGCTAATTCTTCTTGTGAAAAGCCCTTTTGTTTTCTAAGAGTCTTTAGGTTTTTGCTAAACATAATGCATTGTACTCCTTTATTTGGATTTTGATGCATCAAAAATACCATAACAACTGCTAGAAGGCAAGCAATGCAGATTAACATTAACGCAACACCAATGGGAATCTTATAGTTGGATTATCTTTATTGGTTTTGAGGTAGATAATAAACAAAGTGTTTACAAAAATAATAAATAATGTTATGCTGAACTAAAATTAGAAATAAAACGGGAGGTGATCTGAAGTGCAACAAACTATGAAAGAAAAAGTAAGTTGGTATACGATGAAAATGAGAATTTATCCATCAGCTGAACAGGCAAAGCAGTTTGATCGCTTTTTTCTTGCACTTCAGCTTGCCTATAATATGACATTTCATGAGGTGTTCTTAAAAAATCCGAATGTATGCCAAGAAAAAGAGGGGGTATTTTGGCCAGATTATGAGAAGATGGGCAATAGCGCTTGGAGGAAAAAATTGATTGAAAATAAACCGATTATAGCTGAAGTACCAGCGGTTGCAATTGAGAATGCGAACGGGTTATTTAGGAAGGATGCAAAAAAGGCATGGGAAACAGGAATGCATAATCTACCGGTTAATAAAGTAGATCGTAAGGACTTTCGTTTCTATAATGTCCGAAAACCGAGACGAAGTTTTGTGTTTCAATTAGAACAAAATAAATTAACTCCGAGTGATGATAATCCTAAAGTTGCATGGATTAAGGTTCCCAAAGTGTCAGGACAGATAAAAGCAAGAGGATTTAATCGAAAAATATGGTTTGGACCCAATGGCACATATACTTATAAAGAAGCGGTTGAAATGGGTAAACTTGCAAAGAAAATGACAGCACGAATTTCAAAGGATACATGTGGGGATTATTATATTTCAATAACATTTTATGAAGGCAATAAGAAAGAATATGATATTTACCGAGAAACTAGGAAGTGCGCTGAATGTATGTCAGTGGGGTTGGATGTTGGTGTAAAAGATATTGCTATATTAAGTAATGGGAAAAAATATGAAAACAAGCATTTTAAGGAGAAAAAGAAGCAAAGTCTCATTAAAATGAATCGTCAGTTATCTCGGCGGTGGGGACCAGCTAATTCAGCATTTCGCGATTATAATAAAGAAATTCGTGAAGAAAATAAAAGTAATGATGATGCTGAAGATAAGAAGAACAAAGAATTAGCAAAACCAAGTAAAGGCTATTTAAAGATTCAAAAAAATCATGCAAAATTGGAAAGAAGAATAGCACTCCAGAGGGAAACTACTTATCATCAAATGACAGCAGAAATTGTAAAGCAAGCTAATTTTATTGGGGTAGAGACGTTTTATGTAAAAAATATGATGAAAAATCATAGACTTGCATATGCATTGGGCGATGCTGCAATGAGTGATTTTATTTCAAAGTTGAAATACAAAGCAGCACGTAGTAATATTCCATTGGTTGCCTGTGGGATGTTTGAACCGACGAGTCAAATGTGTAGTGTATGTGGTGAGATAAATCCGAAAGTTAAAAATCTCAGTGTTCGGGAGTGGACATGTCCGCGATGTGGAACGCATCATGACAGAGATATTAACGCAGCCAAGAATATTTTGACGTTGGCTCAGAAAACAGAAAATAGTCAAGAAGTTGATAAGGAAGAGAAAACTTCTGCTGTATTGAAAAAGAAGATTAAAAAGCCACCTAGAAATATAGTATTTATAGATAATCCTGATATTGTAATTTGCTTTAGTAGGGAATTAACGAGAAATAATGATCCAAGATATGTTATTCTTAATAAGAAAACCAATGTTGTTATTGATGATGCTCAGGGGGTAGGATATAGGAGTATTTCAAAAGCAAGAAACTGTTTTAAAGCAAAAATAAAATGGTCACAAAAAATGACTAAGTAAATTGTATATATGATTATGATATGGTAGGAGGTCTGTCCCTACCAAGGAGCGCGAACATTAAGCACCCATAAAATTGCCGTGGGGTTCGCACTGCTGAATGAACATGTCAATATTATTCTATGCAGTAAAATTTGGCAATTTATGCAGGAATATGCCATGTAATAACTGTGCATTAATAAGAGTTGTGTTTTTTTCGCGAGTTGTACTTTGAAGAAATGTGCGGTTCTGCCGAAACAACTCAGAAGAGTAAGCGGAGCAGAAGATGATTGGATGGTAGATAGAGATGAATTGTTGGGAAACAACTCAGAAGAGTAAGCGGAGCAGAAGTGAAGTGTCCCACAGTCACAATATAATGTGGGGCTTGAAACAACTCAGAAGAGTAAGCGGAGCAGAAGTAAAGAATAGAGTTGTAGCTTGACAGCATTCTCGAAACAACTCAGAAGAGTAAGCGGAGTAAACAATTATCATAAAATTTTAACTATAATAATATAAAACCAGCCCGGCAATATACGTTGTCGGGCTGGCAGTGTATAAGCTATGCTGATATTACTCCTGAATCGTCATAACACGGCATTTTTTTCGGCAGAAGGAGATGCCATATTTTATTATTTTATTGAAACCTCGATTGCGAAGTTCCTGTGTATAGTTTTTATTTTTTATCTGATTTAAAGCTTCACGACAATCCAATTCAAGATCTCTTTCTTCAGAACTGTATTTGAGTTCAATCACAATTCCAAGTCCAATATTTGTATCGGTATCGTTTACTTCAATCATAATATCGCTAAAGCCATCACCGGACTCGCGGTTTGATAATACTTTCCAATCACGTCTATACCCCAGAATTCCAATCATAAGTCCGTGGTAGAAGTTTTCATGAAGCGATTTTGCAAAATTATCGCGCACACTAATGGTTTTTGACATATATTCTGTTAGAATTCGTTCAACAGCAGAGGCATTACAAGTCGTTAGCGCATTACAAAAGTTTCGAAAAAGTTCTCCATTTTGAGAGACTTCTTTGCGAAAGAGCGTTAGCACGCGTTCAATGATAATATTACAGATTTCACGGTTCGGAACCGCAAGGCAGTAGTAGCCATCGCCTACTTGTCCGCGCTGTGTTAAGTAACCGGTCATAAAAAGTGTACTCCACAAATTATCAATATTAGAATATAAATCTTTGTAAGTTACCATCTCATCGACTTTTTGAATGATTGTTCCGCCATTGACTAATTGCTCAAGCTCTGTTTTTGTAACCATTCCAGGATCATTGATACTATCAATAAAATGATTAATAACATCATTTCCACTGGTGTTCATCCAGTAATTTTTCGGCTTTGAATTAGGGTCGTCAATAAGATCATCACAATAATTTACAACGTCCCAAGGACAATAGACGTCAGCTTCCCCAAAGCGATAGCCATCGTACCATTCCTTCACTTCATCAAAGTGATCATTCAACTCATAAGCACATAACATTGCAAGTACCTCTGAATTTGTGAATCCAAAGGCTTCATCATATTGTTTATCTGTGATGGAATATACCTTGAAGTTGTTAAGCCCGGTAAAGATACTTTCCTTTGCAATCCGTAGACATCCAGTTAAAACTGCAAAAGCAAGGCTCTCATTTGTCTTCAATACATTTCCAAAAAGATTGCGTATCAGAAACGCCATTTCATCATAAAAGCCATTTTCGTGAGCTTTTGCCAAGGGTACATCATACTCATCAATAAGAACAACAACTTTCTGCTTATAGTGCTTTTCGAGAAGTCGAGTCAGCCATCGCAAGCTTGACCCCATAACCTTTTGACTCATTTCGTCATCTAGCAGCCTAGCAAATCGTTCTTTTTCGTAGTCAGTCAGAAAATTACTATTTTGCAGAAACTGAAAATCAGAAGCGCTTTGATTTATGAGTTCTACCAGCTGATCGAAGGCAGCCTCGTAGGAAGATGCATTGATTCCTTTTAGACTGATTGCGATGACAGGATATTTCCCCATATATTTTTCACAAAGCTCAGTATTTTGAGAAATATGCAAACCAGTAAATAATGTAGGATCCGTTCCAATTTCAAAAAAGCTTTTGAGCATACTCATATTCAGGGATTTTCCAAAACGCCGAGGACGAGTAAAGAGTGTCACTTCGCTTCCTTTTTCAAGAGCCTGTTCAATTAATGCAGTTTTATCTACATAATAATAGTTCCCTTTGCGAAGCTTTTCAAAACTGTCGATTCCGACAGGAAGCCTTAATCGCATTTCCATGTACGCGTCCCTCCTTTTTCACCTTTTGATGTTACAGTAATAAAATAACTCATTTTAATAAACTTATCATAGCACACATTCTAATATTTGTCATTGAATTTGCCATTCAATAAAATATAGCCCCCTTATTATACCGGAACCTTAAATGTGATCATAGTGCTTTGTCCCGGTATGCTGTTAATAGTCAGTCCAGAGCCTTCGCCATATGCGAGAATTAGCCGATCGTGAACATTTTTTAATCCATAACCGGAGGAGTCAGTCGTCAAAAGGGTAGAAAGTTTTTCTTGTGGAATACCTACACCATTATCCATGATCGTAAAATAAATCTGACCCATTACGTTTGTGACAGTGACAAATAATTGACCACTGTCTTGTTTGGAAGGATACCGTGGATAATTGAGTTTTCGACAAGTGGCTGCAAAAGCAGATTGGGAACTTCGATTTCAGGAAGATTCGGGTCAATCTGGTACATCACGTCAAAGATGTTGTCGTGAAGCAGACGCTGAATATCAATATAAGAGGTCACGTTTTTGATCTCATTTTGCAAAAGCGTCTCAGATTTTCCCTTATTTAATGTTGTACGGTAAAAAACGGATAACAGCTGAGACATCTGACTGATCTCAGGCCGGTCATTCATCAGCGCTTTGTTATTGATTAACGACAGACAATTATACAGAAAATGAGGATTGATCTGAGCCTGCAAGGCTTTAAATTGCGTCTTCTTCAATTCAATCTTAGTCTGATAGTCCTCTCGGATCAGTCGGTTGATCTCATCAATCATGGCTTGCAAGTTATTTGTCAGATCACCAAGCTCGTCCTTACTGTCATCGTGAATGTGGTAGTTAAGATGCCCCTCTTTGATGCGCTGAAGATAATAGTGGAGGGCACTGATTTTCTGTTCAAAAAAGCTTGTGAAAAGCTGAGTGATTAGAAAAATAACAACGACACAGAAAAAAAGAATCGCGATAATAATTCTTCCCATCTGACGAACCGAGGCAAAAATCATCTTTTCCGGCCGTTCAAGTGTTACATTCCAACCACTAGAATCCACAAGATCATTTCTTGTCACCCACTTTCGAAAATCGCTTGCATTTTCCAAGATAGAGTCAGACTTATAAGAAAAAAGAGTCTGAGAGGGTGAGTCTATCTGAATATGAAAGTTATCGGCAACTCTATCAAGATCTCCAAAGAAAAGATCGGCATTTAACTGGATTGCAATGTAGTTTTTTGAGTATGAGCGAATATAGGTGAGGTACGGTTCGCACAGATACTGTATGATAAGCAGACTTCCATCCTTCTTTTTGTACCAAGTTGGTTGAGTAGAAATTTTGTAAGGTGCATACCAACGTTCACCCTCTAAATCACTGATTGGGCGAAGCTGTTTGCCGTGGGTCATGGGGCCGTCGGCATTGTAGATTGTGATCTGTCTGATTTCAGGATGCTGCAAATAGGTGGCATTTAAAAAGACATCCATCGTATAGTTTAGATATTCGTACTGATCGTAAGCATTCGCATCATTGTAGGAAGAAAACTGTGCAAGTACATTTGAGTTTGCCAGATAAGATAGTAAATTCTGGTAGATGCTTATTTTGGAATCAAGCGAGTCTGACACAGAGGTGACAGTGGATTCTAGTGAGGATAGCTCGCGTGCGCGAAGCAGCTTGATTGTCTGGTTGTAGCAGAAAAATCCCATGACAGAAAGTGGAAGAAAGCTGACTAGAATGCAGAGAAAAACAAGCTTGCTTCTATACTTCATATCATCAAATTTTTGCTTGATTTGTTTTACAAAAGTCGGGCGGGAAAGCCAAGAAACTTTTTGCAATTATCGGACAATGA
>OCHK01002914.1_pt1 | contig 10652 bp, 7 predicted proteins | sample 1538551 | NCBI WGS metagenome assembly OCHK01 (sample SAMN04571707, study PRJEB22368) | human gut metagenome | biome: human gut; material: stool | host: Homo sapiens | place: Luxembourg | collected 2012-08-31
TAATTATTATTTTCATTTTCAACACCTCTAATTCTAAGTTCACAACTTCCAATTTGTTGAACTAAATCGAGTATACCACACCCGCCAAGGAAAGAACACCCCGATAGCGTAAAATTTGCAGGTGGAAACTTGTCGGGGCGGGGACTTGGCAAACCTGGCGTGATTGCGCTATAATAGAGCCGTAACAGTTCCACAAAGGTGTGGTAAGGGAGGTGCGGTCATGATCCGGGTGGCAGTCGTAGAGGATGACGCGGAGGTGCAGGGGGTATTGCAGGAGTACATCCGGCGGTATACCCGGCAGTACGGGACAGAATTTGAAGTATCGGTCTTTGCGGACGGGGTGGACATTCTGGACAATTACCGCGCCGTCTACGATGTTATTTTTCTGGATGTGGAGATGAAGCATCTGGACGGCATGACCACGGCAGAGCGCATCCGGCAGATGGATGCCGAGGTCATCCTGATCTTCATCACCAATATGGCGCAGTATGCCATCCGGGGCTACTCGGTGGGGGCGCTGGACTATGTGCTGAAACCGGTGCCTTACTTTGCATTTTCCGAGCAGCTGAAAAAGGCCGAGAAAAATTTGGCCCGCCGCGCCAGCCACTATCTCATGGTCCCGGTGGAGAGCGGCCTGCGGCGGCTGGACAGCTCCCGGCTGTATTATCTGGAAAGCGAAGGCCACCGGGTGCATTACTACACCGAGGACGGCGATTTTTCGGCACCGGGCACCCTCAAGGCAGTGGAAGAAAAGTTGGCGGGCCGCCCCTTTGCCCGCTGCAACAGCGGCTATCTGGTAAATCTGGCGCAGGTGCAGGCGGTGCAGCAGAACACGGTGCAGGTGGGACCCTATGAGCTGCAGATCAGCCGCCCCAAGCGCAAGGCCTTTCTTGCCGCACTGACCGACTACATCGGAGGTGAGGGCTCATGACCATGCTGCCGAACATCCCCCGCCTGTACACGGCGCTGGCAGAGGTGTTGGCGGTGCTGCTCTACGCCCGCTGCCTGCCGCGGCGGTTCCACCGGCAGACCGCAGTCACGGTGGTGTGGGCACTGGTGCTGGGAATCTTTTTGCACAAGACCGGCTATGTGCCGCTGGCGTGGTGGGTGCCCTGTATGCTCTGCGCGGTGCTGCTGCTCTACGGGTACCTGTGGGGCAGCCGGGCGGTCAACTGGCTGGAGGCACTGTACATCACCGCCCGGGCGTTTCTGCTGGCAGAGTTTGCTGCCAGCGCAGAATGGCAGCTGCACTGCTGGCTGTTCCCGCACCGGAGCGGCTTTGACCCGCTGGCGCTGGCGCTGCTGGCGGCGGTCTACGGCGCGGTCTACGGCCTGATGTTCTGGCTGGAGCGCAGCCGTCCGCTGCCCGAAAAGCATCTGGACATCAGCAACAAGGCTGCGCTGGCGGCATTTGTCATGGCGGGCACGGTGTTCGTGGTCAGCAACCTTCTGTTTCTGGGGGAGAGCCCGGCGACCATGAACGTGTTCTGCATCCGCACGCTGGTGGATTTCTGCGGGGTGCTGATCCTGACGCTGCAGCACGAGCAACTGCGGGAGAGCGCGCTGCATCAGGAGCTTTCTGCCATGGACAATGTGCTGCACCGGCAGTACGAACAGTACAAGCGCAGCAAGGAGGGCATCGAGCTCATCAACAGCCGCTACCATGAATTGAAGATCCAGATCGCTGATATCCGTGCCCAGCGGGACCGCGCCAAGCAGGACGCGGCGCTGGCAAAGATGGAGAACAGCATTCTGCAGTATGAGGCGGAGAATAAGACCGGAAACCCGGTGCTGGACATCCTGCTCACCGCCAAGAGCATGGAATGTCAGGAAAAGCAGATCCGCATGACCAGCGTGGCAGACGGGCATCTGCTGGACCATCTGTCCACCCGGGAGATCTGCACGCTGGTGGGCACCGCGCTGGACAACGCCATTGAAAGCTGCGCCGCCGAGCAGGACCCGGAAAAGCGGCTGATCCGCACGGCGGTGTATGCCCAGAACGGCTTTGTGCTGTTCCGGGTGGAGAACTACTGCAAAAAGCCGGTGGAGCTGGGTGCAGACGGTCTGCCGCTGCGCAGTGCCCACGGCGGTTACGACCTGCGCAGCCTGCGGGCGGCTGCGCAGCAGCACAGCGGCAGCATGACCGTGCACTGGGAGGACGGCTGGTTCACCCTGCGGGTGCTTCTGCCGCAGGCGGGGATTCAACAGACCGAGGGCGGGGAGTGATCCCCGCCCTTTTTGCAATATGCACAAAATCAGGGGCAGTGGAATTGTGAATAAGCACAATAAAAAATGAAACCAATTTGAAACTTTTTTCAAATTATGCATCCCAAACGACAGATTGTGCAAAAGATGATAACGATGCGCAAATATCCGTTATAATGGGGTCACAGTTGGGTACGGCCCAAAAAATATAAAAGAATATGGAGGAGACAACACAATGAAGCGCGATCCGAACAACAAAAAGCCCACAAAGTTGCTGACAGCTGTTACAGCACTCTTACTGGCAGTTGGAATAGTGGCAGATGTAGCAATGTTTGGTGTGTTTCCTAGTTCTCTGGACAAGGCATTCCCTGGCCAGAATGGAGACCCGGAATTGCAAAAAACATCTTATGCAAATGGTTTGTCAGTGGCTCAGAAAATCGAGGAGGAAGGCGCAGTCCTTCTGAAAAATGACGGCGCTCTGCCGTTGGCAGGAACAAACCGAAAAATCAATCTTTTGGGCTATGCTTCCGCAAATCCGGTTTATGGCGGTACGGGTTCCGGTGGCAGCAGCTACACTGCAAACCGGACAGATTTTGTAAAAGCCTTTACGGATGCAGGTTTTGAAGTGAATCAAAATCTGGTCAATCTCTACAGCCCCAAAAACGACGAAGGCGGAAATACATTCTCTGTTGATTTTTCCATCCCGGAACTGCCTGCAACCGAGGAATTGGCTAAGAACATGGGTGTGGAGTACCAGTATACTGGAGACTGCTCATTTGAAGCAATGAAGGATTTTTCGGATACTGCTGTGGTCGTGTTCTCCCGCAAGGGCGGTGAAGGCAATGACTTGCCCACTTCGATGGCTGAAAATACCTCGTATGCACCGGATCAGAGCAAGCATTATCTGGAACTGAACAGCGCGGAACAGTCTTTGCTGGAACAGGCAGAAGCGACATTTGATAATGTTATCGTTCTGATCAATTCAGGCAATGCTATGGAACTGGGCTTCCTGAATGATGAAGGCGTTGATGCAGCCCTCTGGATCGGTGATCCCGGTGATGTGGGCACGATTGGAATTGTCAACATTCTGACGGGCGCAGTCAACCCCTCTGGCCGTCTGCCGGATATCTACCCTTATGCAGTAGAAACGACCCCTTCTTACTACAACTTTGATACCTTTGAGTATACCAACTCTAATGACTGCTTCAAAAACTTTGAAAGTCATCCTGCCTACCTTGTAGAGTATCAGGAAGGCATTTATGTGGGATATCGTTATTACGAAACCCGTGAAAGCTACGATTACACTACCCGTGAAGGAGAAAATCTGACGGGACTTTCCTACAATGATGTAGTGCAGTTCCCCTTTGGCTATGGCTTGAGCTACACAAGCTTTGACTGGGAACTGGAAAACACGATTCCGACTACCGTTACCGCACAGGATACGCTGGAGTGGAATGTCAAAGTTACCAATACTGGCAATGTGGCTGGCAAAGATGTTGTGGAACTGTATTACAGTGCGCCCTATTACAGTGCAGCTGAAGGCGGCAGCGGCTTGCAGAAGGCTGGCGAAGTACTGGGCGGCTTTGCAAAGACGAAGGAATTGCAACCGGGCGAAACGGAAACGGTTACGATTTCTATGCCGGTAGAGCAGATGGCTTCTTATGATGCACAGAAGTACTACACTTCTACCGGTTCCTACGTGCTGGAAGCTGGCGAGTATCAGATTTCTCTGCGTACGGATTCTCATACGGTGAAAGATAATCTGACCATGACCTGCAAGGTTGCTGAGAATGAAGTGTTCCAGGACAGTGCGGTTGGCAGTGGTGTGGAAAACTGCAAGTATGTCGGCAAGCGCTCTTCGGACGAAGTGGTAGCAACAAATCAGTTTGATGATGCAGCTGGTGATGTGGCTTACCTCAACCGTGACACTTGGCAGATCGTTCCCGGTACCAGCAAGGAAGCAACTGCTGAACAGCTGGAAGCCTTCAACAATGCGCTGTTAGTGGATGATAGCTATGTGGATGCAGATGACACTGCGCCGACCTTTGGTGCAAAGAATGGTCTTACTCTGAAAGACATGGAAGGCCTTGCCTATGATGATGCACAGTGGGATAAGCTGCTGGATCAGCTGACCCTTGATGATATGTACAAACTGCTGGGCGCAGATGGCTGGGGAAGTGCAGCAGTTGATAATATCGGTAAGGGACAGACTTATGAAATGGACGGACCTGCCGCTCTGAGTTATGTGTTCGATGCCTTTATGGGTACCTGCACATATAAGACGGTTACTTATCCGGCAGAAGTTCTGTTGGCGGCTACTTGGAATGTAGACCTGGCTTCTGAATTTGGCGATGCAATCTCGCAGGAAGGAAAGGCGTGGAATATTTCCGGCTGGTATGCACCTGGTGCTAATACCCACCGCAATGCATTTGCTGGCCGTAACTTTGAGTACTATTCTGAGGATGGCTTCCTTTCTGGTTCCATGTCCGCTGCTACGGTTGGTGCGGCAGAGAAAAATGGTATGTACTGCTACATTAAGCATTTTGCACTGAATGAGCGTGAAACCTGGCGTCATTATGGCCTGTGCACCTGGGCCGATGAGCAGGCAATGCGTGAAATTTACTTCATGCCGTTTGAAAAGGCTGTGAAGGAAGGCGGCAGCACGGCTGTGATGTCTTCCTACAATAATATTGGTACTACTTGGGCCGGTGCAAGTACTGCACTACTGACCAATGTTCTGCGTAATGAATGGGGCTTTATTGGCACTGTGATTACGGATAACAACGAGGAGCATGGCTTTATGGATATTGAAAAAGCTGTCTTGGCAGGTGGTACCAATCTGCTGTTTGGCTGGGGCACTAAGACCTTCGATAACCTGAGCCAGACTGCTACCGGTCAGCTGAAGATGCGCGAAGCTGCACATCAGTATCTGTATACGCTGGCGAATAGCTACGGTGTAGATGTGGATGCGCCTGTGCCTATGTGGCGCACGCCTGCACTGGTAGGCAGTGTGATTGTCTATGTGTTGGTTCTGGCAGGTGTTGTGGTGATTCTTCGCCGCCGCAAGTATAATAAAACGCTGGCTAATACCAATGCAGGTGCGGATGTGAGTAAGGCATAAGTACTGACCCGTAATCAAAACTGTCTTTCTTCTAATCCCGGAACACGGCTGCACGGCAGTTACGACCTGCAGCCGTGTTCCCTTTTGGAAACAGAATCACGCTTCTTCTCCTTATGCGTGGTCCTGTTTCCAAAGGCAATACCGTTTCTACTGAAAGGAGATTTCCCCGTGAAACATCAGGATATTATTGCAAAACTGAGTCTGGAACAAAAATGCGCCCTGCTGAGCGGCGGCACGGTGTTCACCACCCGGGCGCTGCCGGGCAAGGGCATCCCGGCCATTACCCTGTCGGACGGCCCCAACGGCGTGCGCAAGCAGGCGGGCGCGGCTGACCATCTGGGCCTGAACCCCAGTGTGCCTGCCACCTGCTTCCCCACCTCGGCTACCGTTGCCAACAGCTGGGACCCCGCGCTGGGCGAAGCTGTGGGCGCAGCCATGGGCGAAGAAGCAGCGGCACAGGGCGTGTCGGTGCTGCTGGGCCCCGGCCTGAACATCAAGCGCAGCCCCCTGTGCGGCCGCAACTTCGAGTATTTCTCGGAGGACCCCTACCTTGCCGGTAAGATGGCTGCGGCCTACGTCCGCGGCATCCAGAAAAACGGCATTGCCGCCTGTCCCAAGCACTTTGCGGTGAACAGTCAGGAGCTGCGCCGCATGGCCTCGGATTCCATCGTGGACGAGCGCACCCTGCGGGAAATTTACCTGACCGGCTTCGAGATGGTGGTCAAGGAAGCGCAGCCTAAGACCATCATGTCCGCCTATAACCTTGTCAACGGCACCTACGCCAACGAGAACACCCACCTGCTCATGGATATCCTGCGCGGGGACTGGGGCTTTGACGGCGCAGTGGTCACCGACTGGGGCGGCAGCAACGACCACGCCCTTGGCGTAAAGAACGGATCTACGCTGGAAATGCCAGCCCCCGGCGGGGACGCCATTCGGGAGCTGATGAAAGCGGTGCAGACCGGCAAGATCACCGAAGCGGACGTGGACGCCCGGCTGGACGAACTGCTGGAGCTGGTGTTCACCACCAAGGCGGCGGTGGACGCCGCACCCGGCAAGTTCGATGCCGACGCCCACCACGCACTGGCACGCCGGGCTGCTGCCCAGAGCATCGTGCTGCTGAAGAACGAAACCGGTCTGCTGCCCCTTGCAAAGGGGGAAAAGGTGGCGGTCATCGGCGACTTTGCTCAGACACCCCGCTATCAGGGTGCAGGCTCCAGCGCCGTCAACTCCATCAAGGTGGATTCCTTTCTGGAATGCCTTGCCGAGAGCGGCCTGAACAGCGTCGGCTACGCCAAGGGTTTTGACCGGCAGGGCAAGCCCGACGAGGCGCTGAAGGCCGAGGCGGTGCAGCTGGCAAAGAACGCCAGTGTGGTGCTGCTGTGCATGGGTCTGGACGAGATCAAAGAGAGCGAGGGCATCGACCGCGCCGACATGAAGCTGGCAGAGAACCAGCTGGAACTGCTGGCGGCTGTGGCGGCGGCAAACCCCAATGTGGTTGTGCTGCTGAGCGCGGGCTCCTCGCTGGAAAGCGGTTGGGTCAAGGACTGCAAGGCGCTGGTCTACGGCTGCCTGGGCGGTCAGGCCGGTGCGGGCGCACTGGTCGAGGTGCTCACCGGCGCGCAGAACCCCTGCGGTAAGCTGGCGGAGACTTGGGCGCGCAGCTACGCCGACACCCCCGCAAAAGCGCATTTTGGCGGCGACGGCCCCACTGTGGAGTACCGCGAGGGGCTGTATGTGGGCTACCGCTACTACGACACTGCCTGTGTGCCCACCGCCTTCCCCTTCGGCTACGGCCTGAGCTATACCAGCTTTGCGTACAGTGACCTGAAAGCAGACGAAAACGGCGTGACCCTGACTGTCACCAACACCGGCAGCTGTGCAGGTGCCGAGGTGGTGCAGCTTTATGTGGCAAAGCCGGATGCAACGATTTTCCGCCCCGCCAAGGAGCTGAAGGGCTTTACCAAGGTGCAGCTGGAAGCCGGAGAGAGCAAGACCGTCACCATCCCGCTGGATGATAAGGCCTTCCGCTACTGGAACGTCAAGACCGACCGCTGGGAGGTGGAGGGCGGCAGCTATCAGCTGCTGGTGGGCGCTTCCAGCGCCGATATCCGTCTGACTGCCGCTGTCACGGTGGCGGGCACCGGCGCACCCGACCCCTACGCGGGCAAAAATCTGGAGCATTACCGCACTGCGCAGGTGCAGAACGTGCCGGACGCGGAGTTTGAAGCGCTGCTGGGCCGTCCCATCCCGGAAAACAAAGTACGCATCGACCGCAACATGACGCTGGGCGAGATGGGACACGGACGCAGCCCCATCGGCTGGCTGGCGGCTGCCGTGCTGGGCGCACTGCTGCGCCGCAGCATCAAAAAGGGCAAGCCTGACCTGAATATCCTGTTCCAGTACAATATGCCTTTGCGTGCGCTGTCCAAAATGACCAACGGCGCTATCAGCATGGGCATGGTGGACGGCATCGTGATGGAACTGCAGGGCTTCTGGATCATCGGCCTTGTGCGGGTGATCTTGGAGGCTGTGAAGAATCTCGTGCTGAACAGCCGCATGGAAGAGCGCTTGAAAAACAGCTGAAAGGAAGCAGGCTATGAATTTTTGGAATAACTTCGCGGCAAAACACCCCGCCGCTGCCAAGTGGGTGCGCGAGGGCGGCCTGTTCGTCATCGTGTCCAACCTCATCACCGTGTTCAAGTACCTGCTGCTGCAGTTCCTGCCCAAGGCCTTTGCAAGCCTGCCGGTGGTGGATTTCGGCTGGCCGGGCATCGACATCACCCTGTTCGGCGAGACCTTCAAGTGGAACATTCTGGGCTACGATGCCGCCCACGGCGGCTTGCCCTACTTCTGCGCCTACATGATCGCCATGGTCATCGGCGAGTGCATCAACTTCCCCATCCAGCGCAATTTCGTGTTCCGCAGCAAAGGTAATCTGGCAAAGCAGATCGGCTGGTATGTGCTGGCGTTCTGCGTCATCACCTGCATCGTCAACTCCATCAACTGCATCTGGGTGGCGGTGGCAGGCCTGCTGGTGCCGGATTTCATCTACAACATCGGCACCACCGTCCTCAACGGCGGCATCTCCATGGTCATCTTCTTCTTCGTGAATAAGATCATCTTCCCGGAGGGCGAAAAAGCCGCCAAATAACAAGTCATCTCCTTCATTTTCTTCTTTTCATTACAAAGGCTCTCGCCCGCTCTGTGCATACGACAGAACAGGTGGGAGCCTTTGGCTTATGATCATCCTATCGCACAAAAGGCAGGATACCATCGTAATGATGATACCCTGCCTTTGCTCGTTCCGGTCCTCGTCCTGTGACCTCCGCCACAAAAAATCCCCAGACCGAATGGTCTGGCGGCATCTTTCTTGGTAGACATTCCTACGCGTTGGGAACCGCGCACTAATCAAAGCCCTGCTAGGGCTTTGATTGCCCCGCCTGCGGCGCGGCCGTGCTGTTCGAGTCCTGTACCGCCACCACAAAAAATCCCCAGACCGAATGGTCTGGGGATGTGGTGGAGCATTGTCAACGGCAGGCGAACCTTTAAGCAGGCATATCGTTGCTGCGGTCAGAGCGCTTCAAACCGAGAAACGGCGGCACTTCGGAACGCTTCAGCCCTTGTTCGTGTGCTTTTTTCAGTTGGTATTCGTGCAGGGCAATGCTGTCCAGCAGATCACGCTGATTTTGGGAGGCTGCATAGTAATCAACGCCGAACCGTTTGCAGACTGCGCTGAGTTGGTCAAGCATTTCAACAGCAGTAGGGGACATTCGTTTGACTTCGATATCCATAAAAACTCCTTTCCCTAAAGGCGTGAGGGCAAGAATCGTCCCGCGGCCACAAATTTTCAATTCTTGAAAATTTCCTGTCTATCCGGGACTTCACTTCTCAAACTCTTGCGAGTTTCCGAAGTGCTCTTGTTGGGGTGTGCCGGCCCAAGCCCTGCTTAATCTTTCCAACAAATATCGGCAGCTTTTTGAGCCTGAGATTCTGTAAATTCAGCATAAATTAAGTCGCAAATTAATTCTTTTTTTGTATGACTAAGACCCTCTTTAATGTAATTCTGTGCGTACCTGATAGCCTGTTTATCCCAATTCACATTGCATTGATCAAGCAGCCATGTCGCTCCAGTTCTATCGATTCCTGCGATGTACAAATATTTTATAAAGCCCTCTCTTGAATTTGGTTCTGCATATGGATCAGATAAATCTGTATTTGAACGAATAAATTTTAGATTTTCTCTGTACTTGTCTTGTTCGGAAACCTTTCCAAGCATAGAAAGCCCTTTCATAAATCTTAATTCGGCATCAATATCTTCAGCATATTTAATGATGCTTGCATCTCCTCCCAAGGAAAGATACTCCTTATAGCTTTGCATCCAATCCCTCATTTTGGAAACCTCGAGTTCATAATTTCGAGTGCTTAAAATATAGAATGCAGGGCTTCCGGTACGACAAAATAAATCGTTCAATGCATCTTCGACATCTAGGCAATGATCCATGGACACCCTTTTCCGTTGTTCATCCTGACGAATCTCTCTGCGTGCTTCAATTGCAGAAATCGCGGCTGCGTGTAATATTGCATCAAAAAATCCCATAATAATCCTCCGTTCTTTGCAATTGAGGGACTTTACAAGCTGAGTATAACACAACCGCTGTCCAATAACATGTATTTCTTTATATATTCAACAAAAAAGGCAGGATACCATCGCCACGATGATACCCTGCCTTTGTTCGTTCTTGTTTACCGTTCCGTGTAGTCCTTTCGCAGAACCTCCTGTAAACAAAAAACGTACCCGAACCCTTTTTCGTAAAGAATCGGGTTCGAGTACGAACTGTATGGTGGACGGTACAGGACTCGAACCTGTGACCTCCTGCACGTCAAGCAGATGCTCTACCAGCTGAGCTAACCGTCCATATTCTGTTTTGCCGAAATCAGCTAGACTATAATACCATAGCCTGCGCCAAAAAGCAAGACCTTTTTTCAAAAATTGTAAAACTTTTTTGAAAAAGCACCCCGAAATCCGGCTTCTGTGCGGTGCAGCGCGGGTTTTGGGGCGGCGGGCGACAGCTTTCTTGTTGCCCCCAACCAGACGTTGTGCTATAATAGAAAACTATAATAGGAGTAGTGTCGGAAAGGGAACACAGCATGAGAGTTTTGGGCATCGACCCCGGTTACGCCATCGTGGGCTGGGGCGTGGTGGAGTATGCGGGCAACCGCTTTGCGCCGGTGGATTTCGGCGCGGTGTGCACGGACGCAGGCGTGCCGTTTGAGCGGCGGCTGGACGAGGTGTATACCGGCATCAAGGAGGTCATCGAGCGCA
>OCHK01002928.1_pt1 | contig 10624 bp, 10 predicted proteins | sample 1538551 | NCBI WGS metagenome assembly OCHK01 (sample SAMN04571707, study PRJEB22368) | human gut metagenome | biome: human gut; material: stool | host: Homo sapiens | place: Luxembourg | collected 2012-08-31
AGATGCAGGCGATCTCCGACGTGCCGCCGCCGATGTCGATGACCATGTTGCCTTCCGGAGCCTCGACGTCGAGACCGGCGCCCAGCGCCGCGGCCATCGGCTCGTAGATCATGTAGACCTCGCGGCCGCCGGCATGCTCGGCGGAGTCGCGCACGGCGCGGATTTCGACGTTGGTCGAACCCGACGGGATGCAGATCACCATACGCAGCGAGGGGGCGAAGAGACTGCCCGAAGTCTTGACTTTCTTGATCATGCCGCGCAGCATCAGCTCCGTGGCGTTGAAATCGGCGATCACGCCGTCCTTCAGCGGCCGGATCGTCTTGATGTTAGGGTTGGTCTTCTCGTGCATCTGGCGCGCCTGATGGCCGATGGCCACGACCTTGCCCGTATGCACGTCGAGCGCCACGATCGACGGTTCATCGACCACGACCTTGCCGTTGTAGATTATCAGCGTGTTGGCCGTACCGAGGTCGATGGCCAGCTCCTGTGTCAGTGAAAAAATTCCCATAGTGCTACACCCAACTGTTATATTTCCTTAATTATTTTATAATCAACGTTCTGTATCTCGCCCGGCCTAACCTCCCGCCGGGGCCGCCGCCGTAAGGCGACATATCCGGACAAAGGTAACAAAAAGCGAGGGATATTTTTACATTTTTTTATTATTTTTTTTGATTACATTTGTAGACCGAAACAATCGATCCGTACATGGAATACAAAATCGGAAAAGAGGCCCGCTGCGCCGTGATCGGCTACGGCAGCTGGGCGACGGCCATCGTGGGGCTGCTCGCCGCGAACGAAGCCCGCGTAGGCTGGTACGTCCGCAATCCCGAAGTGCTCGAAGGACTGCTCGGCGAAGGCCGCAACCCCCGCTATCTGAGCGACGTGGAGTTCGACCGCCGGCGCATCGCCCCCTCCGACGACCTCGACGAGGTGGTCCGCGAAGCCGACATCGTCATTCTGGCCACTCCGTCGGCCTACCTCAAGACGTTCCTCGAACCGCTGACGGTCTCGCTGCAGGACAAATTCGTCGTCTCGGCCATCAAGGGCATCGTTCCCGGCGACTACAAGACCATCGTCGAATACGTTCACGACCGCTACGACCTGTCGTACAAACAGATCGGCATCATCACCGGTCCGTCGCACGCCGAGGAGGTCTCGCGCGGCAAGCTCTCCTACCTCACGGTGGTCTGCACCGACCCGGAGAACGCGCAGATGCTGGGCGAGAAATTCGCCACGGACTACATTCACCTGAGCTACTCGACCGACCTGTACGGCATCGAGTACGCCGCCATCCTGAAAAACATCTACGCCCTCTCGGTCGGCATCGCCGTCGGGCTGGGTTACGGCGACAACTTCCTCGCGGTGCTGATCGCCAACAGCGCCGGGGAGATGCGCCGCTTTCTCGAAGAGAGCTATCCGGCCGAGCGCGACACGCTGGTGTCGGGCTATCTGGGCGACCTGCTGGTGACCTGCTACTCGGTCTACAGCCGCAACCGGCGGCTGGGACTGCTCATCGGCCACGGCTGCACGGTCAAAAGCGCCCTCAACGAAATGACGATGGTCGCCGAAGGCTACTTCGCCGCCGACTGCATCCGTCACATCAACGCCCGCCACAAGATCGAAATGCCGATCGCCGAAATGGTTTACAACGTGCTCTACCAAGGGGCTTCGGCGCGCAAATGCATGAAAGAACTGACATCCAAATTAATTTGACAATAACATGGAAACTCTGAAATTAGACATCTCCAAAACGGGCGTTGCGGTTTCGGCCGCAATGCAGGCCAAGGCGCAGGCGGCCAACGCCCTGCTCGAATCGGGCAAGGGTGCCGGCAGCGACTTCCTCGGCTGGGTGCACCTGCCCTCGTCGATCACGCCCGACCGGATCGAAGCCATCGAGAAGCAGGCCGCGAAGCTCCGCGAAAAGGCCGAAGTGATCATCTGCATCGGCATCGGCGGCTCGTATCTGGGCGCCAAGGCCGTGCTCGAAGCCATGAGCGATTCGTTCAAGTTCCTGCACAAGAAGCGGACGGAACCCGTCGTGGTGTTCGCAGGCCAGAACATCTCGGAGGATTACACCCACGAACTGCTCGAAGCCGTGAAGGAGTACTCGATCGCCACGATCGTCATCTCCAAGTCGGGAACCACGACCGAACCGGCCATCGCCTTCCGCCTGATCAAAGCCGAGATCGAAAAGCGTTACGGCAAGCAGGAAGCCGCCGAACGCATCGTGGCCATCACCGACAAGGCGCGCGGCGCGCTGAAGACGCTCGCCGACAACGAGGGCTACCCGACGTTCGTCATTCCCGACGACGTGGGCGGACGCTTCTCGGTGCTGACTCCCGTGGGCCTGCTGCCGCTGGCGGCCGCCGGCGTGAACATCGCCGCACTGGTGCGCGGCGCGCAGGAGATGGAGCGCGCGACGGCCGACGGCACGCCGTTCGAAAAGAACCCGGCGGCAGTTTACGCAGCCGTGCGCAACGAGCTGTACGAAGGCGGCAAGAAGATCGAGATTCTCGGCTCCTACGAACCGAAGCTCCAATACATCAACGAGTGGTGGAAACAGCTCTACGGCGAGAGCGAAGGCAAGGACGGCAAGGGCATCTTCCCGGCCAGCGTGACGCTGACGGCCGACCTGCACTCGATGGGACAGTATATTCAGGACGGCGAACGCACGCTGTTCGAAACGATCATTTCGGTCGCCGAACCCGCCGGCAAGGTAGTCGTCGAAGCCGACGGAGAGAATCTCGACGGCCTCAACTTCCTCGCAGGCAAGCGCATTTCGGAGATAAACCGCATGGCCGAGCTGGGCGTGCAGCTGGCCCACGTGGACGGCGGCGTCCCCAACATCCGCATCGAGATTCCGCAGATCGACGCGCATGCCGTCGGCTCGCTGCTCTACTTCTTCGAGCGCGCCTGCGGCATCAGCGGCTACATCCTCGGCGTCAATCCGTTCGACCAGCCCGGCGTGGAGGCGTACAAGAAGAATATGTTCGCCCTGCTGGACAAACCCGGCTACGAAGAGGCCTCGAAAGCCATCAAGGCACGGCTGTAACAGCCGCACATAAGGCAGAAGGCGGAGTCTCCGGACTCCGCCTTTTTATTTTGCCCGAATCTACCGGGGCCGTCCATGAAAAACAGCTTCCCGTTGGCACAAAAAATGCTCCCGGAAATTTATTCCACCGTCGATATGATTATGAAAGGACGTCCGTTATTGGTTCTGCTGCTGTTCGCGGCATCGGCAGTCATCCTCGCAGGGATGTACTACGCCGCGACGCGCGAGGGAACGACGACACGGCAGGACAAATGGGCCGGCGTGCTGTCGGACCTCGACGCATGCAGCCGCCGCAAGCACGTCAAATCGGCGCAGTACGACCATTTCGCGGGCATCGCCCGGCAAGAGCGGGAGCACGACGCCGAACGGCTGTTCCGGGCCATGGCCCACGCCGAGCGACTTCAGGAGTACAACTGCGCCAACGCCATCGTCCGGCTCGGCGGCCGCTACGCACCGCCGGAGCGAGTCACCGTCTTCCACGGCACGACCGACGACAACCTGCGCCGGAGCATCGACTTCGCACGCCGTCCGCCGGAGGGGCTGCATGCAGACGACATCGAGCGCGCCCTGCAAAGCGGCAACCGCTATGCGGCACGCGTGCTGATCTGGGCGAGGTCCGGGGACATGCGGCATCTGGCGCTGATGGAGACCTGCCGCCGCCGGCTGGCGGCCAACAGACCTGCGGGCGCACAGGGCAACATCGCCGGCAGGAGGGCAGACAAGGGTTCGGCAGGCGATTCGGCAAACGGAACGGCAATCAATTCGGCGAACGGAACGGCAATCAATTCGGAAAATAGCACCGCCCGCAATTCGGCAAGCGAGACGGCACACTACCGGGCAAACGGAGCGGCACACCGGGCGGATAAAGGCAAGGCCCGCGGCCCGGCAAACGGGACGGCCCGCGATTCAGAGCGCGGAACAGCAGACGGTTCTGGAAACAGTCGGCAGGACGCTACGGCAGACAACGCCCCGAAAGGCTATCTGGTCTGTCCGACCTGCGGCAACATCTACCCGGCGGAGTGCAGCGACTCCTACTGCCCCTGCTGCCTGACCGACGGGCGGAGATTCGTCGCGTTCGAAGAGTGACGCGCCGCCGAAGCCGGATTTTCACACGCCTTTCGCGAGCCGCGCGACCGAATCGGCCAGAGAGGATTCCCAGCGCGCGTCGCATCCGAACCGCCCGATATGGATCAGGGGCTTGGTTTTGCCGTGGAAATCGCTGCCGCAGGTCATCAAGGCCCCACGGCGCCGGACCAGCGGCGCGAAATAGGCGATCTGCCGATCATCGTGGTAATTATTGAAAACTTCCAATCCCTCGGCCCCGCGCTCCAGCAGCTTCTCGACGATACGCTCCCGGCCCCGCAGGTTGAGTCCGGGATGCGCGACCACCGGCATGCCCCCGTTGTCGCGCACCAGCTCGACGGCGTCGCGGAAGCTCATATATTCCACCGGGACGAAAGCGGGCCTGCCCTGCGCGCCGAAGTCGAGGTAAAAGTTGATATAGGGCATATCTCCGCGCGCGCCGCCCTCCCGGTAGGAAGCCAGCAGCGGCGTATCGCATGCGGGGTCGGAGAGCATCACTTCAGCGATCAGCTCCATCGTCGGCAGCTTGCCCGCCGCGGCGGCCAGCACGGCCTGCTCATCGACGGCGAAGCCCAGCCTGCGGAGTTTCCCGACCGTCTCGCCGAACGACGCCATGACTTCGGCGGCTACGGTCTCTTCGAGCGTCCGGAAATCGGGAGACTTCCAGTCGATGCCATAGCCCAGCAGATGCAGGTCCGTACCCTCAAAGCTGCAATCGATCTCGATGCCCGGCACGAACTCCATTCCGGCCTGCAAAGCCCCGTCGCAGGCTTCGTCCAGCCCCCGCACGGTGTTATGGTCCGTCAGGGAGAAGAGGTCAACGCCCCCGGCGGCGCATTTGCCGACGATGTCGGCGACACGGAACTCTCCGTCGCTGCTGTATTCCGAATGAATATGTAAATCGGCACGAATCATAAGCTACAATTATTACGGGCGCCCCTTTCAGGAATGTAAAGATAAGGACAAACGGCCGCAAAACAAAATCCGCCCCGGACGGGCTTGCCGTTCGGGGCGGACCGTATCGTCCTGAGGCGGGAAACTACTCCTCCTCGGCCTCCTTCATGTTGTGGTAAACGTTGGTCACGTCGTCGTCCTCTTCGAGTTTCTCGACGAGTTTCTCGATCGACTCGCGGCCTTCGGCGTCCAGCTCCTTCGTATCGGTGGGCAGGTAAACCGACTCTCCCGACACGATCTCGTACCCTTTGTCGTCGAGCCATTTCTGGATGGCGCCGAACGACTCGTAGGGGGCGTAAACCGTAACGCCGTCCTCTTCGGGATAGAACTCGTCCACGCCCAGATCGATCATCTCCAGTTCGAGCTCCTCCATATCGACGCCTTCGGCCGGGCGGAACTTGAAGACGCACTTGTGGTCGAACATGAACGCCACGCTGCCGCTGTTGCCCAGCGTACCGCCGCATTTGTTGAAATACATGCGCACGTTGGCCACGGTGCGGTTGGTGTTGTCGGTCGCGGTCTCCACGAGGAATGCGATGCCGTGCGAGCCGTATCCTTCGTAGATGACCTCCTTGTAATCGGCGGCATCTTTCTCGGTGGCGCGCTTGATGGCGCGTTCGACGTTCTCCTTGGGCATGTTCTCGGCCTTGGCGTTCTGCATCAGAATACGCAGACGGGTGTTGCCCGAAGGATCGGGTCCGGCGGCCTTGACCGCGATCTCGATCTCTTTTCCCAGTTTGGTGAACGTGCGGGCCATATGTCCCCAACGCTTCATTTTACGCGCTTTGCGATACTCAAAAGCTCTTCCCATATGAATTTTTCGTTATTATTTTTCGTTCGTGGTGCAAAGGTATAAAATTAAGAATTAAAAATTAAGAATTACGGCCAAAATTTATTATGCGCGGCGCGTATGCGGATTTTGGGATATTTGTGTAATTTTGCGCAGCACTAAATCCGGTAATTATGGAAATCAAAAGCAGATTCGACCATTTCAACATCAACGTCACCGACCTCGGACGCAGTCTCGAATTTTACGACAAGGCGCTGGGCCTGAAAGAAACAGGCCGCAAGGAAGCGGGCGACGGAAGCTTCATACTGGTTTATCTGGGCGACGGGGAGACGGGATTCCGCCTCGAACTGACATGGCTGCGCGACCACGCCGGCGCCTATGAACTGGGCGAAAACGAGAGCCATCTCTGCATGCGCGTGGCGGGCGATTACGACGCCGTCCGCGAATACCACCGCGCCATGGGCTGCATCTGTTACGAGAATCACGACATGGGGCTTTATTTCATCAGCGATCCCGACGACTACTGGATCGAGGTGCTGCCCGTAAAATAAGCGGAATACCCATACGGCGTCATTCCGCGCCGCCGGCCGAAGCCGCGGCGCGCGAAACGGCGCAAAACCGCAGCGCATGCAGCCCGAAGGGCGGCGGCGCGTCAAAACAAACACCTATGCAAAACAACACCGAATTGCAGCGGGAGGCCGATGAGGCGGTCCGCGTGATGAAAGCGGGAGGCATCATCCTCTACCCCACCGACACGGTCTGGGGGCTGGGCTGCGACGCGACCAACGCCGAAGCCGTGGAGCGCATCTACCAACTCAAACGGAGCGAAAACAAGAAGTCGATGCTCGTGCTGTGCGCGTCGGCCGACATGGTCGTGCGCTACGTAAACAAGGCTCCCGGCATCGCGTTCGAGGTCATGGAGCTGGCGACCAGCCCGCTGACGGCGATCCTTCCGGGAGCGGCCGGCGTCGCCGAGAACCTGATTCCCGAAGAGCGGACGCTCGGCGTGCGGATTCCCGACCACGAATTCTGCCGCCGGATACTGCGGGGGCTGGGACGCCCCGTAGTCTCGACCTCGGCCAACATTTCGGGCGAGGCGACGCCCTCAGGACTCGCCGAAGTGTCGCGCGAGATCATCGACGGCGTCGATTTCGTCGTCAATCCCCGCTTCGAGGGCAAGCCCACGAAAAAGGCGTCGTCGATCATCGCCTTCGGCGAGGGCGGCGAAGTGAAAATCATACGCGAATAACACACATGGCAAAAACGTTGGAAACCTCCATCCAGAAGCGCTTCTCGGACGTCGATCCGTTCCAGCATGTGAACAACGTCTCGCAGCAGATGTATTTCGACGTGGGAAAAATGGAGTATTACGAAAAGATACTCGGCGACGAGGTGCTGCTCGGCGATCTGCGCATCGTCACCGTCTCCACTTCGACCTCGTACATGGATCAGATCCGCCTGCACGACAGGGTGCGCGTCACGACCACCTGCGAGAAGATCGGCAACAAAAGCCTCACGCTCTTCCAGCAGCTGCTCGCCGGCGACCGGGTGTGCAGCGAGAGCCGCTCGGTGATGGTCGCATTCGACTTCTCGCGGCAGCAAAGCATGCCCGTGCCCGACGCATGGCGCGAACGCCTGCTGGCGGACTAGGCCCGCAGTTTCCCGTCGCTGCCCACGGGCGGCAGTCCATGGCGGACGTAATACTTATAGCCGATCACCACAAGCACCACGCCTGCGAAGATGAAGACAAGGGCCACGACGTTGGCCGTGTCGAAGACGGCCTGCCCGCGGACGATGGCCAGTATCCCGGCGACCACCGGCTGGATATAGCGGTAGAGCGCCGTATGGACCGAGGTGAGTTTCTCCGTACCCCGGTACAGCAGGTACATGGGCAGGACCGTGCCCAGAATCAGGATATAGGCCAGTTCGGCCTGCGCCTGAAGGGGCAGTTTCAGGAACTGCGTATGGGCGATGTATTTCCAGAAGAATGGCGCCGTCACGGCCAGTCCGATGATGTAGTACCACCCCATCACCACCAGCGTTCCCAGCCGTTCGAGCTGGGGTTTGATAATCACCGTATTGATGGCGATCGCCACCACGGCCACCAGCACCAGTGCGTTGCCGTAGGCGCGGCTGCCGTGGGTGAGCACGAACCCATGGTCGAAGAGCAGGACGGCAGCGCCGATCAGGGCGCAGACGACGCCCACGACCCGCGCCCTGATGTACTTGTGCGGGTGCATCAGGTGGTCCATGATCAACGTCACGGCGGGACCGAGGGTCGAGATGATCGAAGCGTCGATGGGCGAGGTGTAGGACGATCCCCACAACAGCATATACATCCAGCCGTAGACGATCAGCATCGTGACGATCAGGATATTGCCCGCGTCGCGCCAGCGGATGCGGAACGACTGCTTCGAGAAGAGCGCGAAGGGGATGAAGAAAACCGCCGCCGAAAGGACCTGAAGCATGAATATCTGCTGGAAGTCCAGATAATTGCGCGTAAGGGAGACATAGAACGAAAAGTTCGCTCCGAAAAAGAGGTTGGCAAATACCAGATCGATATTGTAACGCGTTTTGCTCACGGGAATTCCGAGGGGCAATTATTACACCAAATTTTACCTATATTTGCCGCGTCAATCCCGCAATGACATGGACAAAGGAAAACTGAAAGGCCACGCGGCCCTCTGGGTCGCAAATCTCGTCTGGGGCCTCAACGCGCCGATCGGCAAGAGCGTGCTCTGGTCGGAACACAACCCCGGCGGGGTCAGTCCGTTCGCGCTGAGCGTCTACCGCATGCTGGGAGCCTGCCTGCTGTTCTGGAGCGTCTCGCTTTTCCTGCCCCGCGAGAGAGTCGCACGGCGCGACATCGTGCTACTGCTCTTCGCGTCGGTGTTCGGCATCCAGCTCAACCAGATGCTTTTCCTCTGGGGGCTGTCGCTCACCTCGCCCATCGACTCGTCGATCATCGCCACGGTGGTCCCCGTACTGACGATGGTGCTGGCGACGCTATTCCTGCGCGAGCCGATCACATGGCTCAAGGCGGGCGGCGTGTTCCTCGGCTGCGCCGGGGCGCTGCTGCTGATTCTGGTCAGCCGGCACGGGACGGGGCACACGAGCAGCGTCAAGGGCGACGTATTGTGTCTCGTCAGCGCGGTCAGCTACGCCACCTACCTCACCGCTTTCCGCAACGTAATCGTCAAATATTCGCCCGTAACGACCATGAAGTGGATGTTCCTCTTCGCGGCCGTCGTCGCTGCCGCGGTCTATTACCGGCCGCTCGCGGCCGTGGACTACGCCGCGCTCGCGCCCCGGACATGGGCCGGAATCGGCTACGTGGTCGTCTGCTCGACCTTCCTCTCCTACTTCATGGTGCCGATCGGACAGCGTTACCTGCGGCCCACGGTGGTGTCGATGTACAACTACGTACAACCCGTCGTGGCGGTGCTTTTCTCGGTCGCAATCGGTCTCGACTCCTTCGGGTTCACCAAGGCCGCGGCGGCCCTCTGCGTCTTCGCCGGGGTCTGGCTGGTGACCAAATCCAAATCGCGGGCGCAGGTGGAGGCGGAAGCGGGCATGAAAAAAGGTTGAGTATCTGCAACTCAACCTTTTGATTTACAAATACGCCCTGAACGGACAAGACCGTTTTCAGGGGTTCTGAACCGCGGCTTTGGTCAATCCCTTCTCCGCCGCCAGCCGCTCCATCAAGGCGTAGGCCGCGTCGTAATCGTTGGGAATTTCGCCGTCGAGAATGGCATTCTTGATCACCTCCTTGATGTCGCCGATAGCACGGCAGGGACCGATGCCGTAGGTCTGCATGATGATCTCGCCCGTGATCGGAGGCTGGAAGTTGCGGATGCGGTCGCGCTCCTCCAAATCCTTCATCTTGCGGCGCACCAGCTCGAAATTGGCCAGATAGCGTTTGACCTTGGCGTCGATGCCCGAAGTGATGTCGGCTTCGCACAGGATCATCAGCTGCTCCACGTCGTCGCCCGCCTCGAACAGCAGACGCCGCACGGCCGAGTCCGTGACCAGATCTTCGGAGAGGATGATCGGCCGCAGGTGGAGGAAAACCAGCTTCTGCACGAATTTCATATGCTCGTTGAGCGGCAGCTTCAACTGCCGGAAGATCGCCGGCACCATCTTCGAGCCGAGGACCTCGTGGCCGTGGAACGTCCAGCCGACCTTGGGATCGTAAGCCTTCGTCAGCGGCTTGGCGATATCGTGCAGCACGGCGGCCCAGCGCAGCCACAGATCGCCGCTGCGGCGGGCGACGTTGTCCAGCACCTTGAGCGTATGGATAAAATTGTCCTTATGGGCATGCGCGCCCCGCTTCTCGACGCCCTTGAGGTTGTGCATCTCCGGGAAAATCAGCTCCAGAAGCCCCGTCAGCTCCAGCAGTTCGAAGCCCATCGAGGGTACGGGCGAAAGGACGATCTTGTTAAGTTCCGCAGCGATGCGTTCGCGCGACACGATCCGGATGCGGTGCGCATTGCGGCGGATGGCGTCGAAGGTCTCGCCTTCGATCGTGAACCCCAGCTGCGACGCGAAGCGCACGGCCCGCATCATGCGCAGCGGGTCGTCCGAGAAGGTAACGTCGGGATCGCACGGCGTGCGGATGACGCACTCTTCGAGGTCGTCCATGCCGTCGAACGGGTCGACCAGCTCGCCGAACGAACCGGCGTTGAGCGACCACGCCATGGCGTTGATCGTGAAGTCGCGGCGGCGCTGGTCGTCTTCGAGCGTGC
>OCHK01002933.1_pt1 | contig 10609 bp, 10 predicted proteins | sample 1538551 | NCBI WGS metagenome assembly OCHK01 (sample SAMN04571707, study PRJEB22368) | human gut metagenome | biome: human gut; material: stool | host: Homo sapiens | place: Luxembourg | collected 2012-08-31
GCCGCACCTCGCTCGCCGTATCGGCACTTAGAATTATGCGGTATTGCCCTTAATAATAGAATAGCACGCGCGGGCGGCGTGTGCTATAGATAAATGCGGGAAAATGTACTAGATTATTTCACAGCGCACCCGCTTTTGTTCAATTTTGAAGCAAATCCGCCGTTATTTCAGTTCCACAACGGTCACGCCGCTCTCGCCCTCACCATAGCGGCCAAGGCGGAAGGATTTGACCCCGCGGTGGGTGCGCAGGTGCTTTTGGATGGCGTTGCGCAGCGCGCCGGTGCCGTTGCCGTGGATGATATACACGGTGTTCTGGTTGCTGAGCATGGCGTGGTCCAAGAAGCGGTCCACTTCGGCCAGGGCTTCCTCCACGGTGTACCCCAGCAGGTTCAGCTCCATGCTGGACTTGCGGTCGTGGTTCAGCTCCACGCGGGTGCGGGTGCGCGGCGGTTCCTGCTTTTGGGTGCGCTTATCCATCTTATCAGGGGCGCACAGGCCGGTCAGGGGGACCTTGGTTTTCAAAATACCGGCGCGCACTTCCACCATGCCGTTTTTGTCCGGGCGGGAAAGCACCACGGCGTGCTGGTCCAGCTCCGCGATCACGACCTCCTGGCCGGGCTTGACCTCTTTCAGCGGCACAAACTGGCGCTTGGGCTGCTTTTTCTCGGTACGGTTCAGCAGCTGCTCTGTATCCTTGCGGGCAATTTCGCGGGCGCGCACAGCACGGGCGGCGGCGTTGGTCTTTTCATCTTTCTGGATGCGGCGCAGCTCGTCCGTCAGGGCATATGCCTGGTTCTGCACATTCTGCATCAGCTCATGGGCTTTGCGGCGGGTGGCTTCCAGCTCTTCCTCGCCCTGTTTGATCAGGGCATCACGCTTTTTCTCGGCGCTTTCCAGGGCATGCTCTGCTTCATAGCGGGCCTTTTCGGCTTCGTCCTCAGCGGCTTTCAGCTGCAGCTTCAAATCATCCAGCTGGGCCAGAACGCTGTCCAGCCGCTTATCATCGTTGGACATATGATTACGGGCGGCATCGATGACGCTTTCCGGAATGCCCAGCTTGGCACTGATGAGGAACGCGTTGGACTTACCGGGCACGCCCACGCTGAGCTTGTAGGTGGGGGCCAGGCTTTCCACATCAAACTCACAGCTGGCGTTCACCACGCCAGGGGTTTCCAGCGCGTAAATTTTCAGCTCAGCGTAGTGGGTGGTGGCCATCAGCAGGGTGCCCTGCTTACGCAGCCTTTCCAGAATGCTGACGGCCAGCGCCGCGCCCTCTGCCGGGTCGGTACCGGCACCAAGTTCGTCGATCAGGGTCAGGGTATCGGGGCCGGCCAGCTCCAGAATGCCGGTGATCCGCTTCATATGGCCGGAAAAGGTGGACAGGCTCTGTTCAATGCTCTGTTCATCGCCGATATCCACCAGGTATTCATCAAAATGGCAGACGGTACTGCTTTCGTGCGCCGGGATCAAGAAGCCGTACTGGGCCATCGCGTTCAGCAGGCCGGCCGTTTTGATGCTGACGGTTTTGCCGCCGGTGTTGGGGCCGGTGATGACAAGGGTATCATATTTTTCGCCCAGGGCAATATCCACGGGCACGACCTTTTTCTTGTCGATCAGCGGGTGGCGGGCTTTTTTCAGTGCAAAGCGGCAGCTATCGTTCACCTGCGGCATAAAGGCGTTCTGCTCCACCGCAAGGCGGGCTTTGGCCAGCAGCAGGTCAATTTGCAGCATAGCGTCATAGCTGTAGCTGAACTGCGGCTCCAGCGATGCCACCTGGCCGGAGAACGCCGTCAGAATGCGGGTGATTTCCTCCTGCTCTTGGGCGTGCAGCTGCATAATGCGGGCGTTGGCTTCCACCACAGCGGTGGGCTCCACAAACACGGTGGAGCCAGTGGAGGAAACATCGTGGATGACGCCGCCGACTTCGCCGCGGTACTCGGCACGAACCGGCACAACATAGCGGCCGTTGCGGATGGAAACCACAGCATCCTGCAAAAATTTGTTGGTGGTAGAGTTTTTGATGATGGCATCCAGCTTGGTGCGGATGCTGTCCTCCGTCGCGCGGATCTTGCGGCGCAGGTCGCGCAGGGTGACGGAGGCGGTATCGGCCATTTCTTCCGGCGAAATGATGCACTCGCCGATCTGCTTTTCCAGCACCGGCTGAGGAGCCAGGGCAAAGAACAGGTCATCGGTGGGCAGCATATCGTGGTCGGTCAGGCCGTACCATTGGGCCAGGCCGGAAAAATTGCGCAGCGCTGCAGCAATTTCCAGCAGCTCGCCCATCGAAAGAATGCCGCCCTTGGCCGCATGGGCCACCACGCGGCGCACTTCATGCACAGCGCCAAAGCGCGGGCTGCCGTTTTTCAGCAGCAGGGCGTTGATGGCGTTGGTCTGGGCCAGGGCGTAGCGCTCCTCCTCCGTTGTGGCAAACGGCTCAATGGCGCGCATCATCTCTTTGGTTTCCGCACAGGTGCACAGCTGCACCGCACGGGCAATAATTTTATCCAGTTCCAGGGTTGTACGGTAGGAAACGTCCATAGATAAATTGGTTACTCCTGTTGGGTCAGATGGGTCAAAAATCTTGTTTTATCGTATCATCTATCGTGCACGGTTATTCCAGCACACCGTGCAAAAATTCAAGGCTTTTGGGCTGATAGTCCAGGTGAGCCGCCACATACTGTTCACACACACGGCCCAGGCGGCGCTGGCTTTGGTCTGTCAGGGTAAAGTTGAACAGTTTGGCATCCTCTGCCAAACAGATATGCCGCAGCGCATACAGTGCACCGGGGTCCAGGTTGGGGGCGCGGTGCTCTTTGGCGGCGCAGTCGGCGCACAGCAGACGGCCCGCTACTGGATCCAGGTAAAAATCACAGCCGTCATACCGGGCGCACACATCGCAGGCCAGCACCCCCGGCATGTATCCCGCCTGGGTCATGGTGCGCATTTCATAAATAGCTTTCAGCTGGCGCAGCGGGCGTTTTTGCTCAGCGGTCATGTACAGGGTGTTCAGCAGCAGGCGCAGGCAGTCCGCCGATTCCGGCGGCTCCGGCGCCAGCGTGATGGTCAGCTCCGAAAGATAGGCTGCCAGGGCGGTGCCTTCCACGGTTTTGCTTAACCCGTGGAACACCTTGCTGACAGCGGCGCTGTCAATAAAATTGGTTTTGCGGCCCAGTGTAATGGCAAATTCTGAATAACAGAAAAGCCCGCAGGCACTGAACAGCTTGTTTTTCAGCCGCAGGCTGCCGCGGGCGGATGCTGACAGCACCCCGTTACCCGGTGTCAGCACTGTCAGGATCTGGTCGGCTTCGCCCACCCGGACCGCACGCAGGACAAGCCCCATTGTGTTGATCTGCATTGTTTTCCCCCGTGGTTATGCCCTGCGGCGCAGTGCTGCGGTAATCAAGGTAGTCATAAATACTGCCGCTGGCAGCAAATTTCTGCCACTGTGCGGCGCGGATTCCGTCGGTTTCAGCATTTCCTGGCATGATGGCCCGCCCCCTTTACGGATTAGCTTGCCACCATCATACCGATCCATGCGTGGAAAAGTTGTCCAACCGTGTGGTTGGACAGGGTTCGCGCAGTCTCCCCGCTGTTACGGCTTGGCAAAACCGAGGTTATCCAGCAGGCGATCGTTATCGCGCCAGTCCTCGCGCACCTTTACCCAGCACTGCAGGTTCACGCGGGCGCCCAGCAGTTCCTCGCAGTCCATGCGGGCGGCGGAGGCAATCTTTTTCAGCATCTGGCCGCCCTTGCCAATGATCATGCCCTTATGGCTCTTGCGCTCGCAGCAAATCTCCACGCTGATGTCAATCAAATCGCTGTCCGGGCGTTCTTTGAAGCTTTCCACCGTAACGGCAATGCCGTGGGGGATTTCTTCCCGCATGAACAGCAGGGCTTTTTCGCGCACCAGCTCGGCCACCAGCTCTTTTTCCGGCATATCGGTAAAAGCATCGTCGTCAAAGTAATGCGGGCCGGGGTTGGCGTACTGCTTCAGCAGCGGGAACAATTCTTCACAGCCGGTGCCATCCTTGGCGGAAACGGTGACGATCGCATCAAAAATACCGAACTCTTCCACCTGCTTTTTGCGGGCTTCCAGCGCGGCAAAATCATTCAGCAGGTCCACCTTGTTGATGGCCGCGATCGCCGGACCTGCTTTGCGCAGTGCTTCCACCATGCCAAGCTCGGATTCGGTAAATTCCCCGGTAGGCTCAAATAGCATCAGGGTCACATCCACATCCTTCAGGCTGGCGGCGGCGGTCTGGGTCATGCGGGAATCCAGCCGGTTGCGCGGCTTATGGATGCCGGGGGTATCCAGCAGCACATACTGTACCGGTCCCTTGGTGATGATGCCGGTAATACGGTTGCGGGTCGTTTGTGCCTTTTGGGTCACGATGGCAACTTTTTCGCCAACCAGGTGGTTGGTCAGGCTGGATTTGCCCACGTTGGGGCGGCCCACAAGGGCCACAAACACGCTGGAGGGCATTTCAGGTTCATTGTGGTTCTTCTGCATTCGTACCTTCTCTTTCAATCTGCTGCAATCTGCGGGCTATTTGGCCCGGTTGGGTTCACCCGTGCTGCACGGTTGGGCAGCCGGGCCTTATTTTTCTTCGGTTTTATTTTCTTTTGGGGTTTTGACCTGTTCCTGCTTGCCAAGGCAGAAGGTGAACAGGTAGGCCAGCACCAGCGAAAGCACCCAAAGCGCCGTGCTGAGCGGCGTTGTCGTCACGCTGGTCCAGATGGCGTTCAGAGCAGCCGCGTTGCCAAACAGGCAAATGCCCACGACCACCGCACCAAACGCTGTGACCAGCACGCCTCCAGCCGCCATATCTTTTGCGGCACCGGCGCTCCACCAGTGGGTGGTATCCGGCTTATCCACAGCGCGCTCCACGGCGGAATTCATCAGCTCCATGCCAAGCATCATAAACACGCAGATGGCCAGCAGCGCCACGCCGGTGGCGTCAATGTGCGCCATGTGCGCCGCGGCAAATACATACAGTGCCACACACAGGTGGAAGCGGAAGTTGCGTTCCTCCAAAACAGCTGCGCAGATGCCGTGCCATGCGTAAACAAAGCCGTGCCCAAACCGGGCAAGGTCCGTCAACATGCGATTCTTTTTCTTGGGCTTCATGTACAGCTCACACTTCGTCGTTGGTGTAGCTGACAGTGCGCGGCAGGCCCAGCTGCATCAGAACAGCTTCCTCTTTTTCGCGCATACGTACCGCTTCCAGCCCGCTGGATTCATGGTCATAGCCCAGCAGGTGCAGCATGGAATGTACCGTCAGATAGGCAACTTCGCGCTGCAGGCTGTGGCCGTACAGTTCGGCCTGTTCCATGGCACGCTCCATAGAAATCACGATATCGCCCAGAATCTTGCAGCCGTTGTCCTCGTCGATATCATACTCCCCGTTTTCTGCCATGGGGAAGCTGAGCACATCGGTGGGGGCATCCTTATCCCGGTACTGCTTGTTCAGCTCGTGGATGCGGGCGTTATCCACAAAGGTCACGCTGATCTCTGCCGGGCCGTCAAAGTTTTCGTATTCCAGCACCGCATTGCAGCTGCGGCGGATCAGGATGCGAAGCCCCGAAGGAACTTTGACCGCGTTCTGCTCATTGGTGATCAATACTTTGTTAGACATAGGAAATCTGCCTCCTGACTGTGCTTTTGTTCGGTGCGGTTGGGCACCGTTTATAAATCATTTTTATTTTTATACTCTATCCGTTACGCATTTGATCCGTTACGCATTTGCCGTTTCCGGCTTGGCCTGCGGGGCCCGCTTATAGGCTTTTACGATCTGCTGTACCAGGCGGTGGCGCACAACGTCCTTTTCGGTCAGGTAAACCTGCGCAATGCCGTCAATCCCCTTTAATATATGCAGGGCATCCACCAGGCCGCTTCGGGTCTTTTCCGGCAGGTCCACCTGGGTCACATCGCCCGTCACTACCACTTTGCTGCCCACGCCCATGCGGGTCAGGAACATCTTCATCTGTTCGGGGGTGGTGTTCTGGGCTTCATCCAGGATGATAAAGGCATCGTCCAGCGTGCGGCCGCGCATATAGGCCAGCGGGGCCACCTCAATGGCCTGCTTTTCCACCAGCTTCTGGAAGGTTTCCGCCCCCAGCAGGTCAAACAGGCCGTCATACAGCGGGCGCAGATAGGGGTCCACCTTATTTTGCAAATCGCCGGGCAGAAAGCCCAGCTTCTCCCCCGCTTCCACGGCGGGGCGGGTCAAAATAATGCGGCTGACGTCTTTTGACTTGAACGCCTTGACCGCCATGGCCACAGCCAGGTAGGTTTTGCCCGTACCGGCAGGCCCCACGCCAAAGGTGATGGAGTTGGCGCGGATGGCAGAGAGGTACTCTTTCTGGCCCAGCGTTTTGGGGTGGATGGGGCGGCCTTTGGCGGTAACGGCGACAAAATCATCGTTCAGTTCCCGCAGGCGCTTTTCCTCGCCGCCGCGGGCCAGGCTGATGCAGTAGCGCACCGTCTGTTCCTCCAGCGGGGTGTGGTTCTGCATCAGGGTCACCATGCCGTCCACTGCATGCACAGCAGCTTCCACGTCTTTTGGCTCACCGGTAAACTTTAACAGGGAGCCGCGGCAGACCGCCGTGACGTGAAACTCATTTTCCAGCAGTTTTACGTTCTGGTCACAGTTGCCAAAAATGGCGGCGGCCAGTTCGATGCTGTCTAATTCGACTGATTTTTCGGCCAATATGGTACCTCCTGTGCAGCCAGGCGTCAGCCGCCGGGCCAGCCCGCACGCTTTTACGCCTGTTTTTGCAGTTTTTGTGGTAAAAGATTACAGATAGCCATAATCTTTCAATTTGAATTATAGCACAGTTTTGTCGAAAATAAACTATGAATGTTGCACAAAATTTTAACCTCCTGCATGTTAAAATCCACGCAGGGGATGATTGTAACCTTTTTGGTCGTCATGAACAAAAGTATCCCACCCAGAATATTTTTTCAACTTTTGCCCCGTTTCCCCTTGACTTGTGCCAAAAATCCAGTATACTATTATTGTTGTGCTGGTGTGGCTCAGTTGGTAGAGCAGCTGATTCGTAATCAGCAGGTCGCCGGTTCAAGTCCGGCCACCAGCTCCATAAACCGTGCAGGGTTCCGTTTGGTAATCCTTCGCGGTTTATTTTTGTGTTTTCTGTACAAAAATTCAAGCGCCCTGCTGTGTTTTTCACAACAGGGCGCTTGTTTTGTTGATTATTCTTTCGTTTTTTCCGTTTCGGGTGCGTCTTCTGCAGAGATGTTTTTCGTTTGGGGCTGGGGTTCTTCGTTCACCACGGGGATAAAGCGCTTGGCAAACTTGTTTTTACCGCGGCTGCGCACATAGAAATAGCCGATAATCGAGAACGTGAACGCACCGATAAAGTTGACGAAAAGGTCCTCCATCGTATCCAGCAGGCCAATATCCAGGTAGCCGCCCAGACCAAGGGCCGTCTGGGTGCCGTCACTTTGCACCACGATCACATCCGTGATATTGCGGATGACGCCGGGATTGTTACCACCGGTGGGGTCCAGCATTACGCTGCCAATGGTGTTGACCACGGTATCCTTTTGCATATCCAGCAAAAACAGCTGGTCCATGGTACACTCAAAAAATTCCCAGATCACGCCAACCGTCATGGAAAAGCAGAATGCCACAATGGCCAGGTACAGCGGGGAGAGCGAAAAGCCGATCTTTTCCTCCCGGTTGAGGATATCAAGCAAAGAGAACCCGACGGCCGCGCACAAAAAGCCGTTCAGGGTGTGCAGCACGGTATCCCAATAGGGGAAGGTAACGTAATAGGCGTTAATCTCGCCCAAGATTTCCGCCGCATAGATAAACAGCAGGATGATAATTTCCAGCGTATTTGGCAGTTCAATGTCCAGCCGGTGCTGCACCATGTTGGGCACGCCGAACAGGAACAGCGTCAGCACACACAAAAAGACATTTTCAAAGTTGCGGTTAAAGATCTGGGCAATCAGCACCAGAATGACCGAGGCACGCAGCAACAGGTAAACGATGGTAACCGAGCGCTTGTTCTTCCAGGCATCTTTCAGCTGGCTCAAACGGCGGGGGCGCGGCGAGGGTGGTACGTTTTTCAAATCGGGCATGAAATATCAGTCCTCCAGGCTGAAATCTTTGGGGTCATAATGCGGCAGTTCCTGCCGGTGCGGCACGCGCAGCAGCGGGTCATACCGGAACTTGCGGCAGGCAAAATAGGGCGAAACCACGCCCCGGTTTTTGCACAGAACCATTTTCTGGTCAGCCGCCGGAGAGCCGTGGGTGCAGTAAGCACACGCCGGAGAGATTTTTGTGCCATAGGGCGGCTTTTTGAACATCCGCTTTCCTCCAATACTGCAAGGTTTGGCAGCGGTTCACCGCGGGCCGTCTGCACGGCTGCGGTGCGCTGCCGGAATAGTATTATTATAAGAGCTTTAGCAGGTTTTGTAAAGTTGATACAGTGCAGCGCACAAAAAGAATGCAATTGCCAGCGCCGTATCCCACGCGGTACGCTTCATAACGACCACCTGCGGGGCCAGACTGGTGAACACAGCCGCCTGCCCCGGTACCAGCGGAAGGCACAAGTGCAGCAGCCCCTGCAAAAACATAAAATGCAGCACCCGTGCGGCCAGCAGCAGCCCCAGCGGCACCGTCCCCTGCAGCAGCGCCGCCAGCTGGGCAAGCACCGATGCCCCCAGCAGGCTCAGGCACAGGCACACCCCCGCCACGCTGCCTGCAGCGGCAAAATCTGCGCAGCCTGCGGAGATTTCCAGCGCAGCGTTCAGGTAAGGCCGCGCACCATCAGGCATCCCCTGCCCCAACACACTGCCCACCACGCGGCAGAACACCGCGCAGCCGCACACCGTCAGGCTGCTTTGCACCGCATTGCTGATGGCCTGTGGGAAGGTCACGCTCTTTTGTTGACTGCTCCCCTGCCCAGCTGGCAATTCCTGCTTTGGCAAAAATAGCACCAGGCAGGCTGCGGCAGCAAGGTTGGCTGCCAGCTGCAAGCCATACAGCAGCAGCCCCAGCGCCACGCTGCCAAACAGCTGCCCCCCAATGCAGCCAACCACAAAGCCGGGGCCGGAACAGCAGCCCAACAGCAGCAGGAGCGCGGCATCCCGCGGGGGCAGTTCCCCCGTTTTGCGCAATGCTGCAATCTGTTGGGCACACACCGCGTATCCACCACACCAGCCCAGCACCAGCACCGCCGGGGCCCGTGCGCTGCGGATCCCGCACAGCCGCATCAAAGGCCGCAGCGGCCGCCCCAGCGCCGGAGCCAGCGGCCCCAGCAGGCCGCACACCACAAACAGCGGGAACAGCGCGGGCAGTAGGCTGCCGCCGCAGAGCTTCAGCCCCGCCGCAAAGCCCTGCGCCGCTGCCTGGGGCCGGGCCAGCAGCAGGCCGCTCAATGCCAGCGCCAGTGCGGCCTGCACCACCGGCCAGGGGGCAAACCGCATTTGGCTTGATTTTTGCTTCATATCTGCACCGCCTTTGCCGTATATTGGGGTGAATGATCCTCGCATGTGTGTTCCCCGGCAGACGAAAGGAGGCGGTCTGGCATGAAGCAGCACCCACGCCGCCGGTCCAAACGCCGCACCCCGGCCCCCACCCTGCACGACCTGCTACGCCAGCCGGACGCCGATTTTTACCGTCTGCCGGATTTGGAGATCCGCTCCGGGCGCATTGTTACCGATGGCTGCCGCCGGGTGCTGGATTTTGCCCCACAGAAGATCACGCTGGATGTGGGCAGCACGGTTATTACATTTTATGGCACTGCGCTGCGAATAGAATCGCTGAACGGCAAACGGCTGACGGTTGCCGGGCGGGTGGCCCGCATTGATTTTGCACCCAAGTGGGAGGTTGACGCCAATGAAGCGCCGCATTCAGGCAGCAGATAGCATTCGGTTTTGTGTGCGCGGCCGCGGGGCGCAGCGCCTTTTGGGCCAAGCCGCCCAGGCCGGGTTGAAGCTGGAACGCATTGCCCCGCAGGCAGACGGCTTTACCGCCGTGGTGTCCGGCGCCGGCTGGGTCAAGCTCTGCCAGCTGGCCGGTGCGGGCGGGTGGCAGGTGATCCAAATGCAGCGGCGCGGCCCCGGTCCATTAGCAGAGCGATTGCTGCGCCGCCCCGGCATTCTGGCGGGCATCGGCCTGTTTTTTGTGCTGCTGCACTGGCTGGGCGGCTTTTTGTGGTGCATGAATCTGGAACTTTTGACCGTTCCCCAACAGGAAAGCATCCGCACACTGCTGGCGCAGAGCGGCATCTGGGAGGGCTGCCGTCCCAGCCAGGCGGAGCTGGCCCAGGCGCAGCAGCTGTTGGAAGCCAGCGGTGATTTTGGCTGGGTCAGCCTGAATTTTACCGGTGGCTGCCTGGCCGCCGAGGGTACGCCCCTCCAGCAGGCACAGGCGGAACCACCCGCCCAGAACACCGGGCTTTATGCCCGTGCAGGCGGCGAGGTGCTTGCCGTAAACATTGCCAGCGGTTTTGCACAGGTGCAGCCGGGCCAATACGTTGGCAACGGCATGCTGCTGGCCGCTGCGGAAAAGCTGGACCGCAGCGGTGCGCCCGTGCCCCAGCCCGCCAGCGGCACCGTAACAGCGCGGGTGCGGCT
>OCHK01002938.1_pt1 | contig 10601 bp, 9 predicted proteins | sample 1538551 | NCBI WGS metagenome assembly OCHK01 (sample SAMN04571707, study PRJEB22368) | human gut metagenome | biome: human gut; material: stool | host: Homo sapiens | place: Luxembourg | collected 2012-08-31
GAGCCATTGGCATGATTCGGTGCGAATCCGAAGCCGACAGTACAGTCTGGATGAGAGAAGAATGAGAAGAAAGCGGTTTTTGCAGACGTATTGTTAGGTATAGATTTCTGGATGCCAGGCAGTATTTGATGTAACAGACAGCCTCAATAAAAGCGTAACTTCGTCCCGATATCTTATTATCGGGGCTTTTTTATTTGTAAGAGCGATTCCCGTTCTTAGTAAAATGAAGAACCCTCTGGGAAATTTCATTTAAGTTAACTAAGCAGGCTTTTAATCAACTTCCCTATTCACACTTCATAATTTGGAGATAATGTATTTTGGATAGATAGAGTGTATTTGCAAATATTTTTACGAACACATTCTATTATTCTGAATTTTTTAGAAGACAGGAGAAATTATTATATCAGATGTGAGATGACTCCACCTCTGTAGGTGGCGAGCAACAAATCAGTATCAGTGGGAGAGTTAATCCCCATCTGATATAATGATTTCTCCGTCTCCTATCACTTTTACCAAAAGAATGGAGGAAAACAAAATGAATTATTATCTTGGATTTGATGCAGGCACACAGAGCGTAAAGGTCGCAGTCTATGATGAGGATATGAATTGCATCGTATCATCTTCCGCACCGACAACATTAACCTATCCAGAACCAGGCTGGGTAAGCATGGACGTTGACGAATATCTCGCCCTCACCATCAAAGGGATGAAAGAATGTGCATCCCAGATGAAAGAAAAAGGGCTTGATGTCACAAAGATTAAGTCCATCATGGGCGATGGTGTCCTTTGTGGAATCTGCGGTGTAGATAAAGATGGTAATGCGATTACACCATACATTAACTATCTGGACTCCCGTACAAAGGAAGATGTAGAACTCGTAAATAGCTGGGAGTTGGAGATTTTCGGAAAAGAGACAGGTAACCCGGAGGCAAACTGTATGTTTCCTGCAATGTTTGCCCGCTGGTTCCTGAAAAATATAGAAGGCTTTAAAGAAAATGGTGCGAAGTTTATCCACGATGCTCCATATGTATTAGCACATCTTGCCGGACTTTCTGCAAAAGATATGTTTGTTGACTGGGGAACTATGTCCGGGTGGGGGCTTGGATATAAAGTAGAAGAAAAATGCTGGTCAAAAGAACAGCTTGACATTCTCGGTATCCCAGAAGAAATGATGCCTCGTATCGTAAAACCGTGGGATATTATCGGACATTTAACAGAAGAAATTGCACAGGAAACCGGACTCCCGGCAGGAATCCCAATCTGTGGCGGAGCAGGAGACACGATGCAGTCCATGATTGGAAGCGGCAATATGGAACCAGGACAGGCAGTAGACGTAGCGGGAACCTGTTCTATGTTCTGTGTATCCACAAAAGGAATCATCCCAGAACTAAGCAAAAAAGGAGCCGGACTTGTATTTAACAGTGGGTCCCTTCCAGACACTTACTTCTACTGGGGATATATCCGTACCGGCGGACTTGCCCTGCGCTGGTTTAAAGATAATATCTGTAAAAAAGCAGAAGACGGCAGCTACTATCAGGTATTAGAAAAAGATGCCAGGAAAGTTCCGGCAGGCTCTAATGGTGTACTTTTCCTCCCGTATTTAACAGGTGGAATCAACGATATTCCAGATGCCGTAGGCTGTTTCTTAAACATGACAATGGATACCGATCAGGCAACCTTATGGCACGCTGTATTAGAAGCCATCGGTTATGATTACATGGAAATTACAGACTTATATCGCTCCGCAGGCATTGACTTAAGCCGGATCACCATCACGGAAGGCGGAAGCCGTGATAATATGTGGAATCAGATGAAAGCCGATATGTTAGACAGCCGCACAGTAACCCTGGAGAATGCAGCAGGAGCGGTTATGACAAACTGTATGTTTGGGGCATATGCCGTTGGCGATGTGGATAATATTGCAGAGGCATTAACTGGGATTATTCATTTGAAGAATGAATTTGAACCGAATGAGGAGAATGTGACATTTTATCGCGGACAGTATGAGAAGAAAACACATCTGGTGAAGGATACAATGAAAGAGGCATTTAGCATCTTGGCAGAATTAAGATAAAATAACAATCAGCCGCACCTAAAGAGAGAAGCTCCCTATATCTGTGACTCTATCACTGTGGGTTGGATGTTTGCCTGTAAGCGAGCATTCAAACCGCCGTGACGAAAGACACAAAAATAGGAAGCAGGGGCTTCTCTGGTTTCGTCTGTCATCCGATTGAATTATTTTTCCACCATCCGCCCTTGATAAATAGCAAAACTTTTGATATAATAATCGCTGACCTTTGGAGATGTACCCAAGTGGCTGAAGGGTCCGCACTCGAAATGCGGTAGGTCGGCTATAACCGGCGCGAGGGTTCAAATCCCTCCATCTCCGTTAAGATATTAGAGCATTCTTCGAACATGCTCTGCAAATATGAATTACAAGAGCGGCAAGGCTTTAAAGATAAGTCATGTCGCTTTTCTTCTTATTGAAACGAGGTGAAATAGTGGAAAATATCGTAATGGGAATTCTGGCACATGTAGATGCAGGAAAGACAACTTTATCGGAAGGAATGCTCTATCTGTCAGGAACGGTGCGTAAGCTTGGACGCGTAGATCACAAGGATGCATTTCTTGACACTTATTCTTTAGAGCGAGACAGAGGAATCACCATCTTTTCGAAGCAGGCAGTTTTTTCATTGGGAAATAGACGAATCAATCTTTTAGATACGCCGGGACATGTTGATTTTTCTGCCGAGATGGAGAGAACACTACAGGTACTTGATTATGCGGTACTTGTTATCAGTGGAGCAGATGGTGTACAGGGACATACGGAAACGCTGTGGAAGCTTTTAAAACTTTATGAGATTCCTACATTTATTTTTATCAATAAGATGGACCAGCCAGGAACAGACAGGGAAAGTCTGCTTACGGAATTAAAGGAACGTCTGGACGAAGGATGTATTGTTTTCGGTAAGGGAAAAAATGTAGAATCACTAGAAGAAATAGCAATGACAGATGAAGCAGTGCTTGATTATTTTATGGAGCATGAAACCGTAAGAAATGAGGACATTTGCCGTCTTATAAGGGAACGCAAGATTTTTCCATGCTATTTTGGCTCCGCATTAAAGCTTGACGGCGTACAGGAATTACTTGCAGGATTTGAAGAGTACATGAAGCCATTTGATGGGAAAAAAGAATTTGGTGCGCGAGTATTTAAGATTTCGAGGGATGATAAAGGAGAACGTCTGACATTTTTAAAGGTGACAGGCGGTAAGCTTGTTGTAAAAATGCCGATAAATAAAGAGGAAAAAATCAATCAGATTCGTATTTACTCTGGTGCAAAATATGAGGCAGTAAATGAAGTCGAAGCGGGAGGGGTCTGTGCGGTGACGGGGCTTTCTTCTTCCTATATCGGTCAGGGGCTTGGTGTGGAAAAAGGAACAGCAGCTCCATTTTTAGAGCCGGTTCTCACTTATCAGATGATTCTGCCGGAGGGAGCGGATACGACAAAGGTTCTTAGAGAGTTGAAGCAGTTAGAGGAAGAAGAACCGCTGCTCAATATTGTCTGGAATCCGGCACTGGAAGAAATTCATGTGCAGCTTATGGGAGAGGTGCAGACGGAAATTTTGAAAACAATGATTGCCGAACGTTTTCATCTTGATGTGGAATTTGGCACAGGTAAAATTGTATACAAAGAAACGATTAAAAGTCCGGTTGTGGGAGTGGGACATTATGAGCCACTTCGTCATTATGCGGAAGTACATCTTAAAATGGAGCCGTTAGAGGCAGGAAGTGGTCTTGTTTTTGATACGGATTGCAGCGAGGATGTATTGGATAGAAACTGGCAGAGGCTAATTCTCACCCATTTGCAGGAAAGAGAGCATCCGGGTGTTCTTACGGGGGCTCCGATTACAGATATGAAGATAACGATTGTGGCTGGAAGAGCGCATTTGAAGCATACAGAGGGCGGAGATTTTAGACAGGCAACATACCGGGCAGTTCGTCAGGGATTAAAATCAGCGGAAAGTCTGCTGTTAGAGCCGTGGTATTCGTTTGTGTTAGAAGTTCCATCGGAACAGGTCGGCAGGGCAATGTCTGATATCGGGCAGATGAACGGAAGTTTTGAAGGACCGGAGGCAGAAGATAAACAGGGCATGGTACGTCTTACCGGAACAGCTCCGGCATCAGAAATGCGGGATTACCAGCGGGAAGTCTGGGCATATACGAAAGGCCGTGGACGAATTACCCTCACATTAAAAGGTTATGAGCCTTGCCATAATGCGGAAGAAGTTATCGAAGAAATTGGATATGACAGTGAGAGAGATGTGGATAATCCTACCGGTTCTGTATTTTGCGCACATGGTGCGGGTTTCCTTGTCAAATGGGATGAAGTTCCGGAATATATGCATATCAAGGAGGACTTTTTGGCAGAAAAACCGGGTATAGAACAAGATGAGGTGATGGCAGTACAGATGGGGAATCATTGTAATTATTCTGGCGGTTATTCCTCCAGCTACGATGATGACCCAGAACTTCTCACCATAATGGAACGAGAATTTGGCTCAAAGCAAAAAGAAAGAGACCGCTATAGCAGTTACCGCAAACAGACTGTTTCAACACCAGTCCGCCACACAACTGTAATAAAAGAAAACGAACCGAAAAAGGAATATTTACTAGTAGACGGGTACAATATTATTTTTGCATGGGAAGAATTGAACGAGCTGGCAAAGGCAAGTATAGATGCAGCGAGAAATAAACTGATGGACATTTTAAGTAATTATCAGGGCTTTATTGGCTGTACATTAATCCTTGTTTTTGATGCGTATAAGGTCAAAGGCAATCAGGGAGAAGTGCAGAAGTATCACAATATTTATGTCGTGTATACCAAAGAGGCGGAGACTGCAGACCAGTATATTGAAAAGACGACTCACGAAATCGGCCGAAAGTATAAGGTGACGGTAGCGACTTCCGATGCCTTAGAGCAGGTCATTGTTATGGGACAGGGAGCTTATCGAATCTCTGCGAGAGATTTCTATGAGGAAGTAGAGCGGACAGAAAAACAGATTCGGGAAATCAACGAGAGGGAACGAGGAGAAAAAAGAAATTATCTTTTAGATTATGCCAAGGAAGAAGATGCCAGAGAGATGGAGAAAGTCCGACTTGGAAAGACAACAGAGAAATAGTTGAAAAACGAGCATAATTCCTACCGAAATGGTATAGTATGTGCAAAAAAACAATAGAAAAAGCCCTCATATTTGTTGACTTTTTAAAGTCCCTATGATATATATGGGATTTAGGCGTTACATAAGAATTTAGAGGAGGATACTATGCTCGAATTACAAAATATCAGCTATTTAGTTGATGACGATAATAAAGAAATTTTAAGAGATATTAATCTTGCATTTGATGAGAAGTTTGTTGCGATTACCGGACCGAATGGAAGTGGAAAGTCCACCCTGGCTAAGATTATTGCTGGAATTTTAAAGCCAACCTCCGGTAAGATTTTATTAGATGGAGAAGATATTACAGATTTAAGCATTACAGAGAGAGCAAATAAAGGTATCAGTTATGCCTTTCAGCAGCCTGTAAAGTTTAAGGGATTAAAGGTAAAGGATTTAATGAGCGTTGCTTCAGGAAAGACCTTAGATATTAAGGGAATCTGCGATATTCTTTCAGAAGTAGGCTTATGTGCGAGAGACTACATTAACAGAGAATTAAATGGCAGTCTTTCCGGTGGAGAGCTTAAGCGTATTGAGATTGCGATGATTAAGGCGAGAGCGACAAAGCTTTCTGTATTTGACGAGCCAGAGGCAGGAATTGACCTGTGGAGTTTTAACAGTCTGATTCATGTATTTGAGGACCTTCATGAAAAGACAGACGGTACGATTCTGATTATTTCCCATCAGGAGAGAATCCTTGAGATTGCAGACAGAATCATTGTAATTAATGATGGACTTGTGGAAAAGAGTGGAAAGGGAGAAGATGTTATTCCTGAACTCCTTTATAAATCAAGTATGTGCCAGAAGTTAAGCAGAGATTAGGGAGGAAAAATCATGGATTTAATACAGAAAGAATTGTTAGAAGAGATTGCCGGACTTCATGAAGTGCCAGCAGGTGCCTATAATATTCGTGCGAATGGAAAGGCAGCCGCAAGAAATACAACTGCTAATATTGATATTGTTTCTAAAGAAGATAAGCCGGGAATTGATATTATCATCAAACCGGGAACAAAAAAAGAAAGTGTGCACATTCCCGTTGTAATCAGTCAGACTGGATTAAATGACCTTGTTTATAATGATTTTCATATTGGTGAGGATTGTGATGTAACAATCGTAGCAGGCTGCGGTATTCATAACAGCGGTGACGGGCTTTCTCAGCATGACGGTATTCATGAATTTTTTGTTGGAAAGAATTCAAAAATCCGTTACATTGAGAAGCATTACGGACAGGGTGACGGCAAGGGCGGAAAGGTAATGAATCCTAAAACCATTATCCATCTTGATGAAAATGCTTATTTTTACATGGATACGGTACAGATTAAAGGTATTGACAGTACCATGCGTGAGACAGATGCTGACTTAAAGGCTGGGGCAAAGCTTGAAATCTCCGAGAAACTTATGACACATGGCGAACAGACAGCGCAGACACAGTTTTCCGTTGATTTAAATGGAGAGGGAAGTAGTGCGAACGTTGTATCCCGTTCTGTTGCCCGCGATGATTCTGCACAGTTATTCCGCGCAAAAATCGCAGGAAATAATGCCTGTGCCGGTCATAGTGAGTGTGATGCGATTATTATGGATAATGCAAAAGTCCGTGCAATTCCGGAGTTAGAGGCAAATGACCTTGATGCAGAGCTGATTCATGAAGCAGCTATCGGAAAGATTGCAGGCGAGCAGCTTATCAAGCTTATGACACTTGGTCTTAGTGAAGAAGAAGCGGAGGAAATGATTATTTCCGGATTCCTGAAATAGGGAAAATTTTATTTTCAGGTTCTTAAAATCGTGTTATAATATGTTCCGCAACTATTTTGCAGGACAAATGTAGTTTGCAAGTTATAGAGGAATCGTTTAGAATATAAAGAATAACAGCGAATAAGAATAATAGGGGGCTTCTTTTATGAGACAATGTATGGATATGGATAACTTACACAACAGATTAAAAAGAGTAGATGGACAGATTAAAGCGATTGACCGTATGATTGAGCAGGATGTTCCCTGTGAAGACATTATTATTCAGATTAATGCTGCCAAGACTGCCTTACATAAAATTGGCCAGGTTGTGTTAGAAGGACATCTGAATCACTGTGTGAAGGATGGAATTGAACACGGAGATGCAGAGAAGACAATCGCTGATTTTGCAAAGGCGCTAGAATATTTTTCAAGACTGTAATCGTTAAATGTTTTTCCAGTATAGTAATCGTATGTGAGCGTAAATGCATTTCCCCGATAAAATAAAATAAAGAAGAGGACATAGGATTTTTTAGAATTTTATGTCCTTTTTTGCTATGAAAAGTGCAAAACAAAATAGATAGAAGATGGATAATTTTATTGCTACAGAAATAAAATCCAATTATAATATATATCAAGGGGAGGTACAGCCGAACCATATGAGAAAATGTGAGGTATATATATGAGCAGAACAGACGAAGAAATCAAGAGATTTGAGACAAAGATGAAGTCTTGCACAACGATGACAGACTTGCTTGTAGCTATGTCATCCTGGCAGAGTTATGCACAGAGTCATAATCTTGAGCCAGAACAAAAAAGGACAGTAGATGAGGCGTACTTAAAAGCAGAGGAAGGGCTGATTACTGCTGTAAAACCAAGTTTATGGTAATAAATTTAACAGACGGCTAGTGGAGGGAGACAAAATGAACGGAACGAAAGGGAAAATGGCGGAGGCATTTAAAGAGCTTGTATGTAAGAAGTCTTTTCAGAAGATTACAATAAGCGACATCGCAAAAGAGAGCGCCATGACCAGAGAGAATTTTTATTACCATTTCCGGGATAAATATGATATTATGCACTGGATTTTTGAACAGCAGGTGGCCGCACAGCTTCCAGAGGATGAGGAGCCATTTGAAATGTGGTTTAATGCCTTGTTTTGTAATACCTGTGAAGATTACAAATATTACAGGAAGCTGATAAAAAGTCTTAGTGCGGAGGAGATACGGTCAGATTTATATCCTTTATTTGAAAGGAGGGTACGGCTGTTAGTTCAAGATTGTCTTGACGATTCTGTATGGAATCTCAGGAAAGAGAAAGAGGATTTCAGTACAGCATTTTTCACGGATGCTTTTCTTGGATTTTATATAAATTACATAAGAGATCATGAGGAAATAGACTATAATATGCTTCAGATTGGTCTGGAATTTCTCTTTGATAAATTTCTTTCAACCGTAAGAATTACGAAAGAGGAATCTAGCGAGCAAAAATAATAAAAATTAGATAAACTATATAAATTAAATATAGGAATGATTACTATAATAGTGCAAAATAACCCATGAAAATGGAATTGTATGGTAAAAAAATGAAAAAATATCGTAAGAAATATGACAGATTCTCACACAATTCTTACAATGTAAAAAGACAAATACCCCTATAAGTGTTATATTTAAATCAGCACTAGTGTACTTAATTGGAAACATTAATTGAATAGGAGGAATTAATAATGACTAACGTAATTATTGGTGAATTTGTCGGAACCATTTTACTTGTATTATTAGGTGATGGTGTTTGTGCCAACGTTACACTGAACAATTCTGGATTTAAGGCAGCAGGTCCTTTATTTATAGCTATTGGCTGGGGTCTTGCAGTAGCACTTCCAGCAGCAGCATTCAGTGGAATTTGTCCAGCATCTTATAACCCTGCACTTACAATCGCTCTGTTCGCAGACGGAACATTAGCAGCAGCAGATGGCTACACAATTGCAGTTATTATCGAAATGATTATCGCTGAGTTGGCTGGTGGTTTCATCGGTGCAGTATTAGTATGGGTAGCATTTAAACCTCAGTTTGATGCATCTTCAGATTTAGGTGACAGCCTTAGAGGTGTATTCTGTACAGCTCCTGGCGTAAGAAATATCCCTTACAACATTCTTCAGGAAGCAATCGCAACATTCTGGTTAGTATTCGCTATTAAAGCAGCTTGTGGCGCATTTGATCTTGGAACATTTGGTGTATTCTTAACAATCGTTTCTTGTGGTACTACATTTGGTGGTCTTACAGGATACGCTATGAACGCAGCCAGAGATACAGCTCCTCGTTTAGCATTCGCTATCTTACCTATTAAAGGTAAAGGAGATGCTGACTGGGCTTATGGTTTAACAGCTCCATTAATCGGACCTGTAATCGGTGCATTAGTAGCTGTAGCTGTTTACGCTGCATTACCATTATAGAATATAATAGTAATCTAATTTGCTACATAATATAACAAATTAAGAGACTATCGTTTTTACGATAGTCTCTTTTATTTTACTCAACAAACGGACGTCAACTGAAAGTGTCTAAGATTAAATCCTCAAACCTTTCCTCAACTGTTTTTGACTATTATTTGTAAACATCTTTTGATAATCTTTGACTAAGCAGAAGTTCTAGAGCATTTTTCAAACACGCTCTAGAGGAGTTTAAGGTATTATTTTTCTTCAGGAGCATCAGCCTCTTGATGAATAAAAAGTGATTATTTTAAGCCAGATACTTAGCCAGAAATACCGCTACCACAAAAATAACCGTCAAAAACAACATCGTATTCATTGGAATATTCACACGGGGAAGTCCTCCCTGGTCAGGGCGGATTTCGAATTTGTTTCTATTTTCCCAGGCATCTTGCAAACGTTCTTCTCTCGTTTGGGTCTTCCAGCGTTCCATATTTTCTTTTCCTAACTCTTCAAAGAGAGCAGAGTCACTTTTAAGCCCAAGAGCAACTCTGTCACGAGGAGATAAGGTTTCATCTTTTCGAATATCATATCCACAATCAGGACATATTTTTTCATTAAATGGGTAAACTTTTCCGCACTTGCGGCATTTAATCGTAGTCATAAAAATACCACCCCTTCTTTTACATTATTAGAATTATAACACGCTTATTATAACTTGACAAGAACACAGAGAATAGCTTATCATATAAAGATAAAGTGGCTGTGACATCTTAGAGCGTGTATGAAAAAACATTCTAGTTTAAACAGTCAGAATCAGGAGGAAGAACAATGACAGTTGAGATGTGGATGGGGCTTGGAATTGTTGTCGCAATTATCGGCTTTATTATGTGGCGTGCAGGATTAAGTATGCAGGCAAAGAGAAACCGAAACGCAGGTATGGTTACTATGATAGCGTGGTTACTTCTCATGGTTGGAGTAATGACCGCATTTTCATTTTTCAGAGTAAAGTATTTAAGCTGATATTTAAGTTCCAACGTAAATAATTTAATAGTGAAAATTTAATAATAATGAGAGGGGAGAGCGTTATGAGAATTTCTACGAAAGGTAGATACGCTCTTCGTTTAATGCTTGATATTGCTATGAATGATGCAGAAGGAAAACCGGTGAGAGTGAAGGATATTGCCAAACGGCAGGAAGTGTCTGGGAAGTATCTGGAACAGATTGTTTCG
>OCHK01002939.1_pt1 | contig 10598 bp, 7 predicted proteins | sample 1538551 | NCBI WGS metagenome assembly OCHK01 (sample SAMN04571707, study PRJEB22368) | human gut metagenome | biome: human gut; material: stool | host: Homo sapiens | place: Luxembourg | collected 2012-08-31
AATGGCATGAGACCTCTTATCTGCTGGAAGCCAGTTGTATGCTGGTAGCCGACAAGACTTCCCGTTCTTATGCTGCCGGAATATGGACGGACCGTGTCAGCTCAGGATGTATAGACAGTGCACGTATCGGCAGGATACTGGGTTCACACCAGCGTACCGGATGGGGACCTCTGAAAAGACTTACCGACTTGATACAACAGCAAATGATAAACGTCAGCCCACTGCACAACCGGGAACTGGAGCTGCTGCTTACATCACTGATTGCCGAACTTCCGGAACAGCCTGTCAAGGAACTGAAGAAGCTGCTGGAAATATATTCGGAACTGCTGTCTGTCAATAACAGCAGAGTAACGGATGAACGTATCCTGCAACTACTCGAAATATGGAAGAATACGGCCAACCTGAAAAAAGTAATAGCCAGTATCAACCGCTGAAAATCCGGATAAATCACAGAAGAAGGTGTCAAAAGTCTGACGCAGCATAGGCTCGCCGGTATTCAGACTATATTTGCATATAGGGTATAGTTACCGTTCATGCAGGGTATATATGTCCAACGTACAGGGGATATATATCCAACACGCAGGGCATATATGTCCAACGCGCAGGATATATAGATCCAACAAACAGCGTAAAAAAGGCTTTTTATTGGTGCTAAATTCAAAAAGAAGTATCTTTGGCACACAAAACCCAAAGGAGTAATGATGATGCTGAAATATAGTTTATCTGTCTTTTGCTTTCTGCTGGCAGGGTATTCCTGTGCATCAGGGCATAAGGAGACAAAAACATCTGCAGAGACCGAAACAACGTGCACAGACTCTATGTGCGCAGGACTCGGAGATACAAGCCCCGAAGGTACAGCATCCGACTGTACATCCCTTGCTCATACGGACTCCATTGATGCAGATTCTATTTATACATCCCCCTCGCAGAAAAATGAATCCGCCAGCACACTGATTCCAAAACATCAGAAAAGCCCGATGGCTCTTTACATGGATTCTCTGGGACTAATAAATATAGCAGAGCTGGACAACAGCATCGCCATCAGCCTAATGTACACAAAAGCGGATAACTTCACCGGAGAAATTCTTTATGACGACCTGTCCGAAGCCTATCTGCATCCTCATGCGGCGTATGCCCTCTTAAAAGCACAAGAAGCACTGAAGGCACTGCATCCATCTTACAGTCTCATTATTTACGACGCCGCACGTCCGATGTCCGTACAGAGAAAAATGTGGGATGTGGTCAAAGGAACTTCCAAATACAGATATGTCTCCAACCCCAACCGTGGAGGCGGACTTCATAATTACGGCCTGGCGGTAGACATCAGCATTCAGGACTCGCTGGGGCGACCGTTGCCTATGGGCACAAAGGTAGATCATCTTGGAGTAGAAGCGCACATCACCGAAGAAAGCGAACTGATACGCAACGGAAAAATCACCGAAACAGAACGTCAGAACCGGATATTATTAAGGAAAGTAATGAAAGCCGCCGGATTCCGTGCATTGCCCAGCGAATGGTGGCATTTCAACTTCTGCAGCCGGGAAGAAGCCCGGAAGAAATACAACGTAATACCATAAACGAGTACCACCATATAACGCCGAATATAAACAACCTATGATGCAAATCTCCCCCGAAACCCAGCTCTTTATCCGCGAACATCAGACGGATGATGTACGTGCTCTGGCCCTGCAAGCCCGGAAATACCCGAATGTAGATATGCCGACCGCCATCACACAGATAGCAGGAAGGCAAGTTGCCGCCGAAAAGATTCCATCATGGAGAGATACGGATGATATATGGTACCCGAAGCACCTGTCACTGGAACAATGCTCGTCAGAAGTCACCGCCCGCTACAAAGCAACCCTTTTAAAAGGTAACTCCCTGACGGACCTGACCGGAGGATTCGGAATAGACTGCGCTTTCCTTGCTGCCAGATTCAAATCCGCCACTTACGTAGAACGTCAGGAGGAACTCTGCGAAATAGCAGCCCACAACTTTCCCATCCTGAACCTAAACCATATCAACGTAAAGAACGAGGACGGAGTGAGTTATCTGCAAGCTATGTCTCCGGTAGACTGTATCTTCCTCGATCCTGCCCGTCGCAACGAGCACGGAGGAAAGACGGTTGCCATCTCGGACTGTGAACCCGATGTAGCCGAACTGGAAGAACTCTTACTGAACAAAGCAGGACAGGTCATGGTCAAACTCTCGCCCATGCTGGACTTGTCATTGGCATTGAAAGAGTTACAACACGTACAGGAAGTCCACATCATATCTGCCAATAATGAATGCAAAGAGTTACTACTGATACTCGGACAAGCATCGGCAGAAGAAATATCCATCCATTGCGTAAATCTCCCTACCCGGGGGACGCAGGAAGAACAGCATTTCGTATTCACCCGCGAACAGGAGCAGTGCAGCGAATGCAACTATACCGACACACTGGAAAATTATCTCTATGAGCCGAACGCTTCACTCCTGAAAGCCGGAGCTTTCCGCAGCATCGCCTCCGCATTTCCTGTTAAAAAGCTGCATCCTAACAGTCACCTTTATACTTCTGATGTGTTGATCGAAAACTTTCCCGGCAGAGCCTTCCACATCATCAGCCAGTGCAGCCTTAATAAAAAAGAACTAAAAGAAAGTCTCGGAAACTTGAAAAAAGCAAATATCACAGTACGTAACTTTCCGGCTACGGTTGCCGAACTCCGTAAACGAATCAAATTGTCGGAAGGTGGAGATACCTATCTATTTGCCAGCACCTTAAACAACGGGCAAAAAGTACTGACCCGCTGTGAGAAAGCCTGATAATCTGCAACAGCATTACAGCATAACCCCTTCCTGCCCCATTACATCAGTATATGAAACAGGAACGATAAAAAAGGATAAGGATCACTCAACTGTCCTGAAATGCCCAAACTGAATTTCCCGAAAAATAAACGAGAGTGTTTCAAAAGTCAATAGTAACTGAACTGGAGTTGACAAAAAAGTCGGCAGTATCTTAAATCTCCTCCTTCGGGAAGGAGGAGTACCCGCAGGGGGAGGTGGTAGGTGAATACGCAATTCTTTCATTCATAGTAAATTATAGACAACCCCATTTTAGTTACTATTGACTTTTGAAACACCCTCTGGCTTTCTGATAGTTATTTCTTCATTTTAGCGAGTAGAATGACGTTGTTGCCTTCTTCATCCAGTGAATTTATCAATGTTTGTGCACGTTTCTTTGCCTCTGCCGGAATATCTTTCCGGGTTATTTCTTTTTCCAGTGTTTCTTTTAGTTGGGCAGGTTCCATGTTGGCAACATAATAACCATGGCCGAATGAAGGCCATATCTGCATCTTTTTCGTTCCCAGGAAATCATTGTATAGGCGGAAGTAGCTGCCATGCAGTGTTTTCTTATCTATGATATACTTGGCAGGCTTGCTGCCGCTCCAAGTGTTTTCTGATACTTGTATCGGCACGGAAACGTCTCCAATAAAGTGACGTGGGTATTCGGAATAGCCGTGCCAGGGGATTTTCTCCTTGTTCGGATATTCCACGGTGAATCTGGCTTCGAGTCGATTTTGGGCTGCGTTATAGTGGTACAGACTGTCCGTTCGTGGGGCAGGCATGATCACCATTAACATAACGCCGTAATCATTAGTATTATTATCCATAAATACTTCGTTGCTAAAGTCGCGCGGAACGGTCAGATGTCCCGGTGCGATAAAGTTCTTGCGTTTACCTTTGAAATCTTGTGTCCACACGACAGCCGGCCAGCCTTCGAAAGGCAGAGTTGTCAGAGTGACTTCCGACTTTTCCGTATCTACTCTGAATTTGCCTTTGGGCACGCGCATACATAAAGGAATGGGAGGCTGAGGATTGCCTTGTAAATCGAATACGAGCAGCTTGTCACTCTGCCAGGGCAGTATGTAGATACGGTTGTGGGCTTCGTCCAACTGGTCGGCGTATGTGTTTCCATATTCGTTGGGCCCTTGTCCGTAGGCACCGATAGTGGTGATGAATTTGCCGTCGCGGGTAAAAAGTTTGTAGGGAGTCTGTTTGTTATTGCTCACCAGGATGTATTTTTCTCCCACTGTGGTGCGTATCCAGCCTCCTACCAGTGCTTCGTCCCGGTTGTCTAGTTTGACAACTTGAAGTTCTTCTGTCAAATAGCTGAGTGGAATGTCTACTGTGTCTTTCAAAGCCTTTAAATTACATGAGACTAATGTGCCGGTAGGTGTCGTGACTCGTTTTGCTACAATAGGGGAGAGTGCCAGCGGGTCGGTCTTTGTTTCACTGTTGTATACAAAAGCAACAATTGCAAGTAGACAACTAGCACATAAACTTAAAATAATAATTCTGTTCTTCATACGGTTCTGTATTTGGTTAGTACTGTTTTTCTGATTATCACTGAGGCAAAAGTAGACCGAAGTGAGCAGAAAAACAAAAAAACAGGCGGACAAAAAGGTACGATGTGACTAGATGTATGTTGTTGATTATTAATAATATAATATATATATGCGTTTGTTTTCAGGCGGACAAAGACTTCAACTACCCTGGGGCGACAGCTAAAAAACTTTGAGAAAACTGTCTAAACTTATATTCTCATCAGTAATTCCCAGCTTATCAGTCTTTATCCGATATTTCCGTTTGGTAATGGCAGCTTTGCTCACACAATAGATATCAGATAAATCCTGTATGTTGACATTGATTTTGACGAGGCAGCAGAAGCCGATTTCTTTATCTCCCAACTGCGGATAAGCCTGTCGTAACCGAACGACAAAATTGTCGAACGCATCATTCACTACTGAAGTGACTTCTGCCCATTCTGCATCTGTCACTACTATCTTGTGACTGGTGCCCGGTTCGTCCTGATTGTTGTTGGCATGGAGTGAGGGCAACTTATGGAAGAATGGCATTCTCCGGAAAAGCGCTTCACGGAGTTCAGCCTCTTTATTCCTTAGCCGGATTTCTTTCTCCCGTAGTCCACTTACTTCGGCTTCTTTGTACAGTAACTGGTTTTCCCGCAGCAGTCGCTTCTTTTTCTCTCTCTGATAAAAGAAAAATGCGATGAATCCGATACTCAGCAGAGCTGTAACGATTCCCAGCATCCATAGTTCCCTTTGCTGCTGTTGCAGATGCAGCTGGTATAATTCATTCTGTAATTTGAGTTGGTTGAATTCTCTTTCCCGTATCCCTGTACTGATATTGTTTAGTATATTGTCCCTTATCGTGCTTTCCTTCTGCTTGGTATAAAAGACTTGTTCCGGATATTCTTTTTCGTTGATCAGATTGAATAAGCGTGCATTGGCTTCCATGGCAATAAAGCTGGAAGATGAGATTGCGGCTTGCCGATAGTAATATTGGGCGGAGTCAATCTGATTCAAGGCGGCATGGGTTCTTCCGCATAGCAGCAGATAGTGTGGTACTTCATTTCTTCCGCGGCGTTGGCTCGATAATTGTTGAAGATATATGACTGCTTGCCGGAAATCCTTTCTTTGCAGACTGGTGTTCAACAGACTTTCCAGCGCATAATAATTCAAAGACTGGTATTTGGGCGAATCCATAAGTTCTTTCATTAGCTGCAGATAGCTTTGGGTGTATCTGTCATGATCTTGCATTTTGTTTATAATTTGCAGATATAGCTGGCTGGTAGAAAAATAGAAAAGTGTATCTTTCATCTTAAGAGCCAGTTGTCTGCTGCTGTCTGCCATCACCAATGCCTGCGGATAATCCTGCTTTCTGCTGTATGCTGCCCTTCGTAGCCCGTACAGCCTTGTTTTTAGCGTATCATTTAGCTGGTATCCTTTCAGGATTTGTTCGCTCATCAGTAATGTGGAATCGGGCAGATTACGATATAAATAGGAGGCGCTTTGCTCAATGCGTGCCCGTACATACTGGGTTTGCTGCTCGTTTTGTTTATATTGCCGGATGGCGATCTGCAATAATGAATCATCAGGTGTTCCTGTTTTCCACAGAGTTGCCTTGTAGAGCAACAGGTAATAATCTCCCTGATCATTGAGAGGTAATTTGTCGGGTTCTTCTATTTGTTGCAGGTAGAAAAAGATACTGTCGGTTGATACATTCTCCATCTGCATCGCTTTTTCCAGAAGATGAGATGGGGCAGGTTGACAACTACTCAGCATGATAAGCCATCCGATGAGTAGAAATAGGGGGTAATATGGCTTGTCGTGTTTATTCATATACTAGATTCTATCTTGCGAAAATAGTATTTTATATGAGACAAAGACTTTTTCTTTATGGTATTTTATTGATTTACTGTCAAGCGCTTTTATCCCGCCCAGTTTTCTCTGTCCAGATTGCGATAACTGATGGCTTCAGCCAAATGGGAGGGCTGTATCAGTTCCGCACCCTCAAGGTCGGCAATGGTACGTGCCACCTTTAATATACGGTCGTATGCGCGTGCGGAAAGATTGAGGCGTTCCATTGCATTTCGCAGCAGGGAAAGTCCTTTGTCATCCGGCCGAGCGTAAATGGATAATAACTTGCTGCTCATCTGTGCATTGCAGTAGATACCGGGATGATCGGCATAGCGCTGTTCCTGTATACGGCGTGCCTGAATGACTCTGTTCCGAATAACACTGCTTGCTTCTCCCTGTCGCTGATCGGATATCTTGTCGAACGGAACAGGAACAATCTCTATCTGAATATCAATACGGTCCAGCAACGGACCGGATATCTTGTTCAGATACTTTTGTACCTGACCAGGACTGCATACACATGCCTTGGTCGGATGATTATAGTATCCGCAAGGGCATGGATTCATGGATGCAATGAGCATCAGATTGGCGGGATAACTGATTGTGCTCTTTATGCGGGAGATGGTAATCTGCCGGTCTTCCAGTGGCTGGCAGGACTTCTAATACTCCTCTGTTGAATTCGGGTAATTCGTCCAAAAATAAAACTCCGTTATGCGCCAGGCTTATTTCTCCCGGTTGGGGAAAACTTCCGCCTCCCACCATTGCAACTTGCGATATCGTATGATGGGGATCACGGAATGGCCGTTGGGAAATCAGTGAAGAGCCCCGGTTTAGTTTTCCTGCAACGGAATGTATTTTGGTCGTTTCCAGGCTTTCACCCAGGGAGAGGGGAGGAAGGATGGAAGGTAACCGTTTAGCCATCATTGATTTACCACTGCCGGGAGCGCCGATCATGATGAGATTATGTCCTCCGGCGGCAGCAACTTTCAACGCCCTTTTCACATTCTCCTGTCCTTTTACGTCTGCAAAGTCCAGGTCAAAGGCTGTTTGCTGTTGATAAAACTCTTCCCGCGTGTTGACAACGGTCTGTTCCAGCTCCCGCTCACCATTGAAGAACTGGATAACTTCTTTGATATTACTGACGCCATATACCTTCAGTTGATTGACAACTGCTGCTTCCCGCGCATTCTGTTGAGGAATAATGAGTCCCTCAAAGTTTTCTTCACGGGCTTTGATAGCAATAGGCAGTGCTCCTTTGATAGGCTGAATGCTCCCGTCAAGACTAAGTTCTCCCATCATCAGATAGCGGGATAACTTTTCGGAAGATATGGTTTCGCTGGCACCCAGCAAGCCGATGGCAAGAGGCAAATCATAAGCCGAGCCTTCTTTGCGGATATCGGCCGGTGCCATATTTACAACCAGGTTACTGGTCGGCATTTTATAGCCATTGACTTGCAGTGCGGAGATAATACGTTGGTGACTTTCCTTCACTGCGGAATCCGGAAGACCGACGAGATAGAACATACAGCCACGTGAGCTGTTGACTTCGATTGTGATGAGTGTTGCATCAATCCCTTGAACAGCCGCTCCGAAAACTTTAATTAGCACGTTTGATTACCGTTTATTTCTTCTGTTTGTTTTTCTTTTCTTTTTCTGTCGCTTCCTCAACGATGTTTTCTATTTTCTTTTTCAGCTCTTCTCCCCGAAGGTTCTTAGCTAAAATCTTTCCGTCCGACGAGAGAAGTATGTTGGCAGGTATTTTATAGATAGAATATTGCTTGGCTACTTCAGAATTGAGTCCGCCGAAATCGCATACCTGTTCCCAGTCCAGCGTATCGCGTTTGATGGCGTCTTTCCATTGCTGCTTGTCTACATCCAGTGAGATGCCGAGCATTCCTATATATTTGTTCTTCTTATACTTTTTGTAGATTTCTCTTAGCTCGCTGTTGCTCTGCTTCTGAGAGATGCTGTCGTTCCAGGAAGCCCAAAAGTTGATCAGCAGGCTTTTCTGCTTGAAGGCGTCTGATGAACGGGTAATCTTTTCTCCTTTCGCATTGGGCAGGCTGAAGAAAGGTGCATATTTGCCAATCTCCGATTTTTCTGCCTGAGTGATTGTTTCATTCAAACGTTCGATATACGGTTTGTCCTGTAATACACCTGTCATTACTTCAACTAGCTTTTTAATTTTACTGAAGTCAGGCGTTTCTTTCTGAACGAAGTATTTGTCTAATAAGTAAAGGCTTACATAGGAGGAGTGATGTTGCAGTATGAACTCTTCCGCCATTTCTTCGGCAGTGTTTGCTTTCTCTACAGTTATTCTTTTATCCACTGTTTCTTCGCCGGCTTTTTCTGAAGGATCAGCCGGATCTTCCAGTGCTTTTTGGAAGTCTGTAAACTCCTCATTGTATATATTTCCACTGATAGTCAGGAAATTCAGGTTGATCGTATCTCCTTTTATTTTGATCTTGTTACCCTTATCAAGAAAGACAGGATATTCAATCCGGTTCTTGAGTAACAGATAGGCAGAAGTGATCGTATCTACGCTGGTAGTGTAGGAGAACTTATCGTTTTCTACATAAATGGTGTCTATCCGGTCGTACAGTTCGTCCATGCCGTACAAATAAAGTGTATCTGTTCCGAGTCCTTTGATCTCTCCGGTGATGGTTGTCTCATTGGAGCCCTTCTTGCATCCGACCAGACAGATAATGATGAGGATTAAAATACTACTCTTTTTCATTGCTTTGATTTCTTTTCTGCGAAAGTACGGTTTTTTACAGATAAAAAAAAGAATTGCCCGTCATTTGTAATGACGAGCAATTCTCAATATCTAAAATAGAGTGGTAATTCTCTTATTTGATGATGCTCATGAAGTCTGCATTTGTGAAGAACTTAGAGAATTCCAAGTCTGTTGCAGCTTTCTTAGCCAACGCAGGTTCTTTAGCAACAGCGCTCTTCAAGCTGCTGGTTACCATAGAAGAATTGTTAGTTCTAGCACCTAGAACTGCCATCAGGTAGTCTGTGTAAGCATCTGGTTTTTCTACGCCTGCCAGTGTGTTTTTAGCTTTGTTGTAGTCCTTAGCAAGGATCTGAGCCAAAGCAGCACTGTTAGTCTTAGCGTCACCGAATGAGTTAACTGCTCTTTCGTACTGGCCTTGAGCGATGTACAGGTTACCCATAGATTCGCCAAGTTCTTTTGTACCTGCAGCTTTACCGAAGTAAGCTTCAGCAGCAGCTTTGTCACCCTTGATCAAAGAGATCAAACCTAAGTTCATGTTTACTTCAGGAGCAGCGTTTACGCTGGCAGCTTTCTTCAGGTAAGATTCAGCTTTGTCAACATTTCCAGCTTGATAAGCAAGCTTACCAAGGTTGTTGTATGCGCGGTAATCGTTAGGGAACTGTTTTGTTGCCTGAGTATAGATAGCTTCCTGTTTTGCAGGATCGTTAGTCAGTGTAGCAGCATACAGCAATTCTTCGATGTTCAGTTCAGAAGGATTAGAAGAAGCAAGCTTAGTGATTTCTTCGTCAGACTTACCGATGATCTCGTAGTTCAAAGTCAAACGAGAACGACGCAGTTGAGGAAGGATATCGTCAGCCAGGTTCTTGTATACAGAAGAGATGTTCTTGATTTCTTGTTCTCTCTGTGCAGGATCCTGATACATAGATAATACGCGAAGGATCAGTTCTTTATCCTGGATGTTAGATTTAGAAACCAGTTCCTGGAAACCTTCCCAGTCCTGTGCAGTATATTTAGCGTCAACCGGAGCGTCGATCTTAGCTTTCTTCAAGTCTTTGTTCAACATCTTGGTGGTGTTGCTTTCGCGGTTTTCTGCCAGAGTTGTATTCAGGCTTACACCACCATCAGGAGAAGCATAAGCAGAAACTTCAATGTTGCTGATCTTCTTGTTGGCAGCTTCGTTTATGTTAGCAACTTCCTTGTTGAATTCTTTAGCAGTTTTCAACTCGCTTGAACGGATGTTAGCCTGTTGGATCAAGAACATGATGTTAGCATCGTGTTTTTCCTTGATGATACGTTGGAAAGCATCTTCGCCCAGAGCCGGGTTAGCGCTGCCCAATGTGTTATTTACCAATTCAGAAGTAGAGATTACACCATCAGCTACTTTCACAGCGGGGATAACGACTTCCTTTTTACCAACTTTAGCTTTGAATTCAAGCCACAGTTCAGATTTTGCCATTTCAGGAACATAGTCGAAAGATGTTTTCATCGTATAGCTACCACCTACTTTGTAAGAGATAGTCTGATCGTTTCCTTCTACTTTTTCTCCTTGGAACACAGCACTTTGTCCTTTAGCTTCACCGCCATTCCATTTCAAAACCGGAGTAACTTCTACTACAGCTTTTTTCTTGAAATACTTTTCAGGGAATTTACCATTAATGGTA
>OCHK01002941.1_pt1 | contig 10595 bp, 8 predicted proteins | sample 1538551 | NCBI WGS metagenome assembly OCHK01 (sample SAMN04571707, study PRJEB22368) | human gut metagenome | biome: human gut; material: stool | host: Homo sapiens | place: Luxembourg | collected 2012-08-31
GCTACTATTGCCAATAGTTACTATACATTACTGATGCTCGATAAACAGTTGGATATTACCCATCGCACTGCCGAAACATGGGACGAAAACTTGCGTGCAATGAAGGCCCTGAAAAAAGCCGGACAAACGACTGAGATGGCTGTCGCCCAAACGGAAGCAACCAAACTCTCGACAGATGCTTCCGTACTTTCTATTGAACAGCAGATCAGTGAGCTGGAAAACTCTCTTTCCGCATTGCTCGGTATGACATCACAAACAGTCAAACGTTCCACTCTCGATAGCCAGGAGTTTCCCGAATCTCTTTCAACCGGAGTACCGTTGCAGTTGCTGCAACGCCGTCCTGATATTCGTCAGAAGGAAGCAGAACTGGCTGCCGCGTTTTATGCAACCAATCAGGCGCGTTCCGCTTTCTATCCATCCATTACGTTGAGTGGCTCTGCAGGATGGACGAACTCTGCAGGTGGTGTTATTGTTAATCCCGGTCAGTGGTTGCTTTCAGCTGTAGGTTCGCTGGTTCAACCGCTTTTCAATCGTGGACAGAATATCGCTAATTTGAAAATAACGAAAGCCCGACAGGAAGAAGCTCTGCTTACCTTCCGCCAGAGTCTGCTTGATGCCGGAGCGGAGGTGAATGATGCTTTGGTGCAGTGGCAGACGGCGCGGGGGCGTCTTAGACTTTCCAAGCAACAAGTTGCCTCCCTTCAGTCTGCTGTCCGTAGTTCCGAACTGTTGATGCGGCATAGCTCGCAAAACTATCTCGAAGTGCTTACTGCGCGGCAGACTCTTTTGCAGGCAGAATTGTCTGTTGCTTCCAATCGTTTTGACGAGATACAAGGAGTCATTAACCTTTACCATGCATTGGGAGGAGGTGCTTCTTTATAGGTCTAATGCTAAAAAATGTGATAATTTAGTAGACGTGGAGCAAAAAAAGAGGAAGAATGTAATTTTTAATACCCAAAAATACTATATTTGTATAGCCGTTGAAAGGTGCGTTCATTGAGACTAAATATCGAAAAGCGTTCAGCTTTTTTACGTAGTAACGAAACTACCAATTTCTTTTACCCTTTGGGTGAATATTACAACACGTAAAAATGACTGAACGCCTACGCTTGTTATACATATACTTTGCGTGGGCGTTCTTCTCATTTGTGTTGTAGGGATTGGTAGTTCCTGTTGCTACATTTGGGAAGAAAAGGCTCACGTTTTTTTATATCTATTCTTGACATAACATTCAAAACATATGAAAAGATCTTCATTTTGGGTTTTATCGTAAAAGTGCGTTGCTTTTTTAACGAGTTAGTTTTCCTTTTTATTAATTAAAAAAAAGACTACTATGGATAAGAAAATCGTAGGTGCCAACGCAGGCAAAGTATGGCACGCCCTTAATGAGGCTGATGGAATTTCGATTCCCGAACTTGCCCGGAAAGTAAACCTGAGTGTGGAAAGTACAGCTCTGGCAGTCGGTTGGCTGGCTCGTGAAAACAAGGTAGTGATTGAACGAAAGAATGGATTAATTGAAATTTATAATGAAGGTCATTTTGACTTTTCTTTCGGATAAGTATAATGAATATAATGCTGGTTAGGTTATATAATGAAAGAAGCTCTCGATAAAAAACTGAATTCAGTGATATTGAAAGCTTCTTTTTATTATATACCTTGTGTAAAAATGTCTTGTTGAAGAGTAACTGTAATGGAGTGTTCACCCTTCCCTGTTATGATAATTACCTTATTTCTTTGTCAGAAACTTCTTGCTCAACCACTTTCTTACAGGCTCGTCATACAGTTTCAGGCAAAGGTAAGCCAACACAATGCTTCCGAAGAAGACACATAAGGCTACCGGCCATGACTGGGAGAAAGTGATATGTGGCTCTTTGCTCCATAACCAGGCATAGAACAGATACATGAAAGGATAATGTATGATATATACCGGATAAGATATATCTCCCAGGAATTTACAGATTTTGGCTGTACCTTTATCCGTCGTTTTTCCCGAAGCACCCAGATAGACAAGTAGCGGGAAAATAAGAATGGTGCATATAGCATCGTAAATACCGTTCATCCACTGCGAAGTATGACCGCCAACGTACGGCATGGAAAGTAAAACGAGAGTTGCTACGCTGCATATCCAGAAAGCACCTTTGATATGGACAGGTTTAAAGATGCGTGACATCAATAATCCGATAGAGAATGCGAACAGCATACGTAGAAAACCTCCGATCAGGTTATAGTCGATCATCGACCAGCCTACTCCCAGATGATAGTTGCCGGAAAGATTGAATATCGAGAAGGAAGCCAATCCGATTCCTGCTATCACAACGAGTATCGTAAGTGCTTTGGTAGACAGTCGGCGAATAAATAGGGCATACAAAATATTACCGATATACTCGAAGAACAAAGACCAGCTGGGACCATTCAAAGGGTACATCTCGCCGTTTCCACGGACCTCGGGACCCGTGCCCGGAACAGCCGGAATCAGGAAAAGATTGAGAAGCATAGCCACCATTACCATTGATATGGAAACACGGGTACCGTCCCACTGCTCGCAGCCTTGTATGCAAAATGTGATAGCACCCAAAACGGCTCCCATAACAACCATCGGATGCAGACGGATTAACCTGCGTTTGAAAAACTCTTTTGGGGTCATCGTTGTTTTCCAGCGGTCATCATAAGCATAGCCAATAACGAAGCCCGAGAGAATAAAGAAGAAATCGACAGCCAGATACCCATGATTGAATTTTTGGTCTATGGGACTTGTAGCAAAACCTTCGAATACATGATACCATATCACCAAAAGAGCCGCAACCCCTCGCAGTCCGTCAAGGAGTACGTAATGGGGTTTAGAGTCTGCAAATGCAGAGGAAGAGATTTTTTGCATGTTTTAAGTTATTGTTCAAATTAGTATTAGTCATTGAAGAAGCCGCAAAAATACGGAATTTATAAGTTTAAAAATTTGTCCTGCATCAAAATCTTGCCGTGTATGGGAATTATTTGTATGCTCTGAGGCGGCTGAGTGTTGATAGTGTGATGCCCAGATAAGAGGCGATATATCCCAATTGTATCCGCTGGCACATTTGAGGAAACTGAAGTTTGAATGCTTCATATCTTTCTTTTGCAGACAGGGTGAGGCGGTCTTTGTGCGAACGGTGCAGGCGTCTGTATGAATCACTCTTCCCCAGTTTGCCAGTTCGATATTGGTCTGAAACAGCCGGAGCAGATCGGTTAGTGATATTCTGTATGCGACGACGTCCTCAAGCGTTTCCACAAATTCTTCACTCATCTTATTATAATACAATTCATCCATGCTGAAGACAATCGCTCCTTCGCACGCAAAGGAAGTCGTTATTTCCTCTCCGTTTACCAGCCAGAAAGAGCGGGTCATTCCTTCTTCAATAAAATAAGCCGATTTGCAAAATTTGTCAGCCTCTATCAGTTGATGTCTCTTTGGAAAATGACATAATACTGTATTTTCTTTTAGTATTTGTATCGTTTCATCCGAAATGGGATACAAAGAGTTCATCTTATCTATAATGTTTCTCATAAAGTAGCCTTAATAATTTTCTGTCAAGTGCAAAAATAGGAAAAACAATTCTGCCTACAATAGATGCCGGTGAAAAAGGGGGGTGTTTTATCGATTCGTTCACTAAGGAGGAGAGAAACCGGAGAGTGGGAACTGCTGCTGAAAGACAAAGAAGGTACATTTCATTCTTTGGTGAAATGTACCTTCTTTGATATCGGGAAGAGGCTAAACACATGAGTATAGCCAGCTTATTCCGGAAACGGTATACATCAATTGATGTTGCTTACCTTGGATTCTGCTGTATATTCGGATTGGCATCTATCTCGCTTTGTGGAATAGGCAGAGCTATTCTCAGGTCGGTAGCTTCTATCTTTTGTGCGTTAGACGCTTTCAAAGTCTCAAGATGCCAGCTGCCCTTGCGTTCAATAGCCAGACCATTGCGCAAGTAGTCATAGAAGACTTCCCCTTCGCCAACCAGTTCCTTGCGGCGCTCTTTAAGAATCCTGTCCAGAGTAAAAGTCTCCGTTGATACTTGCTGACTGGTATCCGTGGTACGGCGGCTGATGATGTCATTCAGATAACCTTGTGCTTCTTCAAGATCCGTTCCTTTTTTCAGTCCTGCTTCAGCCGCGTTCAGATAGACTTCGGAAAGGCGGATGATGCAAATGTTATTAGTTTTGGGATCATCTCCGGTCTTGCCGGGGAACTTGGCAAGATAGACTTTCTCGTGCATGGCGGCAGCCGGAAGTCCGGTGTTGTTTTCGATGACAGATTCCTTTGTCAGGCAGTGGCGTACATCCTTGGGGTCTTCATTCAGCAGGTTCAGGAAATCTTCCGACAAGATCAGATTATTCCAGTCGACCGTTGCTTCGTTGGCATAAACCATCGGAGCACCCTCACCGCCCGTACCTCCTGAAGGTTCGGATAAAGTGATGTAAAGTTCGAATAATGATTCGGACTGGAAATCCTGCCCCCATACATTGGGATATTCCTCATAGCTGTAAAGCTGATAACGTCCGCCGTTGTTTTTGATGACATCCGTAGCGGCATCATAAGCCTTCTGATATTCACCCATATTCAGATAGACTCTTGACAGTAATGCCTGAGTTGCCCAGTAGTTTATATAGCCATTGGATGTCTCTTGTCTCAATCCGGACAGTGCATTGCTCATGTCGCTGACTACCTGTTCGTAGCATTGCGCTACAGTGCTGCGTGATGGTTTATGTGTGGGATCGGAAGGGGAGGTCTCGATGGGTACTCCCAATGAAGCCCCCTTGTCATTCGTATAAGGCATTCCGAACAACCGGGTCAGGTTGAAGAGGGAAAGTCCCCGTATCACCAGTGCTTCGGACTTGATGCGGTTCAATTCTTTAGTATCACTGCTTTGAATACTGCCCGACTCTATTTTCTGTATCAGATTATTCGTCTGTCGTATTACTTTATAAACAGTATTCCATGGCAGTACAATATTCAGATTATCGGAAGCGAGCACATTGTATTCATAATAGGGAGATACGCGTTTTCCGTCTCCTTTGGTGATGCGTGCCTGTACATCGGCGGCACGGCAATCGCCGTAATACCAATAGTTGTCTCCGTAATAGCTATGGCCGGATGCCAGACGATAAATTCCGTTCAGAGCGATCTGGGCATCGTCCAGTGTGACGATGGCCTGTCCTGTTTCTACCGAGCTGGTGGTGTTAAGGTCTAGCCAGTCTGCCGAGCAGGAGCTGTTCAGTAGAGCCATTGCTGTAAGTATGTATATATGAATTCGTTTCATTATGTTGTTTATTTAGTTAGAATGATAGGGATATTAGAATGATAATTGAGCTCCGAAACTGAAAGTACGCATGGCGGGAGCCTCGCAAAAGACTTCACCGTTAACGGGTGTTTCGGGGTCATACTGTTTCCATTTGGCCCAGGTCAGCAGATTGTTTCCCGAGAAATATACCCGTACTTTGTCAATCATCAGCTTTTGAGTCCACTGGTTGGGCAGTGTGAAGCCGAGGGTAAAGTTTTTCAGGCGTAAATGATCGGTGCTGTGGATATAGCGGGATGAGTTGGTGGAAGTAGCCGGTTCACCATATACGAAACGTGGGATATCCGTCTGATCTCCGGGCTTTTGCCAACGGTTCATCATGTATGCGGGCAAGTTGTATCGTGAACTGTAGATGGAACTGCTGCCGTTTTCAATATAAGTTCCCAGTTTGTCGAATGAGTAACCGCCCAGTGAATAAGTTAGTGTAAAGGTCAGGTCTATCCATTTGTAATTCAGGATATTGGTGAATCCTCCTGATACTTTGGGAGTAGCGGTCTTGTACGGAATAGATTCTGCTTTGGCAGCGTCGGTGGTGAGTTCCCGATTGTAGCTTCCGTCTTCATTTTTTGTATTCAGATAATATTGGGCAGAACCGGTCAGCGGGTCTACTCCGGCAAACTCTTTTACATAAAATGTATGATAGGGGAGTCCCACTTTATGGATGAACCATGTTCCCTCAATCGTCTGGTCTAATAGTCCGTTGAGTGAAACGATCTTATTCCGGTTATGGCTCAGGTTGAAAACACTGGTCCAGTTAAAGTCGTTGGAAACAACATTCAGCGTACGCAATTCAAACTCTACTCCCTTGTTGTTCAGGCGTCCGATGTTGCTTAAATAACTGGTAAATCCGGTAGTGGCGCTGATGGGGAGACTGTAAAGCAAGTCCTTGGTATCCCGGTTGTAATATTCCAGACTCGCAAAAATACGATTGATAAATGAAAGGTCGATGCCCAGATTCAGGCTGTAATTCTTTTCCCATGTCAACAGATCATTGGGTTGTGCCGATTCATACGATCCGGCTGCCTCCATGTAGTTTTCTCCATAACTGTACAGTCCTTTGTAGCCGTAGTATGAACCGGGCTGATTTCCGTTTACACCATACGAGGCACGTATCTTGATATCACTCAAAACCGGCTTTACGGCTTTCATGAAATTCTCGTTGCCCAAATGCCACATACCCGACACAGACCAGAAATTTCCCCAGCGGTTGTTGGGTGAAAGGCGTGAACTTCCGTCGCGACGGTAACTTCCGGCGATGTAGTAACGGTCGTCATAGTCATAATTCAGTCGTGATAGATAAGAAATCATCCGATAGGCTTGGGTGGCAGACTTGAAACTGTTCAATACGGCGGCATTATCCGGTTCTGTCAGTTTATCACTGGGCAGTTTGGACTTTTCACCCGAAGCGTGGTCTGTCTGGTAGCTTTCTATTTCATAAGCCGCCAATACATCGAGATGATGTTTGCGGGCGAAAGTACGCACATAGTTCAGTGAGGTCGATGAGATCAGTTTGCCGTATTCAATGAAGCCTTTGGCTGTCTGGGCGTCGCTTCCGCTTTTAGGGCCTGCCGAGCTCAGAGGGTTATAGTAGCGTGAATCCTTCTGGATAGTATAATCATAGCTTAATGTCTCTTTCAGTTTGAGACCTTTGATCGGCTCTATCGCTGCGTAACCGGTTGAAAACATACGTGTCATACGCACGCGGTTGTAATCGGTGAGTATGTCGCGCAACGGATTCAGGCTGGTGCCGTCATAAGCTCCTACATAGTTTCCTTCTTCATCACGCACCACCATGGAAGGTGTCATGGTCATGGCCACGCACAGAAAAGGGTTGATAGATGATCCGCGTTCCTCATTCATTTCCTGGTTCATTTGCGAGAACATCATATTTGCTCCTACTTCCCCGTATTTGCCGACTTTCTGCGTAACGTTCAAGCGTGCTGAGTAACGGTCCAGACTGGAGTTTTTGGCCAATCCTTCCTGATTGTTGTAGCCGAGCGAGGCATAGAATGTAGAACGGTCGTTACCGCCGGAGACGGAAGCTTCATAACTCTGATGCATAGCGGTGCGGAGCAGCTCTTTTCGCCAGTCCGTATATCCCATGGACGGCTTATATGCATATGTGCCGATATTGGAATTGGCATATTCACTCGGAGACTCCATACCGTTGTCTATTGCGTAATTCAGCAATCCTTCATAGAGCAGTTCTTCCCGTTGGTCACCGTTGAGGGTAGGGCGGAAGTCGACAGCCGCATGAGAGAAGCCGCCTGACACGTTCAAGTCCACACGTACCTTTCCGGTATTTCCTTTTTTAGTTGTAATCAATATGACGCCATTGGCGGCGCGGGAACCATACAGGGAAGCCGCTGCCGCATCTTTGATTACAGTCACGTTTTCAATATCCGACGGATTCAGTGTACTCATTATATTGGTCTTGGAGTTGTTCATATATGCTGCATCAGGACCACCGGAACTCATACTCCCGGAAGTAACCGGTACTCCATCTATGACAAACAAAGGTTCCTGTGAAGCGTTGAACGATCCCATTCCTCTGATGCGAATACTTTGGTTGGCACCCGGTTGACCGGAACTGCTGGTTATTTGTACACCGGTAGTCATACCTTGCAACTTTTGCTCAACGCTCATCACGGGTACTTCTTTCAGCATATCTGTACGCAGCGTATTGGCCGATCCTGTGAACGAGGATTTGGAGAAATTACCATACCCTGTTACTACTACCTCGTCAATATCCATCGTTTCGGGGATCAGTACTATTTTGAGTTCTTTCTCTTTGCGGGGGACGCGTATTTCCTGTGTCTTCATTCCCACATAAGATACGACCAACATCTTGGTTCCGGTTTCCACGGACAATTGAAACTGACCGTTGATATCGGTAATCACTCCTTTGGTGGGATTCCCCTTTACACTGACGGTGGCACCGATAAGTGGTTCATTATCCTCTGATGATATAACAACACCGGATATGTTCAGTTGCTGAGCGGATGCATACGAAATACTCAACAAACAAAACAGTAAGCTAAAACATAATGTTAACCTTTGATTAATCTTCATACTTTTATATTTAAAAATACATTTGCTATAAAGTCGATACAAAGGATATACCAATAGGATATAAAGAAATGCTGAAAAGATAAGATACAGATTAACAGCGGAGTTGAAAAAACGATATTATTGGGGCGGTGTGGAAAAAAATGTGGAAAGGTGTGGAAAATATCCCCAATCATTGGTACGATAAATAGCGTGGCTATATGGATTATCGTACCGATAATGATTGGGTATATAGGTCTTACAATTTAATATCCCGGATTCTGATACTCGCTGCCGTTGATAATGTCGTAGAAATGGGACGTAAAGCATAATTCGGATCAAAGAACCGTGCGAGATCCGGGTGAGTATCTTTCAGATAATCGGAACTCTTGAACATCCCTGTCCGTTTCAAATCGTAGAAACGGCAATATTCACCGCATAGTTCGCGTCCTCTTTTGTCTAATACGTCACGAACCGTCATGCTGCCCGTTAACGGGTTTGCTCCGGCGCGTTCGCGAACCTTATTCAGCGGCATTCGCTCCTCCGTTCAGATAAATGTCAGCCTCTGCGGCAATCAGATAGACTTCCGCCATACGCATGATAAACGTAGCGTTTAAGTTTCCGTTTCTTTGTTTGGAGGCGTTTGCAACGTAATAGTTACTGCTGTTGTGCTTGTTTAGTGACGGATAATAGTAACGGAACAGATTCTCGCTGGTACCGTCGTTCTTGTAATTCCCAGTTACATTTGTATACGAGTAGTTCATGTTCACATTGTTGTTTGCATCACTGTAGACATGGTTGTAATCAATCAACAAATAGTCGGTCTTGTGCTCATTCTGTTTTTCCGTAGAATAATCCGCATCCTGCGGCATGATAAATTTAATGGCCGGATCACCTTTCTTCAGAGCTTTGCCGATGACTGTTTCGTCTTTGTCGTACATGTGTACGGCACTTTCGTCCCAAGTATAACTTTTATTGGCCTTCCATTCGGTAGTGAATGACTGGTGGAATCTGGGATCTAACGTGCCGTCATTCTGTACATACAGATTCAGCAAGTGTTGCGTAGGCATGAAGATGCCGCTGATGGAGCCTTCCCATGTCAGTCGTGTCTCCTGATTGTCTTCACGGGCACCGAACTTATTGATGTCACACAGGAAATACTCGTCATTGCGGTTTAGCTTGTAGTTACCGTTGCTCGAACCGTGTCCGTCCGTGCCTGCATACCAGCGATGTTTCCAAAGCGCTTCCTTGTTTTCCCAGTTATTGCTTTCTTCGAATACTTCACTGTACGTAGGATACATATAAGTGTTGTATTTCCCGCCACCCGATTCGCAGTCGGAGATCAGCTGTAAAGCTGCGTCGAGAGCTTCCTGCAGGTATTCCGTGCTTCCATACTCGTAGGTCTGCAGACAGGCTTTTGCCAGAAAGCCGAGAGCGGCTTTCTTGGTCGGAGTGGTAGTCGTGGCATGATTCCCGATTGACAGCCATTCGGATGCGAATCTTAGGTCGGGCAGGATGACTTCTTTGTAGATAGTCATCGGGTCGGTGCGGACAGGAGAGTAGTTGAGGCTGGTTTCCGGTTCCGTAAGCATGGTTACCCCTCCGAATTGTTCCACTGCGTTGAAGTAATAGACAGCTCTCATGAAGCGGGCTTCGGCAACTTTCGCATTCCGTTCCTCTTCTGTGGCGTAGGGAGGCTTGTCGCCTAAGGCGATGGCTTCGTTGCAGGAACCTATTCCGTCATATGTCCCGTTCCACCAGTTATTGGTGTAGGTCGTGTTGGGCGATGTGCCGGCGAAAAACCAGAACCATTCGGTGTAGCTTGTCGATTGGTTAGCCTTGTACGTCCAGAGGTCCGTATCCCCTTCGGTCAGCGACATCCAGTCTGCGGCACCGTAGTAAAACCTTTCCATTGCGAAGTAGCACTGGTTGATCAGTGTTTCGTATCCCTCGGTTGAGGTAGCCAATGTTTCATTGGTAAATGCGCCCGGGTTGTACTCTTCCAGCGAGCAGGAATGCAGGAATAGTGCGGACAGCAGGACAGAGCAAAAAACTGTTTTTAAATGTATACTTTTCATTGTCATTTTCTTCTTTAATTAGAATGTAAGATTAACTCCAAATACAAATTGCCGATAGGTGGGAAACGCGTCCGAACCGTTCGTTTCGGGGTCTGTGTCCTTCAGTTGCTTGTCTTTCACAAAGATGAACGGATTG
>OCHK01002951.1_pt1 | contig 10568 bp, 10 predicted proteins | sample 1538551 | NCBI WGS metagenome assembly OCHK01 (sample SAMN04571707, study PRJEB22368) | human gut metagenome | biome: human gut; material: stool | host: Homo sapiens | place: Luxembourg | collected 2012-08-31
CGTGGCGTTCGCACTCACGCGCGATCGTGATGCGCTGAACGGTCGGCGCGCCTTCCTCGAGCCACATAGCGCGGCAGTCACGATACAGACGCTCGGTCGGGCCATACGGGGAATCCTCGAAGTAACCGTCACCACCGAAGATCTCGAGCATCTCATCGGAGACCAGACGGACCGTGTCGATCGAGAAGAGCTTGCAGATAGCAGCCTTCTCATCGATGTAATCGTTGAACGGATCGAAGTCGAAGTCGCGAGCGAAGTCGTAGACCATGGTACGCAGAGCGTGAATCATCATCTGCATGTTCGCGATCTTCATCTTGATCGCCTGACGTTTGATGATCGGCTTGCCGAAGGTCACGCGATCAGCAGCGCGCTTGAGTGAGATCTCGAGCATGCGCTGAGCCATGCCGAGGTTCGACGTTGCGATGTGAACACGAGAGACGGAAAGCGAATGGATCGCAACTTCCATGCCCTGGCCCACTTCGCCAAGCAGATACTCAGGACCGAGCTCGACGTTGGTGAACTTGAGGCCAGCGTGACCAGCGCCGCGGCAGCCCATCATGTGAGGCATCGGAACGAGCTCATAGCCAGGAGCATCAACCGGTACGAAGAATGCGGAAAGGCGCGTGTCCTTGTCGTCTTCCGGATTGGTGACCGCGATAACGTAGGTGTAATCGGAGCAGTCGGTGTGAGAGATGAGCCATTTCTCACCGTTCAGGATCCATTTACCCTTCTCTTCGTCCCACTCTGCCGTGGTGTGAAGGTCTGCACCCGTGCCGCCGGTCTGCTCGGTGATCGCGAAGTTGCAGTAGATGGTCTTGTCCTGGAACTTGTCCATGAGCTGGCCCTTGATCTCGGGCGTGCCGTAATCCTCAAGGATACGCCAGTTCATGTCTGCCGCATGATGAAGGTGCATACGCATGCCACCAGGACCACGAGAGAACTCCTCCTGCACGCGCAGGATCTCAAGTTCGTCGAGGTTCCACCCGCCATATTCGGCAGGAAGATAGAAACGATAGAGATCGTTTTCTTTGGCGAGCTCATAGAACTCGTCGGGGAACTTGTTCGTTACTTCGATCTCCTTCTGCATCTCCTCAAACGGCCCTTCGACCAGTTCGCGGATCTGCTTGAGATATGCCTCGAACATCTCGTCAGTGATAGTTGCATTTGGATTCATATATACCCCCCTATGCGTCGATTGAATTGCCCCTATTGTGAACCCACCTACGAACGAATACAAATCAGAAAAGCATTGTGAATCAATAGGACATCAATAGATTTCGTCTATGCTTTATGTACAAATTGCTTTCTCGACTGAATGAATTCATTGAATTTTGACATGATTAAAATGGACAGTTTCGCGAAAAAATCCAGAATTCCTCTTGTCAGATCACTTTATTGTGCTAAAGTCTCATGCATCAACTGAATACCTTTCAAACCGATGAGGCGAAGATCAAGCCATCATGAGCGCTCACAGAGAGCGGGTGAAGCTGGGAATCCCGCAGAAATGCTGGATGGTAAATGGATCGCCGAGGGAAAGGGGAACGATCGCTTTGCGAAGATATGCGCGATCAAGTATCCGGACCGTGAGCCTGCGTGAATGGCAGAACATGTGATGGCATGTTCATAAGGGGGTTCCGTTACCCGCGGAATCAATCAAAGGTGGCACCGCAGATCGAAAGACCTGTCCTTTGCGAATGCAAGGATGGGTCTTTTTTATTGTCGGGAAAAGGTTGAAGTTGTGTGAACTGCCGAAGACGAAACGAAAGGAAGTAGCAAAATGGCAGAAACGAACAACATCAACACCAATGGCGCAGCAGAAGCAACTGCTGCACTCCGCACCCCGCGCGCGCAAAAACGCGAGGTGGCCAAAAAGAACGAGAGCGGCCTTTCAGTGCGCGATCTCATCTTGATCGCGGTGCTCTTAGCAGCAGGCGCGGTGCTCAAGCTCACTGTTTCGAGTTTCTTCAGCTTCGCCGGCATGAAACCTAACTTCATCATCGCGATGTATTGCTTGGCGATCATCTTAGTGCGCCCGAAGCTCGGGCAATCCCTGGTTATTGGTCTTCTCGCCGGGCTCATCTGTCAGATTCCGATGCTTAACGCAACGCCCTGGGTCAACATCCCCTCAGAGATGCTCGGCGCGCTCGCTTGTGGCCTTCTGATCCATGTTCCGATGCGCATCGCAGGTAAGGTCGACCTTAATCCGCTGGTCACCACCTTCCTTTCGACCGCTGTTTCTGGCTACACCTTTGCGCTCATCGTCGGCGTAGCGCTCAATGGCCTGAGCCTGCCCGTAACGCTCGTGACCTATGCGGTCATGGTGTTCGGAACGGCAACCGTCAACTGCATCCTCGTCGCGATACTCACCCTCCCCTTGAAGAAAGTGCTCAAGCTCCACTAGATCGAAGCAGACAGGCGACGCACGTAGGCAAACCCCCGCGAACACTCAAATCTGCGCAGGTGCCTGCGTGCTGCCCCTTGCTCGAGAGGACCTCATCATGATCGAATTCAAAGATTTCACGTTCCAATACGCAGAAAGCGCTGCTCCTACCCTGCACGACATCAACCTCACGCTCGCACCCGGTACCTTCTTGGGCATAACGGGGGCCGCTGGTTCAGGCAAATCAACGCTCACCTACGCGTTCAACGGCATCATCCCCCACTGCTATCCAGGCGATTTCTACGGCTCGGTGCGCGTATGCGGACTTGATACCGTCGAAGCCGACCTCACCAGCATCTCGCGTCTGGTCGGCAGCGTTTGCCAGGACATCGATAGCCAGATGGTCTCTTCTGTTGTTGAAGATGAGATCCTCTACGGACTCGAGAATTTCGGGATGCCGAAGGATCAGATCGAACGCCGGCTTGCCGCCTCGCTCGAAGCGATGGGCATCGAAGCCCTGCGCGATCGTACGATCGACAGCCTTTCTGGGGGTCAGAAGCAAAAGGTGGCGCTCGCATCCATCATCGCGCTCGAGCCCCGTGTGCTCGTACTCGATGAACCGACCGCAGAGCTCGATCCGGTCTCGTCGGTCGGTGTCTTCAAACTGCTCAAAGACTACGCGCAGAAGAACAACACGACCATCGTGGTGGTCGAGCAGAAGATCGCGCTTCTCTCCCACTACGCCGATCTCCTGCTCGTGCTCGACCAGGGAACGATCCGTTTTTGCGACACCCCTGAAGCGGTTCTCGCCCACTCTGCTGAACTGCTTGAGATGGGCATCAACTGCCCGCGCTCCACGAGCCTTATCAACCAGCTGCGCCACGATGGCTTCTACCGCGGCCCTTCCGTACGTGATGTGGAAGGTGCTTGCAACGTATGCAAGGAGGTGCTCGCATGATCGAGTTCCGTAATGTTCATGCCGCCTACGATGATCAGCTGCCCGTCTTGCGCGACGTGAGCTTCACGATCGCCGATGGCGAATTCGTCGCCTTCGTAGGCACGAATGGCGCAGGAAAATCCACTACCATGCGCCTGATGAATGGCCTGCTCAAACCAAGCGAAGGCACCGTATTGCTCAACGGAATACCCACCACCGAACTGCCTACGAGCGAGATCGCACGCAAAGTTGGCTTCCTCTTCCAGAATCCCGATCGGCAGATCTGCTGCAACACCGTGCGCGAAGAGCTACTCTTCGGATTCAAAGCGCAAGGGCGCCTAGATGAGCAAGCGCAGGAAAAGGTCGATGCGATGATCGAGCACTTCAACTTCGATGCAGACGCTGAACCGTTCCTGCTCAACCGCGGAACACGCCAGCTTCTCGCACTCGCCTCCATTCTGGTGATCGAACCTGAGGTGCTCATTCTTGACGAACCGACCACGGGGCTTGACTATCGCGAGTGCTGCAAGGTCATGGAGGTGATCGAACGCTCGCACCAAAAGGGCACCACCGTGGTGATGGTCTGCCACGATATGGAAGTGGTAGGCGATCATGCCAAACGAGTGATCGCCATGACGAACGGCCAGATCGTTGCCGATGGCCCCACCTTCGAAGTGCTGCGCGATACGGATGTCTTGCACCGCGCAGACTTGATCGCCCCGCAGATCTGCGAGATCTCGATGCGGCTTGTCCAAGAGCTTCCCGCGCTTAGCACTACCCCTATCGCGCAGGCGAACACCTTAGATGAGATGCGTCGCGCGATCGAGGGCACACTCGAAACAAAAGGGCGCGATTGCACCATCATCTATGAGAACGCCGATGCGCTCATTGTTGAACGATGCGCGCTGATAAAGGAGTAAGAAATGGCACGTTTCCTCGAATACATCCCTGGCACGAGCTTCCTTCACCGCATGAATCCGCTCGCGAAGCTTGCCTGCGCCCTGCTCATCTCGATCGCCTGTTTTTGCTCGACGAGCATCATCTTCCTTGCCTGCATCCTCGCGCTCGACTTCGCGCTCGCAGCAACATGCAAGATGGCCCGTCAAGCAGCAGGGCTTGCGAAAGCGGTCGCGATCTTCTCGATCATCCTCGCAATCATCGCGCTGCTCACCACCCCGCAGGGTACGCTTCTTGTGGCGCTCCCTTGGGGCTACATCGGCACGGGAAGCCTTTTGGCGGCGCTTATCATCATCATGCGCCTGATTGCCTGCGCGATCCCGCTCTTCTTGGTGCTCTATATCACGAAGCTGGGCGACATCGCTAACGCCTGCTGCAAGGTCCTGCATGTTCCCTATAAATACGCCTTCACGTTCACGAGCGCCGTGCATTTCATCCCCGTATTCATGAACGACATGAAAGGCATCATGGAAGCACAGACCGCGCGCGGGGTTGAATTCGATTCGGGCAGCATCGTGAAGAAGCTCCAGCTGATGGTGCCGCTTTGCGTTCCGCTGCTCGTCTCTTCGGTTCGAAAGATCAACAGCGCCGCGATCGCTGCAGAGGTGCGCGGCTTCAATTTGCGCACGCCCGCAAGCGGCTACAAGGAATATCCTTTCTCGGGCAAAGACGTGCTGGCGATGGTGCTTTGCCTTGCATTGATCGCGCTTGCCTTGGCGATCAACGTGCTTCCCACGCTCTTCTAAGCTGCGTGCGTCGATCGAGCGCTCCCCGGAACAGGGCGGGGCGAGCAATGCGCGATCGAGGAACACACGGGCTGGTAACCCAACCGTTCTTGGTTGTGCAGACACGCACAACGTAGTAGGCTTGCTCGAAAGATCGGTTCGCCCCCCGAAAAAGGCAGCACATGGCACCAAATGAAGCACATATCATCCATGAGATCGAGCCGGTGTTCGATGCGGAGAGCCGCGTACTCATGCTCGGAACGATGCCCTCACCCAAATCGCGCGAGCAAGGGTTCTACTACGGTCATCCGCAAAACCGCTTTTGGAAGGTGCTTGCTGCAGTGTTCGACGCTGAAGTGCCGCAAACCATTTCCGAGAAGAAGCAGCTCCTGCTCACGCACCATATCGCGCTTTGGGACGTGCTCGCCTCTTGCACGATAGCCGGAGCAAGCGATGCGAGCATCCGCGACCCTAAGCCCAACGATATCGCCCAGCTCTGCGCAGCGGCACCCATCGAGCAGATCTTCTGCACGGGCGCCAAAGCCACCCAGCTCTATCGCAAGCTCTGCGAACCTGCAGTGCACTTGCCTTGCGAACAGCTCCCTTCGACAAGCCCCGCGAATGCAGCGATGAAACTACCCAATCTTGTCGAGGCCTACCGGGCTGCTCTGCTCCCCTTCCTCGGCTGAGCTGCATAGTCCTCAGCTTGAGCTCACCTCGATTAAGGTTGTGTTTGACGAACAGTTCTTGATACTATTCGTTTCAAGTTGAAGCCACAGGCAGAATCGAGATCATGGAAGATCCCACTAACAAAGCACGATCAACACTCGGATCGATAGTTGCCCTTTTCGCCAGCATCGCACTTGCACTTACCTTGCTGGGCGGCTGCACGACACCAGCCCAACAAGCTTCCCCCGAATCGACAGCAAGCGCTCCTTGCGCACAAGAGCAAACGCAGGCAGGCGAGCAATCAAGTTCATCTGCTGATCTTGCGGAAGTTCCCGATTACTCAGGCCAGGATTATATCGTTCTGAACGACGATCGACCCACCTTCTCCGAAGCTGACTGGGAAGTCCCCGATGGCACCGAAATCTATGGGGAACTTGATGCGCTCGGCCGTGCAACGGGAGCATTCGCAAAGCTCTGCGAGAACACGCGTCCTGCAAAGGGAAGCACGCGCGCGAAGAATATGCCCGATCCAAGCGGTTTCGTGCAAGCGAAATACCCCCAGATCGACCTCGACCATCTCTATGAACGATCGCACCTCATCGCCTATGCACTGAGCGATGAGGCAGTGAATCCGCGTGATCTTATCACGGGAACGAATCATCTGAACCAAGAGGTCATGCGTGGTTTCGAAGAGCGCATCTGCAGGTACCTGGAGTCTGGCCAAGGTCACGACCGCCACGTACTTATGCGCGTCACACCTGATTTCCGCGGTGATGACCTGGTTGCGCGCGGCGTGCAGATCGAAGCGCTTTCGCTCGAAGACAACGGTGCTTCAGTGTGCCTGAATGTGTACTGCTACAACATACAACCTGGCGTGGTGATCGACTATGCAACAGGCAAGAGCAGACTTGGTGACCCTTCTACAAACAACCCGTTGGCAAATAATGCAAAAACGAATGAACAAGCCCAAGAGAGCACTTCTGCCGCCGAAGCAATCGAGCGCTCCTACGTGCTCAACACGAACACCAAGCGCTTCCACTATCCAGATTGTTCATCGGTAGATGACATGAAGGCAAAGAATCGATCAGACGTTACCGATACCCGCGAACACCTGATCGAACTCGGCTACAAACCTTGCGCCCGCTGCAACCCCTAATGCCCATACGCAGAGGGTCTTACTTGTTCAGCTTCGCGTTCGCTTTCGACTGGAAGCGTTCTTTATCAACGATGAAGCGATCATGCGTGCCGCGGCCAACGATCCCCTGATCATCGACCACTTCCACCTCAAAAGAGAGCGCACGTCCATCAACCTTCACCAATTCGCTCTTGCATGACACCTCCATGCCAATAGGCGTGGGCGCATCGTGAGAGATGTTGAGGTTCGTACCCACCGTAGTCTGGCCTGCTTCGACTTCGTTCTCCACGCTACGAGCGCACGTGTATTCGATAAGATTGATCATCGCAGGTGTGGCGAACACTTCAACCGTGCCGCTACCCAGCGCAAGAGCAGTATTCTGCTCGGTGACCATCGTTGTTTCAGTGTTCGTGATACCAGCTTCCAACATGCTGTTCCTCCGTATCGGTCGCTTTCCAGATCCAATCGCTTTATTGCCAGCCATGAGAATATTCAGTATACGCTAGAGTTAGCCCAAAGCAACATCCAAGATCATCATGAGCACAAAACCAATCGCAACGCCAATGGTGCCAATGTTGCTATGTTTGCCACTCTGAGTTTCAGGAATTAGCTCCTCGACCACCACATAGATCATCGCCCCGGCTGCAAAAGCGAGCACATAGGGCAAGATGGGAGTAACCACGCTGGTAAGCGCGAGCATCAACAGCACGCCTGCTGGTTCGATCACTCCAGAAAGAACACCGAGCCCGAAAGCTTTGCTCTTGGAAACTCCATTGGCAACGAGCGGCATCGATATCACCGCGCCTTCAGGAATATTTTGAACCGCGATGCCGATCGCAAGGGCCACCACGCCCGCGAGCGCAATACTGCTTTGCCCTGAGATGAAACCAGCAAGCACCACGCCCACCGCCATGCCTTCTGGCAAATTATGGATCGCAATGGCCAAAAAGAGCATCGTCGAATCCTTCAGATGGCTAGGCAACCCTTCGGGCTTGTCAGAATCAAGATGGAGATGAGGCAGAAGTGAATCGATGATAAGCAACACGCCCATGCCCGCAAGAAAGCCCACAGCAGCTGGAATCCAAGGGATGATCCCTTGTTCAGCTGCCATATCGATCGCAGGGTTGATCAAGCTCCACACCGACGCAGCGATCATCACACCAGCTGCAAAGCCCAAAAGTGCCTTTTGGAACAAAGTGCTGATCTGCTTTTTCATGAAGAACGCAAGAGCAGATCCCAATGTTGTCCCTGCCAGAGGAACCGTTAGCGCAACAACGACACCAAGCATCATGGTATTCACAGCACTTCGTTCCTCTCTTGCTCGGATAATGGACAACTACAGCTTAGTCTCTTTTTCGTTGATTCGATTTGCACGAAACAGAATCGTTGCTAAACGTTAAGACGAATGCGAATAACACCATGCGATACCGAGACCCCTCAAGCATTCGCAAACAGACACTCTTGAAGCGCCCCCTCTTAGCTCTTAACCATTCCATATCTCGCCAAAGCACTCGAGCAGAAATGCGCGAAACTCTCGCGCGGCAGGCTTCTCGATCCCTTGCGAGGTAAGCTCGATGCTGATCGTGCGCTGGAATCCCTCTTCAACGAGCGGCTGCCAAAGCGTTTTTTCAGGGTCGACCGGTCCCCAACTGTGCTCAGGCCAAAATCCAACTCCGAGTCCGAGCGCGATCATCTTGCGCACCACTGAAGGGTTATCGCTCTCGAAGGCCAGATATGGAGCAAAACCGTAATGCTTGCACAGAAGATCGCACTGACGACGAAAACCTCGTCTTCCAGCAAGGCAGATGAAATGAGCTTCACGCAGATCCGTCAATGAGGGTATTTCAGGCAAAGATGAGCGCAGCGAGATAGGAACTGCGATGCCGATCCGTTCAGTGAATCTCTCTCTTGTACGATCCATCATGCCCTTTGCCTTCGCCACAGCCGCATTCGTTTCATCAACACCAGAGCCTTCTTTGTGGCAGCTCGCGTATGTAGACGTGATGTTCGAAACGGTTTTGATCACGATATCGCTCGAACGTGCCTCCTCATCTTGCGAAACAGTAAAAGCTACCTCAGGGTGCTCGCGCGAATACCGCGCGATCGCATCCACCACCACCGCGGAAGCGCTCTCGATGCAGACCTCGATCGTCTGCTGCCACTGCGTCGAGAATATCTTCACGGCATCTTCTGCTTCATCGAGCGTACGCATCGCTTGGGCTGCATGCTGCTTGAGGAAGAGCCCTTCTTCGGTCAAACGAATATTGCGACCCTCTCCTACTATGAGCGTTACCCCTAACTCCTCTTCGAGCCGATGGATCGCACGCGTGAGTGCAGGCTGAGAAATACCCAGCATATTCGCCGCCTGGGTAACATGTTCGGTCTCAGCGACCACAAGAAAGTATCGAAGTTTATTGAGATCCATGTTTGAATCATACCTAATAGGTATCAATACTTGCAAATCAATATATTGGAATAAACACTCACGGAGCGAGAGAATCTAAAGAGCGATCCTGATGCCGCTAAACCTGCGAACGTCCAAACCGCAAACGCTCAGATCACACTTTCGCAGGGACCTCGAACGGAAAGCACCTGCGGGAAGAAATCGTACAGAAGAAAGGAACTGACACCCGATGTTCATAGCAGAACTCTTGGAAGCAGGGATGCTCATCTGCTTCGGTCTTTCTTGGCCGATGAACGCCTACAAATCCTATAAAGCCAAAACTGCGCTTGGCACGAGCTGGCAATTCCTTGCACTCATTTGCGCAGGGTATGCGTGCGGGGTTGCTGCGAAGCTCACGCTCGGCTCGCTCAACTGGGTCCTGGCGGTCTATATCCTCAATTGCTTCTTCTTGGCGGCGAATTGGGTTGTCTACTTCCGTAATCGCAAGCTCGACCGCATGCGTCAACTGAAAAACGCGAAGAATCGAAATGAACAGGCTGCCCTTGCACAAGGCAAACCCGACTCTCTCGTTTTAGCCCAGGAAGCTTCTTGCTAGCTTTGAGCAATACGGAACAAGCCTCAGGAGCAAAAGCTGCCTTGAATGCAAACGCTTTTCTGCGCCTTCTGTTTCCTCACGCGAGGCGATACGAAAAAGGTCAAGCCTGTGCTCAAGCTTGACCTGGTGTTTTGATGGTGCCGCCAACAGGAATCGAACCCGCAACCCACTGATTACAAATCAGTTGCGCTACCAATTGCGCCATGGCGGCATCTCGTATTCTGTCTGGTGCTTTGCAGATGAGAAACAACCAGCGAACCACCAGACGATAGCAAAAAGAGACAAGCCCTTTTCCGCCGATTGATTCTAGCACACTTTACTTCCCCTCGATATGCGCTTGCGGTAAAAGCGCACCACGAATGCGCTTGTGCACAAGAAGCCTTCTCATCTTCCGACGCGCACGATCAAGGCACGACCACACCTGTCCCATCGAAAGCTGGCACGAAACTCTCGCTCGCTGCCCCGCCTTCCTGCCAGAAGTAGTCTTCGAACCCAAGTTCATCAGCATGATCGAGCACGCGTTCGTACGCTTCATCAGACACCGCTCGCTCAAGCCCATACGCACGAACATCGAGGGCTTCATCAACGATCGTGAATTGATTCATGATGCTCAGAAGCGCACGGCCTCTGATGCGCGGATACAGAAGATCGAGCGCAGCAAGCGAATCATCCACATAGCCAGGTAACACCAGATGGCGCACGATCACACCGCGCTCCAGATATCCCTCTTCACCCAAACGCGGCACTCCCGTTTGCGCTATCATCT
>OCHK01002955.1_pt1 | contig 10555 bp, 6 predicted proteins | sample 1538551 | NCBI WGS metagenome assembly OCHK01 (sample SAMN04571707, study PRJEB22368) | human gut metagenome | biome: human gut; material: stool | host: Homo sapiens | place: Luxembourg | collected 2012-08-31
GTCACATCCTTTAAATCAATTACAGGATCGTCGATGTGATAGTACAGCATACCGCCCGGCTCCACACTTACCTGCTTTAGCGCCTCTTTCTTTTGTTCCATGACAGCGTCCATGTACACTGCAAGCTGAAGCTGCGTGCCATAGTACAGCTTCACCAGGTCAAAAACTGTATTTCCCGACTTGTAATCCAGTACCTTCACAAAAAGCCTGCCCTCATCCGTATATGTGTCAGTCCTGTCCACGCGTCCCTTTATATCAACCGTCACATCATTCGCCATATCAAGGCTCTCGTAAAAGGAAAACTCAAACCTCTCAGGCACAAAGCTGCCTCTTCGTATCTGGGTTGTAAGTGCCCATACTGTCTGCTTAAAGACCGCCTTCATATGTGATATTGAATGTTGGCTTTCTGCTGTATCAAATATGCCAAAGCCTGCATACTCATCAATCACCTCATTTATTGCTTCCATCGCAAGCTCATCCCTTTTTGCATCTGTCACGCTAAACCAGTCAGTACTCTCCCTATCAAGCTTCTTACTGTATCTTTCCAGTGCTTCATGGTATATATTACCCATATCAAGGGATGTAAAGCCGCTCTCCTCACGCTCTGTAAGCCTCAATCCATAATTTAAAAAATGCGCATATGCACACCTGGCAAACTGCTCAAAGCGCGTGATGCTGCCCTCCATGTGTCTGCCGTATATGCTTCTTGCCACATTTCGGCTGATCGGATCCTTTGAATAATGCTCAAACCTTGCATTTATGAGCCTCTCCACGGAATTTTTTTGAGTAAATTCTTTATCGTCTACTTCATTACCGTCCCCTGCATCACTGACTGATGCGTCATAGAGCATCACCGCTGCTGCAATCTCGCACCATCTGTCATCCACCTCATTTGACAGCAGATAATCCAGGGCACTCTGCCTGCTTGATATATCCAAAAGCTGTTCTACATCCTCTGTCTCAGTCACGACAAGCTCCGGAAACATCCCCTTTAATATACCTATGAGGTACGATGGCTGGGCAGCCTTTTTTTCACTGTCAAGTCTCGTATAGCTGATATAAAGCTCCATGGATGGTTTTGTCATATTCAGATACAGATAAAACCTCTGTATAAATGCCTGCTCCCTTGCCCCAGGCGCAAGCTCTATATCCAGCTCCTTAAGTGCCTCTCTCTCATACTGGGATATAATGCCTCCTCTTCCTGCCGCCTTTGGAACAATCCCATCGTTTACGCCTGCAAAAAACATGACCTTTATGTTGGTCAGACGCGTTCTCTCAATATCTCCGATGGTCACAGTGTCGTATCCCGGCGGTATGACTGCTACATCTGCCGCATCCAGTCCTGCATCCAGTATCTGTGTAAATTCCTCTGCATCCATGCATTCATCGCCCAGCACCGCCACATATTTTTCAAATAGCTGCATGACTATTTTGTATATCTGTCCATATTCCTTTGATGCGGTCTGGTCCCCTGCATCAAGCAGTGCCTGCTCCTTTTTTGCAAGCTTATCAGGTATATCAAGCAAAACTATCAGCTTATATATAGCTAGCACATAGTCCTTTACCGTTGACTTTTTATTGGAAAACACCTGATATACCGGCTTTAGAAGCTCCATTATATATTCCCTGCTTTGGTTTAAAAGCTCAAGGTCATAGCCTGCCTTATGCTTTGGCAGCCTGACCCACTTTTTGTCCCATGCGCTTTTACCTCTTACTCCACAGGCGAGCACGTAGTTTTCAAGTACATCTATTTCACTGTCCAATAGCTCACTAAAGCCGCACCGCAAAAATCTGAACACCGCATCTGCCGAGAAATTTTGTGCCGCAATATCGGGTATTGACCTGATAAACTCAATAAACGGATGGAAAAGTATCTCCTGTGTGGCATCGATAAAGTAAGGAATATTGTATTTGTCAAATATTTCACGCACATAACCTGCATATATATTCACATCTCCTGTGACTATAGCAATATCTCGGTAACGTAGGTTTTCGTTCCTTACAAGCTCATTAATTCTTCTGGCTATCTTTGTCAGCTCCTGCTTCGGGTCACGCAGACAGTCTATATGAATGTGCTTTGGTACTTTTTTAAAGGAGCACCTTCGTTTTCTGAAAAGCTGCTGTTCCATAAAGCTTAGCTCTTCGTTTTCTGCAAGCCGGTAGTTTTTATCAAGGATAATAGGTTCCTCGACTTCTATGCCATAAAACGCTGCCATTTCGGTGAGTGATTTCACTGTCCTTTTTGGCATGTCAAACAGCTCCTGCATGCCTCTGCTCTTAAAGATATCCTCACGACAGTCTATTGTGAGCGTTACATATATTTTCTTTGAAATGACAAAGAGCTTTTTGATAAGCTGGTTCTGTATAGGTGTAAATCCAGTAAATTCATCAAATGCAATGACTGAATTTCTAAGAATTGCAGACTCCTCCGCCACATTGCTAAGCACATTAAGTATTTCCTCTGCAGTGATATATTTGTCCTGCATAAACTTCTCAAATGCTTCGTATAGCACGAGCACATCCTTAAGCTTATCTGAAAGTGTATCCGATAGCATGCCTGAGGCAATATATCTTCCGAGCTCCTCAGGTGATATATTGTACTGCACAAGCTCCGAAAGCAGTGACTTTACCTCACTTATATAGCCGATGCGGTTTAAGTTTCTGCCTATTACGCCAAGCTTATCCGCCTCCTGTGCCGCAAGCTTTCTGAGTACAAGGTTCTTACCTGTCTCCTCAAGCACCGTGAGATTTGTGATTCCAAGCTCATCAAACACTCTGTAGGCTAAGCGCTTAAAGCTTAGCACATCTATATTCATGATAGCTTTATTCTCCGACAAATCTACAAGCTGTCTCTGCGTCTGCATTGTAAACTGCTCAGGCACTATTACAAGATAATTGTCCCTTGGGTTTGCCTTTGCCTCTTTCACTATCCTGTTAAAGAGATATTTTGTTTTTCCGTTTCCTGAATTACCTGTGATAAACTGTAATGACATAAAAAGACTCCATGATTAACTACTGTGTAAAATGTATACTGTAATTATATCATGAAGTCCCCTATTATTGAATTACTTATTGTGTTTCAATTCAGCTTAATAACCGCTATACCTTGTGATTAGTGATGGAAAAGTCTGATTCCTGTAAAGCTCATCACCATACCGTACTTATTACATGTATCAATAACATGGTCATCTCTCACAGAACCACCCGGCTGGGCTACATACTTCACGCCACTCTTGTGAGCACGCTCAATGTTGTCACCAAATGGGAAGAATGCATCAGATCCAAGTGCTACATCTGTATTCTTGTCAAGCCAAGCTCTCTTCTCCTCTGCTGTAAATACGTCCGGCTTTACCTTGAAGAACTTCTGCCACTCACCCTCTGCAAGCACATCCATATAATCCTCACCGATATAAAGGTCAATAGTATTGTCGCGGTCTGCACGTCTGATACCATCCACAAACTGAAGTCCAAGCACCTGTGGAGACTGACGAAGCCACCAGTTGTCTGCCTTTGAGCCTGCAAGTCTGGTACAGTGGATACGAGACTGCTGGCCTGCTCCGATACCGATTGCCTGGCCGCCCTTTACATAGCATACAGAGTTGGACTGTGTATACTTTAATGTAATCATAGATATTGCCAGATCGATCTTAGCCTGCTCTGTGAGCTCCTTGTTCTCTGTCACGATATTTGAGAAGAAATCATCATCAATATGAAGCTCGTTTCTGCCCTGCTCAAATGTGATGCCAAATACATCCTTTCTCTCGATAGGTGCCGGCTCATATGACGGGTCAATCTCGATAACACAGTAATTGCCTTTCTTCTTAGCTTTTAAAATCTCAAGAGCCTCGTCTGTGTAGCCCGGAGCGATAACACCGTCTGATACCTCTCTCTTGATTACAAGTGCAGTGCTCTTGTCGCATACATCTGAAAGTGAAATAAAATCACCAAATGATGACATTCTGTCAGCGCCTCTTGCTCTGATATATGCATTTGCAAGTGGTGTAAACTCAATATCCATATCATCAACCCAGTAAATCTTTTTCTCTACATCTGAAAGTGGCTGTCCTACTGCTGCACCTGCAGGTGAAACATGCTTGAAGGATGTTGCTGCCGGAAGACCTGTTGCCTTCTTAAGCTCTCTTACAAGCTGCCATCCGTTAAAGGCATCAAGGAAGTTGATATATCCGGCTCTGCCGTTAAGCACTTTTATAGGAAGCTCTCCCTCCTTCATAAATATTCTGGCTGGTTTCTGATTTGGATTACATCCGTATTTTAATTCGTATTCCTGCATTTTTCTGTTCTCCTGTTTTTATCTGCTTATCTTGTATATTTGACCGTTTATAAAATATTTTCCGTTATTTGTTTTTGTTTACGATTCTGCTCTCATACTCGCCTGTTGCGATATCAATATATCTGACAAAGAGGGATACCTTATTATCCTCGTTTAAGTTTTCCCATACCATATCGGTAAACTCATCGATATCTCCGTCGATGTCTACCCATGTAGGCTCACCCTCAAAGCTTGGCAGTGGATTTCCATCGCCCATATATGTATGGATGAAATGTCCCTCTCCCGCAACCGGTGCTGAGTATGCAAATGTATATCTGTTACATGCATCAGGATTGCCGTTGTTGCTCTTTAAGATTGACATAGCATAGTTGAACTCGCCATTGTCAATATGCATGATTCCTGAAATTCTAGGTGTATAGTTAGGAGCGTCAGGCTCAAACTCTCTTGTCCTTAAGGCCTGCTCAAATGTCTGCTGCTTGTCCATCAGCTCATAGATAGTATCTGTCTGGTCACCGTTTGTGACAATTGTCTTGTTGCCGAGCACTCTTACAGGTGCGTAAATGATAAGACTTGGATCCTCAAGCTTTGAAGGGTCAAATGCCTGTGTTCTGATGCCCTCGCCATCCTCTACAAATACTCTGTTGCGGCTGTTTTCGCTTCTGCCCATGATAAAGTATGCTGTTACAGCCTTCTTACCATCCTTTGTGCGGCCGATTACGATACCTCTGCCAGGGTATGTTGTGCTTGATAATTCCTTTGCTAATGATACTCTTTCCATGTCATCCTCCATGTTTTCTGATAATGTGGTCTGCATCCCCAAATTACTCGGGATCTGCCGGAATAAAAAAGACCGTCTGAACACACATAATAATATAAAGCTCTGCAGGAAACTTATATAAATGTGCGCCCAGACGGTCGGCAATCAACTGTTATACTCCATGTGGTTATCCACTTCCGTCAGTCATATAACTGTCTTTATTTAATCATGTATTTTTGTCATTGTCAAGTACCACTTTAAAATAAGCATGCACTTATAAGTTATTCTTATAAGTACATGCTTGTAAACAATGCCATTATTTACTAATTTTTAAAGCTGTGAATAGGTGCCGGGATTCTTCCTCCACGGTTTACAAATGCATCACAAGAGAATCTGTTTACCGGCATAACCGGTGCACTTCCAAGGAGTCCTCCGATTTCTACCACATCACCTACATCCTTTCCGATTGCTGGAAGCAGTCTGCAGGCTGTTGTCTTTTGATTTATCATACCGATAGCCATCTCATCTGCGATAATTCCTGAAATTGTGGTGGCCTTTGTATCGCCCGGGATTGCAATCATGTCAAGTCCCACTGAGCACACACAGGTCATAGCCTCAAGCTTTTCGAGAGTGAGTGCACCATCGTTTACAGCATCTATCATTCCCTGATCCTCTGATACAGGAATAAAAGCACCTGAGAGTCCGCCGACATATGAGGATGCCATGATACCGCCCTTTTTCACCTGATCATTTAAGAGTGCAAGTGCTGCTGTTGTTCCCGGAGCTCCGGCTCTCTCTAAGCCTATCTCACAGAGAATATCGGCTACAGAGTCTCCGATAGCCGGTGTAGGTGCAAGTGAGAGGTCTATGATTCCAAATGGCACTCCAAGCTTCTTTGAAGCCTCCTTTGCCACAAGCTGTCCTACTCGTGTAACCTTGAAGGCTGTCTTCTTGATTGTCTCACAGAGCACCTCAAAGTTCTCGCCTCTTACCTTTTCAAGAGCTGTCTTTACTACTCCCGGTCCGCTGACACCTACATTGATGATGGCATCTGCCTCTGTCACACCATGGAAGGCTCCTGCCATAAACGGATTATCATCAGGAGCGTTGCAGAATACTACAAACTTGGCACAGCCTGATACAGGAAGGTGCTTTGTCACCTCTGCTGTCTCCTTTATCATCTCGCCAATCAGCTTTACTGCATCCATGTTGATTCCGGTTTTTGTAGAGCCAACATTTACAGAGCTGCATACCAGGTCTGTCTCAAGCATTGCCTGAGGGATGGATTTGATTAAAAGCTCATCCGCCTTTGTCATGCCCTTTGACACAAGTGCTGAGTATCCACCGATGAAGTTGACACCTACCTCTTTGGCTGCTCTGTCAAGAGTCTTTGCTATGGTAACAAAATCCTCTGAGCTCTTGCAGGCCGCACCGCCGACAAGGGCGATAGGTGTAACTGAAATACGTTTGTTTACGATAGGGATACAGTAGTTGTTCTCTATCTCTTTTCCTGTTGATACAAGATTCTTTGCAAGTGTTGTAATCTTGTTGTAGATATTCTCATTTACCTTTGCAAGGTCTGAGTCTATACAGTCGAGCAGGCTGATACCGAGTGTGATTGTACGCACGTCAAGATTTTCCTTCTCCACCATGTCATTGGTCTCAATTACTTCACCAATATTTATCATTTTGCTGTTCTCCTTTAACTGTGTATGACATTTTTATGCTAAACTAGATTCGATGCATCATCTCAAAGATTTCTTCCTTCTGACACTTTATTGTTACACCAATTTCTTCTCCAAGTGCATCAAGCTGGTCAGAAATCTCTGCAAATGAAGCTGTAGCATTTGCCATATCCACAATCATCATCATGTTGAAATAACCTGAAACGATAGTCTGTGAGATATCAAGCACGTTTACACTGCCCTCTGACAGATATGTACATACCTTTGCGATGATTCCTACTGTGTCTTTTCCGACAACTGTGATGATTACTTTGTTCTTTGTGTTATCCATAACAACTTATTCTCCTGTTCTCTTATTCTACGGCTATGCGGTCTGATGCCCTGTCTCTCTTAGCCACATACATAGGGAAATCACTTGCCTTATATGGATTGTCTCCCATTGTGACCTCAAGCCTGACGGCTTCATACGCCAGCTTTTCGTAGTTGTTTTCTTTACTAAGGTGTCCCAGTATTACTGAGCCAAATTTATCATGAAGAAGCTCGCATAACAACTGCCCGCTTCTCTCATTCGACAAATGTCCGCTGTCACCCATGATTCTGCGCTTGAGCGGATACGGATATGCCCCTGTCTGCAGCATATTTATATCATGATTGGCTTCAAGCAGCAGCCCATCCAGGTTCTGAAGCTTTGAAACCAATGCATCATCATACGTGCCAAGGTCTGTCACGACCGCCATCGCATGATTTTCGTTTTTAAATCTGTACGCGACAGGATCAGCCGCATCGTGTGATATGTGAAGCGGCTCAAACTCTATATCGCCTATTGTAAAATCGACGCCTGCCTCAACAGGATGAAACAGCTCATCATCTATATTTCCAACGGATTTGGTACATTTTATGGCCCCGATTGTGGCCTTTGTTGCATAAATCGGAATATGATAGCGTCTTGCCATGACACCAAGCCCTGCGATATGGTCTATATGCTCATGTGTCACGAGAATCCCCTGCATATCTGTGGCCGTCATATCAAATTCATTCAGTCCGTTTTCTATTTTCTTACCGCTGATGCCCGCGTCTATGAGCACATGACAATCATCCGTACCCACACATATACAGTTTCCACTGCTGCCGCTGGCAATGCTGCATAATTCTAACATGTTAATTCTCTTTCCAGTATAATTCTATTTTGTCTCCCTCATGAAGCTCCTCGGAAAACTGGGCATCTCTGCCATTTATTACAGTGGCTATTGCCCTGCCCTTTCCTTCCTGTAAATCAAATGAGATATGGGTAAATATATCGACAAATATATATGTATCCTTGCCGGACAGCTCTACAGGCTCACCGTTTACAATTACTGTAACTGTATTTTCTGATGAGTCTTCTTCGTGTATTTCTTCCTGTATATCATTTTTTGGCAATTCATTTTCCGGCAATTCGTTTTCCGGCACAGCAGATGCTTCAGCTTCTTTAGCAAACTCATCATGCAGCTCATCGAGCACCTGATTCATCATCTGCTCTGATGTTCTGGTCACTGTGTTGTCTGACTCTGTGCTGTTTGCATCCTGCTCAGCTAAGACCGAGGCATCATCTGAATCAGACTCTTGTGTGTCATTATAATTGTTATTGTCGATTCTTGCAACACCATATTCATCTGTTTTCCACTCAACAGAGAAATTTTCATATACAAGAGTGTCGAGATCAGCCTCTTCATTGTTTACAAATATCATCTGGTCTGTGTCAATAACGAGATCCATAAACTGCGCAATCTGACGCACTGTATAGTAATTTCTTGTCTCAATCACATCGTTTTCCCTGATGCTGTAATCCTCCGGCTCAAGCTCTCCGTTTACCTGGACAAACCTTGGACATGATACCTTTCTGCCGTTTATGATAAAAGTAATGACAGAATGATTGTACTCATCAAGCTGCGATATCTTATACACTGCTGCCTCTCCTGCTGTGGACGGCTCGATGACTATCTCACTGTTTGGCTCAAGCGGTGTGTTTATGCTTGCCGGCTTTCCGTTCATGGTCACCACTGCGCCCTCTCCTGCCTCGCCTCTTACAAGCCTTGCCACACCATTTACCGTAAAGTTTATCGGGGTGCCGCGCTTTGGAAACAGCTCATTGTTTGGAAATCCCGCCTGAAGCGCCGCATCGACTATTGTAAGCCTGTTATTGTCATAGAGCTTTATTCTCTCACCGTTGAATCTGACCATGATAAAATTATTTCTCTGGTCATAATAATTCAGACATATACCAATTGGAGTGACAAGAAGCGGATCCTTCTTAATATCCTCCTGCTCAAAGGTCACATCGCCAAGCACTTCCTCACCTCTTAGAGCGACTCTTTCCTCCGGCAGGTCAAGGTCTTCCGCAAGTTTTTCCGTGAAGCCGTGTATCTTGCCTCCGCCTCCGACTACAAAGCAGGCACTCACTGTTTTGTCACCGTTTAGCTCTCTGATTTTAGCCGATACCTCTTGTGCAATACTATCAACAACAGGTGCTGCCACATCCCAGACATCCTGTGCAGGAATTGTGTGCTCGATGCTCATGATATCCTTGTATGTAACCGTATCACTTGTCGTAGACTGAAGCTTGATGCTCTCCGCCATATTGAAATCCACGAGGAAATGCTGCACAATAACTTCTGTCATCTCATCTCCTGCATGCGGTATCATGCCATAGGCTATGATACTTCCGTCTCTTGTGATTGAGATATCACTCGTTCCGGCTCCCACATCGACAAGTGCGATATTAAGCATACGATAGTTCTCCGGAATTGCCACATTGATAGCGGCGATAGGCTCCAACGTCATATTGGCAACACTAAGCCCTGCCTGTCCCACTGCCGCATAAAGTCCGTCCACCACATCCTCCGGCAGAAATGTAACTATGATATCCTCGCCTATTTTGTTTGCCTTATGACCCTCAAGGCTGATAAACACATCATCATTCAAAAAGAATTTGACTGTAGAATATCCCACACAGTAAAACTTATAGCTTGTATCGTTAACCTCCTTAAGTGCCTCCTGTGCTTTTTCTATACCAAGCAGGTTAAGCGTATGGACATCCTCGCCTGTCACCACAGACTCCTGCGCATACTCATATTCCACATGCGTCGTGACAGTCTTTAATACTCGTCCTGCGGCTGCTATACACACCTCTTCAAGTGGCTGTCCTGTCTGTTTTTCAAGCTCGTCCTTTACTTCTTTAATGGTTTTTGCCACCCTGCCTATATCATGTATCTGACCGTCAAGCATCGCTCTGGTCTCATGCTCCCTGACATACTGTGCTGTAACCACAAATCCCTTGTCATCAGTCTGATAGCCGACAGTTCCTACAACATTTCTTGTACCAATATCCAAACCGAATACATTGTTCATTCCCACTACTCCTTGTATTTGCTAAGCGCTTTATTTATTGAAGCTATCGTGTTTTCGATATCTCCATCATTATCAATAACCTCCCTGCAGTGCCTTCTGTACTCAGCTTCTTTAAGCTGGCTTGCAAAGATACTGTCAATCTTCTCATCTGAATAGCCTCTTGATGACTTAAGTCTTTTTCTTCTGACTTCTTCACTTGCATAAATATACCACAGCTCGTCGCAGATTTCACCATATCCCTCCTCTATAAGGAGTGCTGCTTCAAGCACAAGCATGAAAAGACCTTCTTTTTTTGCCGCTTTAACTGCATTAAGCACATATTCCTTTACTGCCGGATGCACTACTTCGTTTAAAAGCTCTCTTTTTTTATCATCCGAAAAAATCACTCCGGCAAGTGCCGGTCTGTCAAAATGCCCGTCCTCAAGCCATATCGGT
>OCHK01002958.1_pt1 | contig 10544 bp, 9 predicted proteins | sample 1538551 | NCBI WGS metagenome assembly OCHK01 (sample SAMN04571707, study PRJEB22368) | human gut metagenome | biome: human gut; material: stool | host: Homo sapiens | place: Luxembourg | collected 2012-08-31
CTTATATATTGCAAATATCAGCCCATAGTTGCTTATGATTTCTATTACTTGCAATATTTTATTCTTTAATTTCAAACACATATCAAATTCTTCCTCTTTTTGTTTTTCATACTTAACAGTATATCACATATTACTTATTAAATAAAAATAATTATAGCCAATAAAACATGATTACTACGTATCACATCTTATTGGCTATTTCCCAACTATCTCCAAAACTTGAAGTTTTGCATCCTAAATCTCTTCCTTTTTATGCTTAAATGAAAATACTTCTCATTACATTATTCGTATTTCTTCATTTATCTCCCAAATATTTTATTTTTCTTGCTGGAACACCCGCATACATATAATTTTCCTCTAATGATTTATTAACAAGTGAACCTGCCCCAACAATACACCCCTTACCTATAGTTACACCTGGAAGAACTGTGACATTAGCTCCTAGCCAACATCCCTCATCTATCTTAATAGATTTATATAAATTAACTCCTGCACGTTGATCACTATTACCAATTTCATGTGTCACTGTTGTTAACAAACAATTAGGTCCTAAAAAACTATTTTCCCCAATTGTTATTGCTATATCCTTAGGTGATCCACCAGTAATAAACTTACACCAACTATTAATAAGTACATTTCTTTTTATGAAAATATTATTTATATTATCTATATGTATATTCCAGCCAATTTTAATATTTTCTGCATTTAATAATACACTATATAATCTATTTCTTATCCCCCCCACTGGGATTTTTGAATATAATTTATTCGATATAAACGCATTAATTTTTCCATTCATATATATTTTTTACCTTTCAGTTCATAAAAATGATAATATCAATTTTTAAATCCTAAATCTTGTTTAATTTTTGTCGTTGAAATTCCTTCTGTTCTTGGTAAATAAATAACATCACAATATTTCTTTAAAAAATCAAACTTTTCTTTCCAATCGTCTCCCATAACAAATGTATCCACCTTATATTCCTTAATATCAGAAAGTTTTTGCTCCCAGTTCTCTTCTGGCAAAACTAAATCAACATATCTAACTGCTTCAACTAATTTTTTTCTTTCCTCATAAGAAAAATAACATCTTTTCTGCTTTTCATTCCAATTAAATTCATCCGTTGAAACAACTACAATTAAATAATCTCCTAATTCTTTTGCTCTCCTTAAAAGATTAATATGTCCTGCATGTAATAAATCGAATGTTCCATATGTAATAACTTTTTTCATAATTTCAACCTCTTTGTTATTGTGAAAATGCCTTTCTTGCCGCACCATCAAATGGCTTACCTTTAAATTCAATATTTTTATAGTCTTCAAACGGATATAAAAATTCTTTTAATTCTTTTTCTATTTTGTTTATTTCATTTTTATCTTCAGGGTGTAAACGAATTAATTGAGTATTATTTATCGATTTCTCTGGATCAAAAATCTGTTTCTCCCTAATATGTTCTCCTAAATTCAAAAACTCCTCTATTTTTTTAATACTATCCTCATAACAATATATCAAATCTTCAAAATTAACTCTAAGAATCCTTTGATTATCATTCTTTTGATTTTTTCTCAAATTTTTATAATAAATTATAAAATCATCTACATTCTTTTTATATTTTCCTGCTAAATACAAATCTCTTGGATCTCTATCTATAACTACAGCATACGGATCATCAAAAAACGGAAAACTCTGTTGTGGTGCATTTCCTTCGAATGGTTGATCTAAACATACAGGTCTTGATAAATCTACTCCCATAGCCTCTAATATATTATTAATATATTTCTTAGCTTCCTCATAAAAATTTTCCGGTTCAACAGAATAATACATTGTTCTACATATATAAGATGTTTTTTTTGTTACCTTCTCAATTACTTTAGGCATAAATACTTTTTTAGAAGCAAACGCTAATATATTTTTCATAATATTTCCAGAAAGCATATCTGCTGTATCCACGCCTTTATAACTAACTTGAAGTATATTATTTATAAAATTTTCGCTTATTTCATAAAATTTTTTACCTGAACATGGCTTATTTATCGCTGGTGTCATATAACATTTAGCCGCATACAAAAAACGTTTAATAGCATAATCACCAGTTGAATTTTTTGCATATTGCTTCATCAAATGATACTCTAAATCTTGTAACCCATCAACTCTATATGCAATAACAAATTCAAAGTTATCATATACTTGAATATCATCATATTCCCTTAATAAATCTGTTAATACTGACGATCCTGTTGCACCATATCCACATGATCCTATTATCATATTATTTTATCCTTTCATTTAATATCATTAAATTTCTATAATCATTTTTTTATCCTATTATTTATACTTTTACTTAGCTGACATATAATTTCTTTCGTTTCTTTTGTATATATTATATATGTTATAATACAAAACACTACTGAATTGACAACAAATCCAATATAATAATTATTAATAAATGTCGAAATACTATAAAAAATCACAATATTTACAATTAAATATATGTAATTTATTTTCGTATTTATATTGTAAGTTTTTTCTAACTTTCTATTTGATACAATGTACCACAATACCATGACTAACATTGATGCCACTGAAAAACCTAGTGGAGACTTTGATACAAAATACGCTCCCATATTAAATATTGCTGAGATTATTAATATCACAACAGAAATATAAAAATATTCCTTTTCCTTCCCTAATGCTTTATAATGACTAATCATAATCATAGAAATAATTGCATTAATAGTTATACTTGGAAATAATATTCTAAAAATTACTAATGAGTCTATATACTCTATCAAAAAGCTTTTTACAATAACACAAAGCGGATAATATAACATAAGTGATCCAAATGAAATCATCCCGACAATAGCTAATGAATAATTATATGATTTTTTCATTTGCTCAACAGACATTCTTTTTAATGTTGGATATAAAACTGTTGCAATAGCTGAAATCGCTAGTATTACGATTCTTAACATACTATAAGCAAATGAATATATAGAATATGTATTAATATCAAATAATGCTGATACAAACTGTCTATCTAATGTTAAAATCAAATTAGCTACCATGTCTGCTAATAACAATACAAATCCAGAAAGAACTATTTTTTTTAAATTTTCCTTTTGTTTTGAAATAATATCTTTTTCCCCAAATATTAATTCTTTATAATATAAACAATATTGAAATGCTAATATTCCATAAACAATGACAAATAAAACTGTATAAAATTGAAAATATCTTACTGATACATTAAACTTAATTCCTACCCATAACACAAAAATTATAAATATTGTTAAAACACTTTTTAATATATTTCTTTGAGCTGATGCATTAAATTCACCTATCATGACTGATATCTTTTCAAAATATGTTGCTATATTATTTACTAGCGTATATGCAGCTACCATAACAAAAATAAATTTATATTCATTGTCCATAAAAATAATGGCAACCATTGTAACAATAATTGCAAATATTATTTGAATCTTCAAAAAAAAGCTAAAATAAAATCTGAATGTTTCTTTGGGTAATTCTGCTCGTTTATATCCCCCGTATAATAAATAAATACCATTTGAAATTCCTAAATCAAAAAAAACACCATATGTTATATACAAATTAAAAATTTTGTAAAATCCGTAATCTGTAACTCCCAATAATTTAGGCAAAAAGAAACCAGATACCACTCCTGATAAAATAATAAATATATTACTAATTGCTATTTTTAAAACATTTTTTATAAATTTTCCATCCATGATTTTTCCCTTCTTAATTAACTTAATTTTGCATTCTCATATAAGGAATCCATGCCCCACTTGTAAAAATCAAAAAAATCATTGGAAAAAAGGGACTTCCCGTAAAAATATATATACATATTATAAACAAAATATAATTCAACCATCTTGCACATCTAGCTGTTTTATAGCTATCAATTAATTTAAAACTTTTTCTTAAAATCCATAAAAATAAAATACTTCCCATCAATCCACTACCTAATATAATATCCATATACATATTATCTAATACACTATGATAAAATCCAGCTCCTTGTATCCATATTTCCTGTGAAAGTTCCCCTGATCCAAAAAGAGGAAATTCAAAGAATTTATTCCATGCAAACTTCCACATTAAAAATCTAGTTCCTAACGTACGAACTTTCGTAATTGTACTGCCTGTATTTATTCTTAACAACACTTTTTGAATAAAATACATATGATCAAAATTATACGCTATATATTGTATTATAATGAACATTAATACCAAGGCGAAAATCAACCATATTTTTTTTATTTTATTTGCTATAAATCTATCCCACACAAACAAGCAGCCTAATACTGCAATACACAAAAATGCTGCTATTGATTTTTCTACTAATACCGTAACAATGGAAATTCCATATGCAAACAATAAGATTTTTTTATATTCATCTTGTTTCCAATACATTAGCACGATAATAAATAGCATTGGAAAAATAAATCCTGCTAAATCTTGTTTTTGGCCCAAAATCCAAACAGGCACACTACTTGCTTCGCGATAAACGATTCCACCTGGAAATATAATAAATGAAACTAAATTAAAAATTAAAATCACCAAATCTAATTTAATTAATATTCTAAAAATATCATTCAATTTATTACGCTTATACAAAATGTATGACAATAAACCTATTGAGGGAAGATATTTAGCAATGGATTTAGACAATATTCCTTGATTTAATACTGTCATACCAAATTTATAAAAAAAATGATTACCAAGCATAGCCACGTCTTATTAATCTTTTTTCTGTTAACTATTAACATAAATAAATAAATAAACGATACACCTACTCGTCCAACATTAAAAAACAAATCCAAGATACCTATATCATCTGCAATTTGTGGTTTTATAAATAGCAACAATACAATTATCGTCCATATATTTTCTAATCTAAATAATCTAATATAACTAAAATGATTTACTTTATATTTCATTTTTTGACTCCAACATACATTAATTCTTCTATGCATTGCATAAAATTATTTAAATAATCCCTTGTATCAAAATGTTTTCTGACATATTTTTCTGCCTCACTTACCAAACATTTTTGCTTTCCTTCTAATACTTTTTCAATGTGCATAGCTATATTTTTTTCTAGTTCACTATTTCTTTCCAACACTACACTATATCCACCTGAATATTCTGGTATTCCTCCTGAATTTGTTGTAATCACTGGAACTCCAGATGCCATCGCTTCAACCATTGTTAATCCTGCTGGTTCATCCCACATAGATGGTAACACTGCAACATCTGCTGCATTATATATCCTGTTTACTTCTTTCTGTGAAATAAATCCTGTAAAAATAACTTTATTTTCTAATTCATTCGCTAATTTTTTTATATACTCTACATACTTATCTTTCTCTTTTGATCCATGTAAATAACTACCTACAACCAAAATTTTCACATTGTTATTCAACAATTTAACTGCTTTAAATAATTTATCTATCCCTTTTTCTTCAGAAAGTCTTCCAACAAACAATACAACTTTATCTTTTTCCTTAATTGAAAATTTCCTTCTTATTTGTAATCTATTTTTACAGTTAGCTTCAAACTGTTCCATATCAACAGCATTATATAACACCTTAATTTTACTTTTTGGTATTGGTCCTATAGGATTATCTTCTGATTCAATTTGTTTTGCCACATAATCACTGACACATAGATATCCTGTACATTTTTCAAAAACGCTTTTAACTTTTGCATTAATTCTTGGCACATTGTGAAAATGATAAAAATATTTTCCTTCATATTTTGCCATCTTTATAATCCAGGCCATAGGAATATTATTTTCTAATACAACATTATCGTATTCTTTTGATTTCAAAAAACTAGCACTTTTAAATATATAATATATTAATGACCATAAATTTTTAAAAGAGAGAGCCTTTTGGTGTTTAAAAAAAGTTTTTAAAATAAAGAATGAAAAATCATCCATTTTTTTTATAATCTTTGGTGGTTTTATCCATTTAAATATAATATTAGGATATTTTTTTGCTTTCTCAACCGCTTCCTTATCATAATAAGAAACCACTGTCATTTCTGCTAATTGTCTTTCATTATTTTTTTCTACCAAATGTTCAACCAAGGTTGAAACTGCTCCACCTTTGACAGCCGGAACTGGATATCCACCATTTGAATCAGCAATAAATATTGCAATTTTCATTAATTTATCTCCTATTTTTCAAATTTTCTCAAACAATCTTTGATGTTCTTTAACAACTCTTTTAACATTAAATTTTTCATTAACTGCTTTTCTTCCTTCTTCAATCAGAGATTCCCTTAAGTCATCATTTTCATAAATTTTGATAACATTTTCAGCAATTTTCTTATCATCGTCTACTGGTGCCAGCAAGCCATTTTCACCATTCTTCACTACGAATGGAATCGCATCCACATCAGTTGCAACAATGGGTTTATTCGCCAACATATATTCTGGCAATACCAATCCAAAACCTTCCCATCTAGAAATTAAAACTGCAATATCAAGAATCTTAATATATTCCATCGGTCTTCTAGTCCAGCCAGCAAGAATAAATGAATCCGTCAACTCATTATCATCAACTTCCTGTTGCACTTCATCCCAATCTGGTCCATCTCCAACAATAAGAAAAAAAGCTTTTGGTATTATTTCTTTAATTCTCTTCGCTGCCTTTACAAACACATCTGGTGCCTTCTGTTCTGCCAATCTTCCCACCATACCAACAACAAATGCATCTTCTGGAATTTCTAAAAGTTCTCTCGTATTCATATGATAATCCATATTATACTCATCAAAATCAATTCCATTATAAATTACCTTAAGCTTTTTTTTACCACAAATCCTATATTTTAATGCTGATCTTTTCTCAGCCCCCGAAATACAAATAATCGTTGAACAAAATGGTGCCAACACCTTTTCAATTCCAACATATATTAATTTCTTTAACTTATTTCCCCTCATATTAAATGCCCATCCATGTGGATTATACACACACTTATTTTTTAATCCCATGTTGGCAATTCGTCCCAATGCTCCTGCCTTACTAGAATGGCAATAAACAATATCAGGCTTATATTTCTTCAACAACTTACGTATTGCCCTAATCGCATTTAAATCACTTTTTGGATCAATACTTCTAATCATATCCACATTTTCAAAAGCATCTACCAAATTTACATAGTTTTTCCTCTTATATTGATTTGAAACAATCAGAATAATCTCGTATTTTTCCCGATTACTATACTTAAGTAACGATCTTAAATAACGTTCCACACCACCAGGTGATTGTGCAATATGAACAATTCTTATCTTCCTCTCTTCTGACATCGAATTTCCCTTCTTAATTCATCATCAACTCTTCTTCTACTCCTATTGTGCCCCATCATCCCCACAAACAACAAGCCACACTGTCTTAAACAATATCCCAATATCCCTCCAGATAGACCAATGATCGATATAATCAACATCCATCTGAACAATTTCCTCGAAGTCCGTGATCGTACTTCTTCCACTAACCTGCCAAACCCCAGTCAGTCCAGGCTTCTGGCAAAGTCTCTTCTTATGATAAGCACTATACTGTTCAAACTCATCCACTGTAGGCGGTCTTGTCCCTACCAGACTCATATCCCCCTTCAGTACATTCCAAAACTGTGGAAGTTCATCAATACTAGTCTTCCTGATAAACTTTCCAACCTTGGTGATTCTCGGATCGTCTTTCATCTTAAACATCAAGCCGTCCATCTCATTCTGCGCCATAAGCTCTTTCTTGCGCTCTTCCGCATCCTGATACATTGAACGGATCTTATAGATCTTGAAGATCCTTCCATTCTTCCCAACTCTCTTCTGTGAGAAGAACAGCGGCCCCGGTGATTCTAGCTTCACCAGTGGTCCGACAATGATCACTGCGATCGCTGTGATCAGCATTCCAACCAATCCCCCGGCAATGTCCATTGCTCTCTTCATCATCAGCATGACAAATGATATATCATGACCAGAGAAACTTACACTCTCATAAGGTCCAACCTTCTCCAGTGATCGTTCCAGATTCTCATTGATCTGGAACTGGGAAATGTTAAGATTCGTCTTAATTCCCATGTCCTCAAAGTTCTGTACCGTCACCGCGATTGGAAATTCGTCATCCATCGGTATATATAAGAATACTTCATCCACAACCGACCGCATCGCATATTCAAAAATACTTCGATACGAATGTGCTACAACTGGAATCTCGTTGATGAGCCATCCTGTCATGTCTTTGTCCACAACTGCAACACTTGTGATCCACAGGTCCCAGTTCTTCTCTTCCATGATATTCCCGATTACTTCTTCTGCATGATCACTCGTTGTGATGATCATCATCTTTCTTGCATAAGAATGATTCTTTCTTCTTGATAACCAATACTTCCGATAAGCTCGATGTATGATCTGCATCCATACAAAGCCAAACCCAGAAGTAAAGATATAAATAAATCTGGAGTAATCTTCTGCATCCTGGATCAGAAATGCGACCATCGCCATTCCTGCTGCCATCAGAATGACCGTCTGCAGATTCATTCTCATTTCTTCTATAAATTTGCGCTTAAAAAAACCACGATTTGGACGAAACAGAAAGTAGATCATCATAAGTACTACGATCGCAATGAGCCAACGTATCGTTCCCCATCACGGTATACCCTGTTTCAATATTTCCAAACCGCAGCCATACTGCTGCAAAATAACCAACAGTAACTCCCACCAGATCTAATAAAAAGATTAGGAAGTTCTGCATCTGTAATCTTGTTGCTTCCATATTCTATTTCATCCCCATTTATTTTTACACTTTGTGTTAATTATTTATACTTTCCAAAGTATAGCATATATTTTCTAAATTTCAATACAAATCTTTGTACTTTTTGTCGAACTTTAATTTTCTTTCTTATTTTGTATATTGTTTCTTTGAACTTTCGGCTTTTATTTTGAACTTTTTATTGAACTTTTCTTGTTTTTGTGCTATATTAAACAAAATCATTTGAACTTTGAATTTTATTTTGAACTTTTATCGGAGGGTGTTATGAATCAGACATTTACCTTTGCAGATCGTTTGAAGTCTGCAATGGAACAAAAACATATGAAACAGGTTGATCTTATTCATGCAGCAGAGACTGCCGGAGTCAAGGTCGGGAAAAGTCATATCAGCCAGTATGTCAGCGGCAAGACGGTTCCTCGTGCAGAGATTCTTCATTTCTTATCTGAAACTCTTGATGTTGATGCTGACTGGCTTTCTGGAAATGGAGGGAATGCTGTGAATCTGGGAACTTCTCCAAGGAGAACATTTAGCAAATCTACCAAATTAGATAATGTACTTTACGATGTACGTGGTCCTGTCGTAGATGAAGCGAACCGCATGGAACGTAATGGAACTCATATCCTAAAATTAAATATCGGGAATCCTGCTCCATTTGGTTTCAGAACCCCGGATGAAGTCATCTATGATATGAGACATCAGTTAGCTGACTGCCAGGGATATTCTGCTTCTCAGGGATTATTTGCTGCAAGAAAGGCGATCATGCAGTATGCGCAGCTTAAGAAGATCCCAAATGTTGATATCGACGACATTTATACTGGAAATGGTGTCAGTGAGCTGATCAATCTGTCAATGTCTGCTTTATTAGATGATGGGGATGAGATCTTGATCCCTTCTCCGGATTATCCTTTATGGACGGCTTGTGCAACGCTTGCTGGCGGGAAAGCAGTTCATTATATCTGTGATGAACAGTCTGAATGGTATCCTGATATGGAAGATATCAAGCGAAAGGTAAATTCCCGTACAAAAGCGATCGTTCTGATCAATCCTAACAATCCAACGGGGGCTCTTTATCCAAGAGAAGTCTTACAGCAGATCGTTGATATCGCGAGAGAACATCAGTTGATGATCTTCTCTGATGAGATTTATGACCGTCTGGTGATGGATGGAGAAGAACATGTATCTATTGCTTCCTTAGCTCCAGATCTGTTCTGTGTGACATTCTCTGGTTTATCCAAGTCTCATATGATCGCTGGTTTCCGTATCGGATGGATGATCTTAAGTGGTAATAAGGCGATCGCGAGGGATTATATTGAAGGTTTAAATATGTTATCAAATATGCGCCTTTGTTCCAATGTTCCTGCACAGGCAGTTGTCCAGACAGCACTTGGCGGCCATCAGAGTGTCAATGATTACATCATTCCTGGTGGACGTATTTATGAACAGAGAGAGTTTATTTATAATGCATTGTGTGATATCCCTGGTATCAGTGCAGTGAAACCAAAAGCTGCTTTTTATATCTTCCCGAAGATTGATACGAAGAAGTTTAACATTACAAATGATGAGCAGTTTGCTCTGGATCTGCTTCGTGAGAAGAAGATTCTGATCGTGCATGGAAGCGGATTTAACTGGAAGGATCCGGATCATTTCAGAGTAGTTTATCTGCCTCGTGTGGAAGTGCTTGAGGATGCTTCTGTGAAGCTGAGGGATTTCTTGGAGTATTATAGACAGTAAAATCTTACTCTGTT
>OCHK01002965.1_pt1 | contig 10531 bp, 17 predicted proteins | sample 1538551 | NCBI WGS metagenome assembly OCHK01 (sample SAMN04571707, study PRJEB22368) | human gut metagenome | biome: human gut; material: stool | host: Homo sapiens | place: Luxembourg | collected 2012-08-31
TTCATCTGTTTTAGCTTCTACCATGACACGAATCAATGGTTCGGTACCACTCGGGGCGTCTTTTTGCTTATTATTTGTTTTAGAATCTAATTAGATCGAGCATTTGTGCGGACGCATGTCCCTTTGAAGAAATCAGTATTTGTTTTTAGGTTATCCCAGAGATAGTTCTTTTTCAGAAGCTCTTTCATTTCTTCTTCTGTCATTTTTCCGTAATTTGCATAAACATGGTTTTCTTTTGCAGTATATGTGTAAACAGCATGCCTAGAACGTCTATACCTCCACTTTACATAATCTTCTTCATCCCCGTCTTCTAAGTTAAAAACATACCCATGGAAACGAACATAATCTCCAAATTTCTTCCAGAATACGGATACGAAATCTTGTAATATAGTTGCAATTACTTCGTCATTCGTCTTATATTCCAAATGTGAAATGATATTTTTTGGCTTTGAGAAGATCATACTTACTTCGTCAAGTGTAGCGTAGATAAGACATTCTTCTCCCCCTGCAGCCCCAAGAGCAGCTTCAACCATAGCTCTCTGAAACACTCCAGTCATAAGATTAAATGTTTCGTGATTACCAGTTATTCCTCGTCCATCTAAGAATACGACAAGAGGTTTGTCTTCGTTTATTTCTGACGCTTTTTCTGCCGCTAATTTATCTAAGAAATATTTTTCGTCTTTCATAAATCCTGCCTTCCTTTCAGGTCTAAATCTGTGTTGTTAATACTTTTTTGCATTATTTGGCATTTAATATTTAGTTGACTATTTAGTATGCGGGAGCTCTGCAATACTATGATTGATGTATGGTCTGATTAAGCTTTTCGGGTCTGATGATTCCGCAGCCTTTAAAAGAAATTTGTATAAATTACACCAGGTAGAACTTGGGCTTTCCATAAGGACATCTCGCGTAGTTTCGATTGTGCAATAGAACTGCATGATTTCATCAAAGTCTTCACATGGAAGTTCTGTACCATCTTCCACTTGAACATGGTACGTTGGGTTATCTGTATCATAAATACAAACGTCATTACCATTTACAGCTAAACTTATGTAAAACTCATCTTCTACACCATTATCGGCTAGATGGATTTCTGCAACTCGTTTGATGCCGGCATCTTTTCCATTTTGCTTTGGTCCAGCAACAAGATTTAATATAGTAAAATTATCCATTATGTGTACTCCTCCTTATGCGTTCATTATTAAGTATATGTCAGAAAACTGTCCGCAGCATCTCAGAATGAATAACGAAATCGAATCTGCGAGCTGCGAAATCTGGTGGTATTTCTTCCTTGTCTTTTCTTAGACCGCAAACGTCATGTCGACGTAATGCCCACAAGGGGTATTTTCGTCTACAGAGACTAAATTTAGCGGTTTTGGATTAAAGTCTTTTAATTCGTGTTCCGCCTCGTCTCTGCTGACGTGGCGAACCTTTATTCTGTATTTTAAGATATATTCTTCATATTCAGGGCTATTTGGATCGCGACTTTTCCATTTTAGAAATCTCGCTACAGGAATCGTGATATTTCGTTCTTCTTTGTGCCAAAGGAAAGCGCTGGTGGACCCTGTATAAAAATATCCGTTAAGAGCAATCATTTTTTTCCCTTTTACTTCTTTTATTTCAAAATTTTCCGCAAAATCATATCTTTCCATAGGTAATAGGCTTTCTTTCGTCATAAAATCTATCGTGCGGAAACAAACAGGCTTGCCTGTGTGTTAGCACGTTCTCCTTTCTGTCAAATAAGCTTTTCTCAGTTCTAAAAGTTTCAAATTCTTATATCCTACAGACGCATTAATACGTGTTCCATCTAACAGTCGAACATCCATACGTCCGCTGACTCGTCTTCCAAAAATAAAGCATTCTTTACCTTGATATAAGACCTTATCAAACAGTCGGAATCTTTTTACAAGATATGGTGCCTGATTACGCTTGCGAATACCACCCTTGCTGATTTTAGCTTTGTGAATCTGGCGATTGTGATGTCGAACCGCCTTCGCCAGATAATAAGTATTCAGAGGCTTGGCGTATGGATGCTTGCTGATACAGATAGCATCATTGATATGGCTCTTCTCTAAGCCAGCCTTTTCACGCCAGTATTTTGTGATATATCCATATGTTTCTGTAACAGGAACATCAACTTCTTTTTTTAGACGCTCCAGCAGGGTTTTACGCATGACGCCCATAAAAGCAGCATCACGATAAGATTTGCCTCTTTTCTTTCCTTTTGAAAGTTCAAGTTTTCCTTCGTGCAGTGCTTTATGGCAATGTTCACAAAGTGTAATCAGATCGTTGGGAGCATTCCCACCAGTCTGTCGACTTTCAATATGATGCACATGTAATTTTACATTGTTACCATGTGCACCACAGCACTGACAGGTGTATCCATCCCTATACAGCACATACTGTCTTGTGTTGTAGAAATCATACTGTTCTCCAAGCTGATAGTCTGTACCAACAGGAAGCGGTCTTCCTTCTTCCATTGCTTTTAGACGCTGAAGGTCGAATTCTGCGGTTTCTACATGAATCTCAGATATATGCAGAATCTGGCAGATTCTCTTAATGGCTGTTATATGTTCTTGAATTTTAACTTCTACAGATGGAGCCAGCCATCCTTTATGTTTGGAACGCACACGATTGTTGAATCTCGGCTTTCTGTATCTCGTCTTTCGATTTCTTCTAGAACGACGTAATAGTCGTCTAGCAGATAGTAATTTTACAACATCATTACGAGGAATAAGTTCCTCCTGATAAACAACTTTCTGCTCTGTTGTCGCAGCCAGACCGATATACCTGCTTCCTGCATCTACACCAAGAGACACTGACTGCGTTTCTTTTGTACTCTGATACAAAAGCTGTATCGTGAATGGACAGCGTTTTACTACTTTTGCAAGATGACTGTTTAACAGTCTCCTTACTTTGCCGTGTCTTGCAGTTGGCATAAGCGGCTGTCCATTGATATCTAATACGTATACCATGTAAGGCACCTCCTTTTTTATGATATGTTTAAAGCGGTAAGCCAGTACATATCAACTGTAAATGACACCTTCGCCAATGTTAATGAAAGGTTTGATGGATAAAGGACTATTGTCCACCACACACTGTTCCTGCAACACAGAACTGTTTAATGTGTCCCCTTAGAGCCGCAGACTAGGTGTTACATCCACGGGTAACTATATATTCTTTCTTAACGTAGTGCCTGAAGCACTTAGGCTACTCACTCTGGGTTGCAATATAAGATACCGCAACCCCGCAGGGTTCCCTGTGGGTGCTAGTGAGAACCCCTCTCCTTTCTTGGGTTTTGCATGTATGCTGCTTGGACGCTTCAACAAAGACCAGAGAACTGTTCCCGGTTTGCTAAATTGTGTTAAAACACTTTTTTAATGATATTGTGACAATTGTTTTTCATTGCGCGAATATCAGATGGTGTCCCACCCATTGTGTATACATATCTATCGTCTTTATGATAAATTACTTTGTAGTGCCCAGATTGATGAGTGAATGTAAATCCAATATCCTCAAGCTGTCTTCTTTCTTTATCCCCAAGCATTTTCTTTCCACTAAAGACGCTTTCTACTTCTGCTTTTCTTTTTTCAAGGATACCATCCGATTTATTTGCTTCTGCAATATCCTGAAGTACATCCATTCTTCTTGTTGCGCTTTCTGTATTCTTAATAGCTGTCTGAATTGCAGATATAACAAATTCACGCTGTTCGTTTGGGAAGAACTCTTCTAAGTCTCCTGCAAAGAGGATTGCTTTCTTTTGGTCACATTTTGCATCTAACTGAGCCTGCAATATCATGACCTCTCTTTCTTGTTTTTGGCAAGTCTGATTTAGTCTTTCGATTTGCTGATTAGAATGTTCTGTTTCCTTATCAATGAGTTGTATCCATGACTCGTTTTCTTCTTTTAGTTTTACTACTTGTTCTTGAAGTATTTTTATTTGTTCTCCACTGTTTTTTATCTCGAGATCTGTATATGTTTCAAATACTCCATCCCATGTCTCAAGTTTATTTCTGCATGCTATCCTTGAATTGTTTAAAATAGTGTTTTTAATTTTGTGCCGAAATGCTTCTGAAGACATATCTTCTTGAGAAAACACAACAGGGTTTTTATCCCCTGCAAAGTAAACACTCACAATCCCATTTCTTTTATATAAACCGTTAGTGAGCCTTGCTAAATATTCATCATCTTTTGTACTTAAGGATGCGACGATATGAGCAGTCCCTTTTAAGTCGTCTGCTATAAATCCAGGATCTGCAGTCATTTCTCCGTTTTCTTTTACAGACATAAGAACAAGCGGAAGGCTTAAAGCTTTTTCTCCTGCTACGATTGGAGCAACCTTATTCGCTACGCTTTTATTAAGCTCTAAAGGTTCGAGCGATATTAGAAGTCCAGCGTCTGGAGTGGCATGCTCAATCATGATATTTATAAAGCTGGGGATTTCGAAATGTTCGTCGAATTGTGCGTCTGTATTTCCTTTTTTCTTATCAAGCGCAACGGTAAATATTTTAGTTGCATCATTAAACGTGAATGTTGTTATCCATGCGGCCTCTTGCGCCACCATGGAAAATTTTCCGGCCAAAACTCTTTCTTCCTGAAGGAATAGTGTCCTGTATTCTCTTTGTTCGTTGTGTATGCATATGTCTAATGAATCTTCATAAACCGGAATATCCATATAATTTCTTTCGGTAATCCAGTCTCTAAATATTCTTGCAACGTCCATTGCGGAACGTTCTTCTTTTAAATTAAACTTCGTGTTGTATATTTTCATACCTTCCTCCTGTGCAAGAAAGGCTTGTTTCTAAGCCTTACCTTTCGTATCTCCTGTATCTTGGTAGACGGTTGTCCTGGTCTTCGAAAATATCCCATAATGCGTTTGCCAACCGGTATTTCCCATCATCTGTAAGCATTTCATACATATTTGCTAGTACACCGCTCTCTAACGGAGCGACCTCAAAGCTTTTTTTATCCTTTTCTTCAGTTTTACTTGTCTGTGTAGGCTCTTTCTCTTTAGGATTTTCATTATCTTTTTCCAATTCCAAACCCTCAAAGAAATCGCAGTTAAACAGATTGCAGAATTTTTGAATGATATTTGTATTTGTTGGAAGCTTTTCTCCGTTTTCAAAGCCCGCCATGGTTTTACTTCCTGCTTTTACGTAGTAACAAATTGCTCTTGTGTGTAATTCATAAGCCGCTTTTGCTGCCCCTAAGCGAGATGCGAAAGTTGGATATTTCTCTGCGTCGAAACAAGGGAGTTCCGAATCGTTAAGGTCTTCTGCAGTCGTTCCAAATGCAGAGGCAATCTTTTGCTGGTCTTGTTCTTTAGGCATTGCATAACCTGCGTCATACATGTCCAGTGTCGCTGGCAATATCCCCGTAAGCTCAGATAACTTAGTAATTGTAAATCCATTTACAGCTCGAAGCCCTCTGATCTTTTTACTGATTATCTCTGTATTTTCATCAGATTTAATCTCTGATAAAGCTGGAATTTCAAGAAGTACACCTAATTTATTCATGTACCGCGGAGTTAAGTAGACCCCTTTTGCTTCAACCATGTCACGAATAAACTGTTTGTCTAGGTTTGCTTTCATTGAAGCTTGTTCATAAGAATATCTTTTCTTTCTTAATGCTGTTCCTATTATTTCCGATAACCTTTCCTGTTCTGTCGTGGTATCAATCTCTATACCTAAAACCGTACATATACGATTTAGCTCGTCTTGGCTAGGGGTCACTTCTTCGCATAGAATCCTGCTTATTTTCCAAGCACTGATTCCCGCATCTTTTCCCAGTTGTTTGCTGTCTATCTTCTTTTCTTTTATTTGAGAGATAATACTTGCAAATTGTTCGTTTGTCTTCATCAAAATGCCTCCGTTCTATTATAATTTCATCATACACTCACCGAGTGTTTCGTGTCAATACAAAGAGCTTGCAACATAGTTGACCTTTGCTGCAAACTCTTATGTATATATATCGTCCTGTACTAAGACGGGACTGCATTTAGTTTAGTAAGATGTACTTGTTTCGTAGTCTTTCCCAACCATTTCTTTTGCTTTTTCAATTGCCCAATCGTTAATATCTTTCCATGCAGTTTCTGTTCTTGAAATCACGAGCGCACCCCCAGTAAGATAGCGCAATTTTTCATAACCAGATGTAATAATGATCATAGTTTCGTCTTCGGGTAAGATTTTCTGCATTTCAGAAACAAATTCGTCGAAGTCTGCTGCTTCGCATTCTTCTTTATCATCTTCTGTTTTACCGCATCCTTCTGCATATTTGCAGTTTGCACAGTTAGGTTCTGGGTAATAGTCAACGGTACTGGCACTTCCAAAACCGTGGAATAATCTTCCGTCTTCATCTGTTATTGTAAGGTCTTTGATTCCATCCTCATTTCCTTTAAGTCTTCCAAACAATTCCTGATAGCGATCTTCATTTGTTACGTGAAAGCGATTTGTTCTTGTTCTTTCATTATAATCTGCCATTTTTGTTTCCTCCTTTTGAGCTTTAGGGCTCTTTTTTTCTATCTAATATTATTATATATTACTAGTCCTATATTGTCAAGATTTTACGCCTTATTTATTGGGGAAATGCGGGGTTCTATAACAAAAAACAAGCCACACTTTCTATGACTTGTTTTGGTTTTTCTAAATATTTTTTTCGTTTTGAGAATGCTCTTTCAAATATTGAAGTGCTACCAGTTGCCCATAAGACAGGCGTTGTTCTTTTGCCTTTTCGTTGATAGCTACAATTTCTTCTCTGTTGCTTTTGATTTTCACTTTTGGTTTCTTCTTCAAAATTGTTCCTCCATGATTATTTTATTAGGTGTATTCTGTTTTCTCGCTTATTATGTAACTATACCTTTTTGCATTCCGGAAGCTCGTGGTAGCTGAATGGCGGTCTGTCATCCCCGAACTGATTTCTCAGTACTTGGTGTACATCGTAGGCTAGATCAGCATCTTCGAATTTTCCAATTCCATAGGAATGTCCTATTCCATGAAGTTCTGGATACAATTGTTTTCTGGCTTCTAGCAAAAGCTTTTCTGCTTCATCTCTTCTATCGCAATAATTATCACACGGGATGCTAAGATCTAACGTATGATCTATAATTCTGTCAAACTGCCCCATGCGAACCCTGGCGTAGAACTCGCATGCGGTAGAAACGATCTTCGCCTGTTCTTCTGTTAATGTTAATTGAATTTTGTTTGGCATATTAACCTCCTATATTTTTAGAGCTGTTTACTCAAGCTGGCCCAATCAGCTGTGGCCAAAACGGTCAGCCCATTCTGAACTCCTTCTTTTTCATTTTTCCATTCTTTAGACCAGATTACTTCTTCATCTGAGGAATATATATCTCCATCCAAAGGTTCGATTTTTTCGTCCTGAATTGCAAAACATCCGGCGAAAATAGAATGGCTGATAATCTCTTCTTCTGATGACAAAAAGTCATTTTTCCAGTCTTTGTCTGTTAATCGGTATGATACAAAATCATAATTTTTTGACATGAAATCTCGAATTGTTTTCATCAAATTGTTTGGCGGAGACTCGTGACTTCAGTCGTGAGAGGAGCCAAGCTAACTCCTGTATCCGCCATCCTCCTTTCAATTAAATAAGTTTTGCTTGTTTCTTTTAGTTTTAATTTCTTTAATAGTGATATGTTTTATGCTGTAAGCCAGTACATATCAGACTGTAAAATACCTTCGCCTATGTTAATGAGAGGTTTTGTATCGGCAGCACTGTTCCTACCCATCAGAACTGTTTAGCCCCGACCTTAGAGCAGAGGGCTAGGTATAACACCCTTTGGTAACTATATATTCTCTCTTAACGTAGTGCTCGAAGCACTTATGCTAGTCAATAAGGGCTTCTGCAAGCCCGCGACTTTAGTCGTGGGTTATTGACACTTCACTCTGTCGCCAACCGCGAAATCGCATGGTTCTAATTCTGATATACAATTAATTAGTTTAAAATATTATTTGATCATTTAATGCTAAATAAACAAATACTATTAAAGTCAATAGAAGTGCAATTAGACAAGCAAAAACAACGATATTCCCATAATCCGTTATAAACATTTCCAATTGCTTATTCAATTCTTTTAACATATTATTTCCCACTTGAGCCAATACCTCCAAGTCGTTCAGCTGTCGCTTCATCATCATCGGCAATCAAGAACGGCATAAAGATACCTTGCATGACTCGTTCTCCTTTCTCGATGACTTGTTTTTTATCCGTATTGTTTTGAAGGACAAAACAGATATTACCGTCGTTGTCAGGGTTATTGTAAAAATCTTTGTCGATCACACTTGTGCAGTTTGATAATGTCAAACCTCGTTTAATGCCAATAGAACTTCGCACATGCAAAATCAACACTTCGCCTTCCTGCATATAGGCTTTAACATCGGTTGAAATAATGCCTGATTTGCCAAATGGTGGTACTACAATTTTTTCTGGCGAATAAAAATCATAGCCTGCACTGTATTTACTACCTCTTGTTGGGAGGTGTACGGCTTCTTCGTGCTTTTTAAATTCTTTTCTTACTTCTTGGAATCCTCTAATCATATTTTTTCTCCTTCAAATATTTACATTCTTTTGCCTCATTAGGAATCTTGTCCACGATAATTTTAATCAGTTTCTCTCTTTTTTTGATCATTTCAGTTGATTACCCTGTTCGACTAACAATAGCATATAATCTGCGTTTGTCCACTCTAATTCTTCAATATATTTAATGAATGCTTTACAAGCGAATGGATCTTTTGCATGATGTTTGTTATATCCCTTATCTGTCCAACGAGCGAATATATTGTGAAGTGCGTTTGCCCTTGCTTTTGCAATATCACTTTCAGTTTCATTCGATTTATGATACATAAGTGGAAACAGGTGATACGTTATATGAGTGTTATAGCCAAACATCCCAAGCCTGTCCTCGTATGTACTTTTTTCTGATAGTACATCGTACATATTTTTGCAATTATTATCAGATTGAATTAGCAAAAAACCCAGTTCGCTTTCTAGTAACGATTTCACAATATCATCTAAATTTACTTCTGATTCTTTATACATTATTTTTTCTCCTTTTTAAATCTCCAATTTTTTATTGGGCTTGGGAACATCTTTTTGAATTTACGTATTTGAAAGTAATTCAATCCTCTATAGGTGCATTTTGTTATATTACATCCAATAATTGCAAAATCATCATAAAGGTTGTATTCTTTCCCTTTAAATCTGTATTTACAATTTACTGTTTTATCAGGTTGTTTATATCCTATAAATACAAAATAGTTTTCATCATTGAATATAGGTACAGGTTCACTTATAATATCCCATCGCCCTTTTCCAAATAGAAAATCAAGTCCTTTGCGAATACCATCAAACCGATATTCTTCCATTCCCTCAAACATCGGCTTATAAGCAATTGAATATTTCTTTTTGTGTTTTTGACCTTTAATAATCTTTTTACTTTTAGGCTTTTGCTTCTTTTGGTTTCCTTTATCCATCTTTTTTGTTATGCCCCTTCATGTTATACCAGATACTCACATAGTTCATCTTTTAATGTAGAAATAACTTCATTCTGTGTCATTCCTTTAGAAGCAAGAGTGTCGATATTCACAGTATTTGTAAAAACGAGATCTAACCACTCTTTTTTTATAATAAGACCATCCATATATATATTTCCTTTCTGCGCATAAGCTAAATTCTAATTTACCAAAAACCGCTGGTAGTTGTGTCGATTACGCTTCTTAGCCTCTTCTTCTGTCATCACAAACACGCACCAGCTACCACTTACAAGGTATTTTCCGGGTTTGTTTTCGTGCAACCATAGCCTGGCTTTCTTTATGAACTGGTCTTGCATAATGCTAATATCATCATGAGAAAACTCATCCTCGTACGCAGATTCGTTGATATAGTGGCAGAATGTTTCTCCCCGTGCCATATCTTCGATAAAGGTGTTGTATTCATCCTCAATTATCTCAAACATTTCTATTGCCTCCGTGAACTACTCTTCGCTTTTAATTTTTTCAATAACAATACGTTCTCCATCAAACGTAATTTTCACATTTCTGTCTTCTTCTGTAATTCCCATTTCCTTTATCCAGTTTGTTGGCAGGCTGAGACGATAATTCTTCGCTCCTTTGCTGGCTGTTCCACCTGGTTTTCCAATGGTAATTTTACAATTTCTTGATTCTTTCATACTCATTTTCCTCCTAATTTTCAACCGTATGGAAATGTATACGGCTGAAATACTCGTCCAACAAGGTCATCAACATTTCACCGTTGTCGCCGTCTCCTCCACATTTAAAACAAAACGCGTCCCCATTTGCAAAGTCTACCTCACTGATGAAATCATAAATTTCTTTAGACTTCGGATTGTGCTCGACGCTCATCCCATAATTTTCGATCTTTGGCAGGTTGTGGTCGATCCTGTATGCTTCCAATTTTTCCAATGCATCTCTATTCATCAAAATACGGGAACATTTCATCAGCCTGTTTGGCGGAGACTCGTGACTTCAGTCGTGAGAGGAGCCAAGCTAACTCCTGT
>OCHK01002966.1_pt1 | contig 10529 bp, 8 predicted proteins | sample 1538551 | NCBI WGS metagenome assembly OCHK01 (sample SAMN04571707, study PRJEB22368) | human gut metagenome | biome: human gut; material: stool | host: Homo sapiens | place: Luxembourg | collected 2012-08-31
GCTTTTTAAGAAATCTTCAGGGTTGGTTATACTGTTCAATTATCAAGGTTCTTTGTGATTTTTTCTTTGCCGTCTCAGCGACAGCTCATATAATATATCACAGTCGCTTGCGTTTGTCAAGCACTTTTTCAACTTTTTTTCAATTCATTGTTTTTAATAATTTTGAATTGTTTTTGTTATTGTTACAATTCTCATTATTGTTTCTGAATTGTTTTTGTTGTGTCTGTGTTGTTTTCGGCGACGTTGACTATAATACCACCCTTCAAAGAGTTTGTCAACAAGTTTTTTCATTTTTTTGCAGCTTGAAAGCAGCAAAGAAATAATATCTTCGCTTTTATTCCCAAACACCAAAAAAGCGGGTACCGATTCTTTTTCTTCGATACCCGCTCTCAAACCTCGCTATCCATTGGACAATACCTCTTTCTTTGGCTGTCAACTTTTCAGGTTTAGGAATAAGATTTCTTTTTTGGTTTTTTCACTCTTTCTTATCCGCTTTGTTTTTACTATTTAGTTGTTTGTTGATTCATCCTGCAAGAACATCTTTTTTTTTTTTTTGATTTTTATTTGTCTGCCTGCATTTCTTTGATAAGATAGACTATTCTGTGATAAAAATACCTCTCATCATATTTCCGAAATATAAATACCACGTTTTTCTATCGGCTTCCCTTCGATTCTTTTCTTTCTCTTTGGGGTTCCTCTTATTTGTTTTCTCTTCACAAATAAGAAATCTTTGATTGCTTTTGGCAGATTTGAAAATCCATTCCGTGCCGAATCTTTTTTCCTATGTTTCATTTACTTTTATTGTACTGATCATTTTGTTTTGATATCATTATGTATCTGATCATTTTTTATTAAGTAATGAAACGAAGCTTAATTGTACTTTGGACCGTACCTCCTTTTCTGGGTTTCCCTCCCTATTTTTTTTGGATGTTTATTTCTTTGTTGTGACTTCATTATAGCCCACTCTTCCTATTTTGTCAAGTACTTTTTAAAAATATTTTTAAGTTTTTCTTTATCTTTTCTTAATTGTGTAAATTGTATAGAATTATTTAAACAGTTTCAAAATACTTACTAGCTGTGATGCGTATCAACTCCATTGTTGACTGAATCTTTTTAAATTTACCAGCAGCAATTCAGAGCCACACCTCGACTTTACATTATTCTGAATCTGAATCGTTACAAAAAGAGCCTTGGTTCTACAGCCCATGCCTTGAACCAAAGCCCTATATACTTCTCTAAACTTAGTTTCCGTCTACTTAATGTAGCTTCATTTTCTTTCAATTATTTCCAATTCAAAAGAATATTTTTTAAATCTTCTACGCTCTTAGCAATCTTCGTAGCACCTGCTTCTTCTAATTCCTCACGGCTTCCATATCCGTACAGAACACCTACACTGTCAATTCCCATTGCCTGTGCTCCCTTTACGTCATAGCTTCGATCACCAACCATGACAGCCTCAGACAAATCTGAAATATTCATCTGCTCCAGCGCATATGCTAAAACCTCTGCCTTATTAGTTCTTCCCTCATCCATCGTAGCTCCGGCCATTACTTTTATATAATCACGGATATGAAAATGACGCAGCACAATATCAGCAAACGCCTCTGGCTTTGAGGTTGCCATCGCAAGAAAATACCCTTTATCCTGAAGTTCTTTTAGCATTTCTTCAATGCCCGGATAAATTTCATTTTCGTAAATTCCAGTCGGCTGAAAATACTCACGAAAAGCAGCAACAGCTTCCCTTGCCTGCTCATCATTCATACCATACCTGTCACGATACGTATCTAAAAGCGGCGGTCCGATAAAAAATGTCAGATCATGGTAATCAGCTTTAATCCCAAAATGTGCCAGTCCCCTTGCCGCTGATTTGCAGATTCCTTCCATCGGATCTGTCAACGTACCGTCTAAATCAAATAAAATGTACTTTTTCATACTTATTCCTTTTCCTTTAAAATATCGTAATAAAATTAAACCTTAAAGCGATAGCCTACACCCCAGATCGTTTCAATATACTGCGGCTTGGAGGTATCATATTCAATCTTTTCGCGAATCTTCTTAATATGAACAGTTACAGTTGCAATATCACCGATTGATGCCATATCCCAGATTTCACGAAACAGCTCATCTTTTGTGAAAACATGATTCGGATTTTCAGCAAGAAACGTCAACAGATCAAATTCCTTTGTTGTAAATGCCTTTTCCTCACCATTTACCCACACACGGCGCGCTGTTTTGTCAATCTTGATTCCTCTAATCTCCACAATATCATTTTGCTGTGCATTGCTGCCAACTAATCTCTGATAACGTGCCATATGTGCCTTTACTCTTGCAACAAGCTCACTTGGGCTAAATGGCTTTGTCATATAGTCATCGGCACCAAGACCAAGACCTCTTATCTTATCAATATCATCCTTCTTTGCTGAAACCATTATAATAGGTGTATTCTTGTGCTCACGAATCTTCTTGCAGATATCAAATCCATCAATTCCTGGAAGCATCAGATCTAAAATGATCAGATTAAAATCTTCTTTGAGTGCACGTTCAAGTCCACTAGTACCAGATGTTTCAATCTCAACCTCAAATCCAGAAAGCTCAAGATAATCTCTTTCTAACTCTGCAATGCTAATTTCATCTTCTATTATTAATATACTTGCCATGTCATTCCTTCCTTTCTTTTCCGCGCATCTGCATTATATGCGTTGAATTTTTTGACGAATTATCCTGTGTAAATACAACCTTTCCTGTACCGCTTTCTTTCGTCAATTTTTGCTCTTTTGTTTTGGCTTCTTTTACTTTTGTTTTTTCATCTGTATCGTCTGCCTCTGCTGACTCTACATTTTGTACATTTTCCTGATATTTTCTTAAAACAAAGTACACAACTGTTCCAGTACCTTCTTTACTTGAAGCCCAAACTTTTCCGCCATGATCCTCTAGTATCTTGCGCACAATAGAAAGGCCGATACCACTTCCTCCCTTTGCCGAATTACGCGATGAATCAGTGCGGTAAAAACGATCAAATATATATGGAATATCTTTTGTCGCAATTCCTTTTCCATTATCCTCAATCTCAACCTGAATAAAGTCACCGACATCTTTTATTCGCATATTGATAAAGCACTGTGACTTGTCAAAGTATTTGCATGAATTACTTATGATGTTATTGACCACTCTTCGAATCTGCTCTGGATCAGCAATAACCATTACTTGTTCATCTACATAATTGGCATACTGGAATACAATATTTTTTGCACCAAGATCAAGTCCAACTTCTTCGGCACAATCTCCAAAATAATCGCTGACATTGATTTTTCTAAAATTGTATGGAATGCGATTAGTATCAATCTTTGAGTAAAATGTCAGTTCATCAATAAGGCGCTGCATATCGTTTGCCTTGTTGTAGACAGTTTTAAGATAACGTTCCATCTTTTCTGGTGTATCAGCAACACCATCCATGATTCCTTCCACATATCCCTTGATAGATGTGATAGGTGTTTTCAAATCATGCGAGATATTACTAATCAGCTCACGATTTTCGTTGTCAAAACGTATCTTCTCCTCTGCACTTTCCTTAAGGCGCTGTCTCATCTTCTCAAAATCTGTACAAAGCTGCCCCATCTCATCATTTGATGCAGCAGTCACCAAAAAATCAAGATTTCCTGACTTAATTTTCTCAGTGGCCAGGCGAAGCTCCTTAATAGGCTGTACAACTGAGCGGTAAATCCATGTTGTGAAAATACATGCCGTCAAAAATAGGATAAAAATCATTGCCAGCACAAACTGAACAACAAGCTGCTTTAACTCTGGAAGCCACTGATTAACCTTTACAAGTGTATATACCTGTGCACGGCTTCCATCTGCAAATTTGCTGTCAGCTGCCTTTCCAAGTATAGTATTCTCCTTACTCAGATATACAGTACTAGTATCATCGGCTGCATCTATTGTTTCCTGTGACTCTCTTTCGATTGCCTCAATCTCTTCCTGCTTGAGAGGCTTATAGCTGTAGTAAATGTCCTCATCCTTAAGAACAACTACATTAATAAATTCTCCTGCCTCCTTCTCACAGTACTTTTCCAGCATCTTTTTGTCTTCCAGCAACTGACTGTCTTCTTCTATTTCATCCTGCAATTTCAGCTGTACATTGTTCATCAGCTGACTAAATAATTTATTATTATTAGGAAAAAAATCCGTAAACTCTGCTGACACGCCATAGCTGTTCTGAATGATTACAAACTGATAGCGTACTAACACAACGCTAAATACACAAAATAAAAACAACGGTATTGCCATAATCATTAAAAATGATATGATCAGTTTATTTTTCAGCTTCATGGCACTCTCCTTTCTTTTGTTTTACCAGCTTGCCTGCTCAAAATTTATGAGCTTTCTCGATAACTGGCTGCCATAAGCTTATTATATCAGATTCTTCCTAATGCGTATCTAAAAAATGAGCGAATGATTCTAAAAAAAATATAAAATGCGGCAGTTTACGAAGGCGGCTCGACGATTGTTTTGCCGGCGTCACTTTTCCGTGGGCACCTGTTACACTACTTATCATCATACGTTACTTTGAAAGTCCCACTACAACGTTCCGCCTTGTAAAATCAACTCGTCTCACCGCCATTTAGGTATTAATAATTGTGTGAACTGTAACTATGATGCTCCATCCCGCCCTGAGCTGAGTGCAAATCCGTAGACTTGCTGTACTCCCGCCGCGAGAAGTGCTTTAGCGCATGATTCCATGGTGCTTCCTGTTGTATAAATATCATCGACAAGTATCACGCGTTTGTATGCCTGTGCCCGTTTTTTGTCTGCTGTAAATGCATCTTCAAGATTTTTCTGACGCGTCGCACTGTCGAGATCTTTTTGCGGACGTGTCTTTTTGACACGAATTAGAACTTTTGTGTCAATTGGAAGTGACCAATCTTCTCCTATTCGCCTAGCAATCTCCTCCGCCTGATTAAAACCACGCTTTTTTTGTCTTGATGGATGAAGCGGAATGGGAATTAAGCAGTCACACTGCCATCGCATAATAGTATCTCGATACTCATGAGCTGCCTCGCTGCAAGGGTAGTCAAGAAGCTGTCTTTCATTATGATACTTTACATGAAAGATCATTTTGTGAACCCATTCCTGCCTGTAATCATATCCAGTCAGGCTGCGGACAATGCAGCGTTTCATTCTCATACAATCCTCACAATATTCCTTTTCTTCATTAAGCAGCAGACGGCCACATTTTAAACAGCCATTATCTGCTACCAAATGAAAATTTTTTCTGCAGGTATCACAAATCATTTCTCCACATGGGCTTACAATGTCTCTGCACACAGGACAGCGCCTTGGAAAAAACAACTCATCAAGCCAGCTCATATACCTCCTTTATTCGATCCTTTAATCCGCTGTAACGTTTTTGCTCCTGTTCATTTGCAATCATCTCCTGAAAAGTGTGCACACTCCCCACAATGCAAACACAGCTCTTCGCTCTTGTAACTCCCGTATAAAGCAGATTTCTGTTCATTAACATCCTTGGACCTCCAAGAAGCGGCAAAATCACGGCCGGATACTCACTTCCTTGTGATTTGTGAATTGTAACGGCATAAGCTAGTTCCAATTCCTCTGCCTGCTTAAACTCATATTCAACACGGCGTCCTTCCTCAAACTCAACTGTAATCCTTTCCGTATAGGAATTTATTTCCCTCACAATTCCCATATCTCCATTGAATACGCCGACACCCTCATCAAGCGGCATACGATAACTATTTAACACCTTCCACTCCATCTGGTAATTGTTTTTGATCTGCATGACTTTATCACCCTCACGCAGAATAAAACTGCCAACAGTAAGTTCCTGCTTAGAAGGATCCGGCGGATTCAGTGCTTCCTGCAAAGCAGCATTTAGCTGTTCCACACCAAGAAGACCTTTTCTCATCGGTGTTAATACCTGAATGTCACGTGTGCTGCTGTTTACATAGTTAGGAAGCTTATCCTTTAAAAGCGTGATTGTCGCGCCGATGATATTTCCTGGATTATCGCGCTTAATAAAAAGAAAATCGCGGCTTCCGGGTCTTGGCTCCACCATCTCTCCAGCATTAATTCGGTGCGCATTCATGATGATATCACTCTCTGCTGCCTGTCTAAAAATTTTCTCAAGGCGTACAACTGGAAACGCATCTGAATAGATCATATCGCGCAGTACATTTCCAGGGCCTACGCTTGGAAGCTGATTCACATCACCTACAAGAATCAGACGCATTCCAGGAACTAGTGCACGAAGAAGTGATTTCATTAAAAAGATATCAACCATTGATACTTCATCAATAATCACAACATCTGTCTCAAGTGGATTATCTTCATTTCGTCCAAATGACGTTGCACCCTCGCCCACCATTCCAGAAAGCTCCAGAAGACGATGCACAGTTTTTGCTTCACATCCTGTTGCCTCCTTCATGCGCTTTGCCGCGCGTCCAGTCGGTGCAGCCAATAAAATATCCAGACCTTCCTTCTCAAAATAGCGAATTATTGTTCGTATCGTTGTTGTCTTTCCTGTTCCAGGTCCTCCGGTAATGATTGTCAGACCATTATTGACTGCTTCCGATACGGCAAGGCGCTGACGCTCATCAAGTGCAATATCCTGCTCTGTTTCAATTGCCTTGATTTTTGCTGCAATCTCATCAGATGTAATCGTATCCTTTATATTCAAATCCTTAAGCATCTGTGCAATCGTCAGCTCTGTATAGTAGCTTACAGAGGAATACACCATCTGAATATCTTCTTTTGTCTTAACGACAATTTTCTTATCCATAATCAGATCCATGATGCGGTCATTCATAGAATCAATCTCCACACCAAGCAGCCGTCTAGCCTCCTGCATCAGCTGATCCATCGGAAGACATGTGTGTCCCTGTCCTGTTGCCTGTTCAAGCACATACAAGATTCCACTCCTGATACGAAAATCAGAATCTGGCAAAATTCCAGCTTTCGATGCTATCTCATCTGCAATACGAAATCCTACACCGTCAATGTCATCTGCAAGCTTATACGGATTTTCACGAATCACCTGATACAAACGACCTTGATAAAAATTGTATATTTTCATGCCAAGGTTCTGAGTGATGCCATATTGCTGCAAAAACAACATCGCCTGACGAAGATCCCTCTTTCCTGCAACGGCACCTGAAATTTCTAGCGCCTTTCTCATGCTGATTCCCTTCACCTCTGCCAAGCGCTCCGGTTCCTCTTCCATAATGCGAAATGTATCATCACCAAACTTTTTAACAATTCTTGTCGCTAACGCCTCTCCAATTCCCTTTATTGCACCGGAACTTAAATATTTTAATGTCGAAGCTGCGTCACTCGGCGCGGTAAATTCATACTCCTGAACACGAAGCTGTTTTCCATAAATCGGATGGACATTCATCTCCCCGCGCGCAGTTAAATATTCTCCCTCGGACACATCAGGAAAAACGCCAACAAGAAACTCCTCCTTGTTTCCCTCCTTCATACAAAGTACCGAGTAACCGTTTTCTTCATTGCGAAAGACAATCCGGTCTATATATCCCTGTAACTCTACCATTTTCTCACCCTTACATAGTTTTCCTGCATGAACAAAACGAACCGGCAAAGATGTTGCTTTTCGCCCTCTTTTGCCGGTCTGTCTCACTATATTACCTACTAACTTATTAATCTCTTATCGAGTTCATAACTTCAATATATTTTCCAGTTCCAACTGCCACGCAAGTAGTTGGCTCTTCAGCTGTCATCGTCGTGATTCCAAGACGTTCCTCAAGAAGCTGCTCAAGTCCTGTCAGCAACGCGCCGCCGCCCGTAAGTACAATACCACGGTCGGAAATATCAGCTGCTAACTCCGGAGGTGTCTTCTCAAGTACCATATGTACAGCCTCTACGATCTGATTTGCTGACTCAGAAAGTGCCTCAAGAGTCTCTTCTGATGTAATCGTAACTGTCTTTGGAAGACCAGTTACAAGATTGCGGCCTCTTACATCAATTGCAAGCTCTTCCTGGCGCGGATAACAGGTACCAATCTTAATCTTGATTTCCTCACCTGTGCGCTCGCCAATTAAAAGATTATGCTTCTTTCTCATGTAGCGTACAATTGCCTCATTGAAATCATCACCAGCTACCTTGATAGATTCACTGACAACAGTTCCTGCGAGTGAAATTACAGCCACATCTGTAGTTCCGCCTCCAATATCAACAATCATGTTTCCACAAGGCTTTGTGATATCGATGCCTGCACCTATTGCTGCTGCAAGTGGCTCCTCAACAAGATAAACCTCTCTTGCACCTGCATTAAAGGTTGCATCCTCTACAGCTTTCCTCTCTACTTCCGTAATCTGGCTCGGTACGCAGACACAAATGCGCGGTTTTCTAAATGTTCTCTTTCCGATTGCCTTTTGAATAAAGTATCGGATCATCTTTTCTGTAATCGTATAGTCAGCAATTACGCCCTGCTTAAGCGGACGGATTGCAACGATATTTCCAGGGGTTCGTCCAATCATCATACGTGCCTCTTCACCAATCGCTTTTATCTCGTTGGTATTGCGGTCATATGCTACAACGGAGGGCTCCTTTAAGACGACGCCCTTCCCCTTTATATATACCAGAATACTGGCAGTTCCCAAATCAATTCCTATATCAGTTGACACGCCAAATGCCATGGTTAAAACTCCTTTCCCAAGACAAGTATCCCCCGGATAAATGCCTACACAAGTATCATTATATACAATATCTTGAAAAAGGGAAAGTATTTTTTTCGATTTTCCCAAAAAATACTTCTTACGAATTTATTAAGGCTTGTTTGGTTCTTCTTTTGTTTCATAATTCCTTAATTTTTTTTCTTCTTTATTCAGATTTCGTACAAACTTCTGTCACATTTTTGAGATACATTATAACTGTACTTAAAAAGTACTTCAAGTCGATTCCCCATCACTTGAAAGCTTTTTCATACTCATACCCGGTGCTGCAAGGCACCGGGCCCCCCTCAAAAGACAAGAGACTTATGATTCTCCCTATACAGGGTCCGGCATTTCAATGATTTGCCGGGCCTTTTCTAATGCTGTCTTTTAAATATGCACACATATTAAACCTCTTATGCCTCTTTGCCGCTGCATGCGTCAAGCACCATACGTGCACTTCTTACCTTCTTATCATCTGTCTGCCAGATCATATACTCACTCATTCCCGGAAGACCCATGCTTACTCTTGTATTTCGATACTTCATTGCACTCTCAAGCTCTATCTTTGCTGAAAGATGGAAATGTCTGATTCCTTTTTCATATAATGGCTTTATTACATCATCTGACACACCTGCTCCTGCCAAAATATGAATTCTTCCCTCTGCTTTTGCTGCAAGTGCTTCAAGACAATTTGCTCCTGCCAGCGCTGATGGCTCCTGTCCAGACGTTAACAATGTGTCCACACCAAGGTTAATCAGTGCCTCTAGTGCCTCAAATGGATCTTGGCACATATCAAATGCACGATGACATGTCACCTTACAATTTCCAGCCGCCTTCATACATTCTTCCATAAACTCCAGATCAAAACTTCCGTCAGGCAGCAGTGCACCGATAACAACGCCCTGAGCGCCTTCCTCGCGAAACGCTTGAATTTGTTCCAGAATCAGTTCCTTTTCATATTTGCTGTAGCAAAAATCGCCAAATCTTGGACGAATTAAAATGCGCGCCGGAATCCCAGCCTCATTTTGAATGATACGATACATCTTCGTATCTGGTGTCGTTCCTCCTATGATCAGATTGCTGCACAGCTCAATACGATCTGCGCCTCCCTTTTTGGCTGCAATTGCAGACTCTATGCTGTCTGTACATACCTCGAGAACTGTTTTTTCTTTTTCCATTGTATTCCCTCTCTTTCTATTATTTAGAATGATCTCCCATTTTTCCATTATAGCATTTCTATTCTCATTTGCCTATGCATACATTGTAAAAACAAATATTTTTTTGAGGGTTTTATGAGAGATTACATAGAGGAACGCGCCATTCACATTGCACAGTACATTGTTGACAACGGCGCCACGGTTCGCCAGACAGCCAGACAGTTTGGTGTCAGCAAATCAACAGTTCACAAGGATGTCACACAGCGTTTGATACAAATAAATCCGCGCCTGGCTTTCCAGACACGGATTATTCTCGATATCAATAAATCTGAGCGTCATATACGCGGTGGAATGGCAACACGTGAAAAATACCGCCACCACACACAGAACGTCACTTTTTCTTCGAATATTCACGCTCCATGCGGTAATACTGAATATTCTGATACTCATTCAAAAGATTCTGAATTTCCTCAGGTGCATCGTCGTACTCCACCAGATCGCCGTCATCATTTCGATAGCCGACTGCATTCATCATTGGAATTTGACCCTGCCACAGATTTTTACGGAATGTCTGGTATTCATCAAGCTGTAATCCAGCAGTCTCAAACAGCAGAATATTCAGGTAATTCAAGCTGATCTCTACATTTGTCTGCTCCTGAATATCATAATTTGCCCAGAT
>OCHK01002973.1_pt1 | contig 10516 bp, 10 predicted proteins | sample 1538551 | NCBI WGS metagenome assembly OCHK01 (sample SAMN04571707, study PRJEB22368) | human gut metagenome | biome: human gut; material: stool | host: Homo sapiens | place: Luxembourg | collected 2012-08-31
ACAGTCCCTGCTCCCGCGAACCAGATGCCTTTTCTCCAAGTCTTCGAGAATATCGTTTTCCCTATGCCGAATAGTACGCCAACCACGCCAATCAATAATACGGCTAATACGATTGGCATCTCGATCAGGTTCATAAAATACTTATACGGTTGCATAAATACTTCTCCGGTATCCGGGTTTACAGCGAAACCGTCCACCAACAATAAACGGATCAAGAATGTCAAGAAAAAGACGAGGAACAAGATTGTCTCCGGTATCAATTGTTTCCGGCTTTTAGCGACAATCTCCGGATCATCGATATTGTTGATAAAATAGAGTAGGGCCAGAGCTCGTGCCAAGAAGAAAACTGCCAGTCCTAGGCAAATTCCAAAATACCAAAGCCGCCTCTAATCCATGCCAAGGATTGGCCCACGTGGAAATGACGGGCATGGCTACATCAGTCAACTGTTCTTTGTTAACAATAAATTCAGCGCCGTTAAAGAAGGTCGCTACAGCGGTTCCGAGTAAGATCGGACCTGCTATACCATTGATCATAAGAAATACTTGATACGTCTTTTTCCCGAGTAGGTTGCCTTTTTTCGCTTGATACTCGTAAGATACAGCTTGTATCACGAAGCAAAGCAAGATCAGCATCCATACCCAATAGGCTCCGCCGAAGCTTGTGGAATAAAATAAAGGGAAAGAGGCGAAGAAAGCACCTCCGAAAGTGACCAACGTAGTGAAAGTAAACTCCCACTTACGCCCGGTCGAGTTCAATAACATTTTTTGCTGTATCTCCGTCTTGCCGATAGTGAAGAGTAGAGATTGGCCTCCTTGTACAAAAAGAAGGAATACTAATAGCGCTCCCAGTAGAGATACCAGAAACCACCAGTAATGTTGTAACAATATATATGTACTATCCATAGGACTTTCTAATTAAGAATTGATATTTGAAAATTGAAAATTAGTGGGCGGCAGCTTCCGGCCCTTTCTTGATGGCCTTAACCATGATTCCAATCTCTGCGATCAGCAGGATCGTAAATAAGATAAGGAACAGGTAGAAAGTGGTCTGTACCGAGGATGGGTTTAACTTGGATATCGAAGCGCTGGTCGGCAAGATATCCTGTATAGCCCAAGGCTGACGTCCTACCTCCGCTACGATCCAACCGGCTTGTCCCGCTATATATCCTAAAGGTATAGACCATAGGCCCACGTATTGCAACCAACGTGTATTAGCGATTTTCCCTTTTTTATCCCATATCAACGTAATAATGAATAGTAAGATGAAGAAACAACCAAGGATCACCATCACACGGAAAGAATAGAATGTCAATCCTACATGCGGGATTAACTCTGCCGGATCCTTAATATAACCATATCCGAAATAGGGGAAATTCTCTTCCAAAGTTACCCTGTATTGCCCGGCGGCTGCGGTATCTTTATCTTTGACCGCTTTACGATAATCAGCTAACGCTTTGATAGCGGCTTTACCTTTCTCAATTTTTTCTTTGGCGGAGAGCACTACCGTTCCCTTATTGGTCGTATAGCCTCCCTCTATCAAGTTTACGATACCCGGAACGTATGCGTTCATGTCACGTTCTGCTAAGAAGGAGAGGAGTTTGGGGAATTTAATGTCAAAAATAAATGCGTTCTGGTTATCCAGATAACTCGTCTTTGCTGGATTTAAGATGCCGATACCTACGAGTCCTACTCCGTTGCCACCCTCATAAAGACCTTCCATGGCGGCTAGTTTCATCGGCTGCTTTTGAGCGACTTGGTAAGCGGAGCCATCACCCGTCCAGATAATAAGGATGGAGGCTACCAACCCGAATATAGCGCTGACCTTGATACTTGACAAAGCGAATTCGGTATTCCGTTTCTTTAATAAATACCAGCAGCTGATTCCTAGTACGAACAAGGCGCCTACGATCCAACCGGACAATACCGTATGGAAAAACTTATTAATGGCGACAGGCGATAAAGCTACGGCCCAGAAATCGAACATCTCGTTACGGACCGTATCCGGATTGAAATGCATACCGACCGGATATTGCATCCATGCGTTAGCGATCAAGATCCAGAGAGCGGAAAGAGTAGCGCCGATAATCGTCAGCCAAGTGGAGGCGAGATGGAAGCGTTTGCTAACCTTGTCCCAACCAAAAAACATAACAGCGATAAAGGTAGCTTCCATAAAGAAGGCGAGAATTCCCTCGATAGCCAAAGGTGCCCCGAAGATATCCCCGACAAACCAACTATAGTTAGACCAGTTGGTTCCAAACTCGAACTCGAGGATCAATCCCGTAGCGACACCGATAGCGAAATTGATACCGAATAATTTCATCCAAAATTGGGCGGTCTTTTTCCATGCCTCATTACCTGTCCGATAATAAATCGTCTCCATAATAGCTTGGATAACGCCAAGTCCTAGTGTTAGTGGCACGAAGAGCCAATGATACATGGCCGTAAGGGCAAATTGGGCCCTCGACCAATCGATCAATGAAGTGTCAATGTTTTCAATCATATTTATTAATGTTTTAAGGATTTATTGCCCGTTGTATGAGTTCGTTCGATACGTGGTTCTCCTTCTCACTATCGCTATCGAATTGCCCGAGATAATTAGGAAAGAAGAATAATCTCAGGATAAAAAACATGATAAACAATTTGACTAGAATGATTAGCCAAAGAGTCTTGCCCAGCTTCATCTCCCGGAATCCTTCCAGATAAAAGCGATATATTCGTATGAATGCAGATTCTTTTTTCATATAGTTGTTCTCATTTAAGATAACAGTTGTTAATATGAATATGTTTTCATGTTTTTACAAATATATCCAAACTGCGTTAATAAAATACCCCCAATCCTATAGATAATATTTATGAAATTATAAATAAGATCTATCCTGTCTGTTAAAAAAAACTATTTTAAATAAGAAAGCGGTCTTTTGATCTTGTCAATAATACAGCATTGGCTATATTTGCGACAATTTGTTGCCTGTAAAGGTGTAAAGACACATGAAATATCATTGTTAAGTGCTAATCTATAAAAAATTATTACTATGTCTAACATTTCTAGAAGATCTTTTCTTCAAAAAGGTACGGCTGCCGCAGCAGCTTTGACTATTGTTCCGAGTGCGGTCCTAGGTAAAACCCATGGTCATATCGCTCCAACTGATAAATTGAATATTGCCGGTGTTGGTATCGGAGGTATGGGTAACGCTAACTTAAAGAACATGGAGACTACCGAGAATATCGTAGCTCTTTGTGACATCGACTGGAAGTACTCAAAACCTGTATTCGACCGTCATCCTCAAGCTAAAAAATACTGGGACTATCGTAAGATGTATGATGAGATGGGTAAATCTATTGACGCTGTGTTGGTAGCTACCGCTGACCATACTCATGCGATGATCACAGCTGACGCTATGACGCTTGGCAAACACGTATACACTCAGAAACCGTTGACTCACTCTGTTTATGAGTCCCGTTTGCTTACGAACTTGGCTAAGAAGTATGACGTAGCTACTCAGATGGGTAACCAAGGTTCTTCATTGGCTGAAGGTGTAGATTTGATCTGTGAATGGATTTGGAATGGTGAGATCGGTGAGGTTACTAAAGTAGAATGCGCTACCAACCGTCCTATCTGGCCGCAAGGTTTGAACGCTCCTGAGAAAGTTGATAAGATTCCTTCTACATTGAATTGGGATTTGTTTACGGGTCCTGCTAAATTGAGACCGTTTAATAAGACATATCATCCTTGGAACTGGCGCGGATGGTGGGATTATGGTACAGGTGCGTTGGGTGATATGGCTTGCCACATCTTACATCCGGTATTCAAAGGCTTGAATTTAGGCTATCCGACAAGAGTTCAAGGTTCTTCTACATTGTTATTACAAGACTGTGCTCCTAACGCTCAGCATGTTAAGTTGGTATTCCCGGCTCGTGATAATATGCCAAAGGTAGCTATGCCGGAGGTTGAAGTTCACTGGTATGATGGTGGTATGATGCCGGATCGTCCAGAAGGATTCCCTCAAGGTAAGGAATTGATGGGTGAAGGTGGTGGATTGTGTATCTTCCATGGTACGAAAGATACATTGATCTGCGGTTGCTACGGTGTTAACCCATGGTTGTTATCTGGTCGTAAACCGAACGTTCCTCAAACATTGCGCCGCGTGAAAGACGCTATGAAGGGTGGTCACGAACAAGACTGGATTCGTGCTTGTAAGGAAAGCGCAGGCAGCCGTGTTCAGACGAAGTCTAACTTCTTGGAGGCTGGTCCGTTCAATGAAATGGTTGTAATGGGTGTATTGGCTGTTCGTTTGCAAAGATTGAATAAAGAATTGTTGTGGGATGGCCCTAACATGAGATTTACGAATATCGATCCGAATGAGACAATCAAGATCATCAAGAAAGATACATTCGAGGTTATCGATGGTGACCCGAAATTCAAGACAGAGTGGACGGATCCAATTAATGCTCAAGAATTTGCCGCAGGCTTGATCAAGCACAACTACCGTGAAGGCTGGAAGTTGGTAGATATGCCGAGATAATAGTTTTAACTCAATAAATAAAATGAAAAAGTCAGTATTATTAGCAAGTGCCGCTATCATGATGTGTTATTTCACTTCTTGTGGTGGTGGAAAGAAAACAGAAGAAGCTCCTGCAGCTGCTGAGACTACAACAGAAGCCGCAGCTCCTGAGTACAAGCTCATGACAGATCTTCCTACTGTAGATATCACGACTTTCCCGAAAGATAAAGAGGGTAGATATGTGATCTTCGATGGTAAGACATTCAATGGCTGGAGAGGTTATGACCGTGCTGACGTTCCGGGTGCTTGGACAATCGAGGACGGAGCGATCAAAATCAATGGCTCTGGTGCTGGTGAGGCTGGTGCTTCCAACGGTGGGGACTTGATCTTCGCTCATAAGTTGGGTAACTTCGAGCTTGAGTTCGAATGGAAAGTAGGTAAAGGCTCTAACTCTGGTGTATTCATCATGATTCAAGAGGTAGAGGGACAACCTTCTTACATCTCTGCTCCTGAGTACCAAGTATTGGATAACGAGAACCACCCCGACGCTAAGTTAGGTAAGGATGGCAACCGTAAATCTTCTTCTTTGTATGACATGATTCCTGCTAAACCGCAGAACGCAAAACCGTTCGGTGAGTGGAACAAGGGTAAGATCATGTGCTATAAGGGTACAGTTGTTCACTATTTGAATAGCGATGAACCTGTTGTTGAGTATCACTTGTGGACTCCGCAATGGAAAGAAATGTTGGATAATAGCAAATTTAGCAAAGACAAATGGCCGTTGGCTTATGAGTTGTTGTTGAATTGCGGTGGCGCTAACAAAGAAGGTTTCATCGGATTTCAAGACCACGGGGATGATGTTTGGTTCCGTAACATTACTGTTAAAGTTTTGGATTAATCGTATCAAGCACATTTTAGCATAAATAACGCCCGAGGCCTAAATCTATGATTTTAGCTTCGGGTGTTGTGTTTTTAATAATCGACTTTTTCTAAACCAATTTTTTAGGACCAAGAAATGAAAATAGAACAAGGTTACACGAAAGCGCAGATGACTTGGCTGATGATGCTGCGTCTTTTTATAGGTTGGCACTTTATGTATGAAGGCCTAGTAAAAATCATGAACCCAAAATGGACATCTCTACCCTATCTACTCGATTCAAAGGGTCCCGCTACTTCATTTTTTATCAAATTGACTCAAGACGACAGTTTGATGACAACCATCAACTTCTTGAATGAGTGGGCTCTGTTATTGATCGGCCTAGGCTTGACTTTAGGCTGTTTGTATCGTTTATCTTCTGTTGGAGGTATGATTCTTCTCGCTATGTACACGTTATCCCACCCCTCTTTCGTGGGAGCGAGCTATATGATGCCGTTTGAAGGCTCTTATTTATGGATTGACAAGAACCTTGTGGAGTTCGCCGCTTTAGGCTTGATGTGCGTATTCCCTACATCACAAATCATAGGATTCGATCGTGTGTTAGGACGTGTGTGTCCGATATTGCATAAACTTAAATTTATTTGATACCCATGGCAACAGAAGATGCAAAGAATACTCCTTCTCAGGAGCAAATGCCCGATAAAGGACGTCGGGACACATTGAAGACATTGGCTACAGTGCCTATCTTAGGTGCTTTGGCATATGGCGTTTACCAAAAAAGGAAAGACGCTTTAAGAGGCCGTAACATATCAGATGTATTTCAGGTAAGTAACAGGCAGGCCTCCTATTTAGAGCCGCAAGGCGATGGTAAGAAGATCCGTATCGGTTTGGTAGGCTTCGGTATTCGTGGAAAGCAATTGATGCGTGCCGCAGGTTTCGCTGAGCCTTCTTGGATCGATAAGATGAAAGAGGCTAATAAGTTGAATAAGAAAGACACGCGTTATCAGCAATATATGGAGCAAGATGATCTGAATATTGAGATAACTGCGGTTTGTGATATATTTGATGTATATGGTGAGGCCGCTGTATTGACCGGTTCCAATATCCATCGTGAGGGTAGCGGCGGTAAGTTCGGGCCTGCTCCGAAACGTTACCGGACTTATCAAGAGCTGGTAACGGCTCCGGATGTGGATGCCGTTATTATCGCTGGTCCGGACCACTGGCATAGCACGATCGCTATGGCTGCGGCACGTGCCGGAAAGCATGTATATTGCGAGAAACCGTTATCATGGACGGTTCCTGAGACGTATATGGTTCGCCAAGTGATCAAAGAGACTGGCGTTGTATTTCAGTTAGGTCACCAAGGACGTCAGACCGATTGCTATCAGAAGGCCGAGGAGATTATCGGTAACGGATTATTAGGCCCTGTTAACTTGATCGAGGTTTGTACGAACCGTAACTCTCCAAATGGTGCTTGGGTATATGATATTATCGAAGGCTCTAATCCGAATACGATCGATTGGAAACAGTTTGAAGGTGATCCTGAGCGTATTAAGGAGTATATGGATTATATGACATCCAATAAGCTTGAAAGATATATCGGTCCGGACGAGCGTAGCAAGTTTAGTCTGGAACGTTTCTTCCGCTGGCGTTGCTGGTGGGATTATAGTACAGGTCTTTCCGGTGACTTGTTGACACATGAGTACGACGCTGTCAACCAGATCATGCATGTAGGTATACCTCATTCCGCTACTTCATCCGGTGGTGTTTATTTCTTCAAGGACGGACGTACGGTACCTGATGTATTGCAGACTACTTTCGAGTGGCCGGATCGTGACTTGACGATGTTGTATAGCGCTACATTGGCAAGTAGCCGTAACCGTGGCAAGGTGTTCATGGGGCATGATGCTTCTATGGAGGTTTCCAATATCTTGGCTATTACGGTTGACCAAGATTCCACTCGTTATGCGGATAAGATCAAGGAAGGTATTATTCCTACAGATACCCCGTTCTATACCTATGTACCGGGACAAAATAGCTCGGATTCCGTTACATCTCCTACGGAGTTGTATTTCGCTAAACGTGGTTTGCTGTATACGTATGTAAATGGTAAACGTTATGATACGACTCACTTGCATATCCGTGAGTGGCTGGAATGTATCCGTCAAGGCAAGACTCCTAGCTGTAATATCGACGCTGCTTTCCAAGAAGCTATGACTGCCCACATGGGTACTCGCGCTTATCTGGAAGGACGTACGATGTACTGGGATAAGGACAAAGAAGAGATCGTAAGAGGTGAACTTGCGTAAGTATCTAAAAAGACGATAAATAACTTTCCCAAGAAGCGAACTTCATAAATGGATGGAGTTCGCTTCTTTTATTTGTGCATGTATAAAATTTCTTCTCTTTTTTGTAACCGATTTGTGATTACTCATGTCTTATTGATAAAAGCGAATAATTTATTAAACCTTTAAAGAATAAAAGATATGAACGAGTTGTGGATTCCTATTTTAGGTGTTATTTGTGCGGTAGGTATGCCGGTATTGTTAGGTATTATCGCTAGTTACATGACCATTAAAAGTAAGCATGAGGAAAAGATGGCGATGATCGAGAAAGGAATTGTGTTGGAAGAGGCTATGCGCCCCGAGAGAAGGCCTAATCGTTATAATACCCTGCGTAACGGTATTTTTATGATCGGTTTGTCATTGGGTGTGATTGTCGGTATGATGCTCGACTCTGCTTTCACTTACGATAGCGATTGGTTCTTTTTGTTAGTTCCGGCTATTACGATTATGTTCGGTGGAGTAGCTTTTATAATTTATTTCTTTCTTTCCCGTTCTTTAATGGAGAAGGAGAGATTGGAGGACGAGAAGAAAATGCGTCTGGAAGAATAAACGATACCGGATGGATGAGCGAAAGTGGATAGAACGTATTTTGGCAGGGGACACGCAAAGTTTCTCCTGCCTTGTCGCGAAGTATGAGAAGATGGCTTATACCATCGCTTTTCGTATCTTGGAAAATCGCGAGGAGGCAGAAGAGGCCGTACAGGATGCGTTCGTGAAGATGTATCGTGCTCTTTCCGATTTTCATTTCGATAGTAAGTTCTCAACATGGTTTTATAGGATCGTGTATCGTACGGCGTTGACGGCCTTGAGACAACAGCGTATGTTCGTGAGTTATGAGGAGGCGGGCCCTGTAGACCTTTCGAATGACGAAGTTGAATCGGCTACGGCTTTATTAGAGCGTGAGGACCGGAAAGAGATGATCGCACGTACGCTGAAAAAGCTTCCGGCTGATGAGGCCTTGTTGCTTACTCTTTATTATTTGGAGGAATGCTCGGTGGAAGAGATCTGTCAGATCACTGAATTGAGCGCTTCTAATGTGAAAGTAAAACTATTCCGTGGGCGGAAACGGTTTTATGAAGTGTTGCAAGATAAAATGAAATTAGAGACAGCTGATTTGTTATGAATATGAATGAGAAAGATATTGACCATTTGACACGTAAGTTGATGCGAGGGACGGCGGAACAACCTTCGGCCTCATTAAACTCCCGTATTATGGCATTGATTATACAAGAGAAGAAGCGGGTATATAAGTACTATATCAAGAAACGATTTACACCTGTAGGCATTTTTAGCATATTTGTCGCTTATATGCTTGTGTTAGTAGGCATCTTGTATTTGGTTAAGCTTTCTCCGGGCGGGGCGGAAACGGTTTTAGGCTCTTTGCGAGCCTATTTCCCGATTGTTTTAACGATTGCTTCCGGGATCTCTTGTTTCTTCCTGTTTACACAACTCGATAACTGGTTGAAGAGAGAAGAGATACGCCGGCAAAACACCTCAAAATAAAAATATCCGGTTGTAGAGACGGGGCACGCCCCGTCTCTACAACTGATTAATTGGCCTTGACTTTTAGATTTCCGTAACGATTTCCTTCGAAGTGAATCGTCGGTTGCTTTCCACCATTAATCTCATAGGTGTAATTCTTGTCACGATCCTCATCGTCAAAATGCTTGCGGGTGATATTGAAACCGTTCACGTCGCAGCTTGAATACTTCATGTTCTCCGCTACTATCCGGAAAGAAGTTTTTGCGGGAAGCGCTACCTCTAAATTCCCATAATGGGATTCTACGTTCACCTTCGAGAAAGAGGGAGACAAGTTCCGTATCTTTAAGTTACTATAGCTAAGGCTACTTACATTCAATGCATCCTTAAGGGTCCCGATTTTAGCGTCGCTGTACTTAATCTCCATGTCTAGTCTGCTTACGCTTTCAATGGTGAGATTACCATATTTAATCTCCATGCGTAAAGATTGTATATCCTGTATATCCAGATTGGAATATTTGCTGTCTATCGTTAAATCTTTAGCGTTGCGAATCTTGGCGGTTCCTACGTAGCCCAGATCCAGTTGGGCGTCCTGCAGATTTCCTACCTCGATGTTACCATATTTGGCCTCTATCATTGCGTTGGCTGTGAAATTACCCGCATTCAGGTTGCCGTATTTTACATGGATATCCATGTTGCCGTTATTATCGCTTGGCAAGTTGATGTTTCCGTATTTCTGGTTCAAGTCTGCGGCGAGCTTAGGAGGCATCTGGATATAATAATTGATCGTCATGGACTCATTATTCGAATTGCTATTCATCTCCTTCTTTATCGTAGTGACCGCTGAGACAATACCACCTATCTTCTTGGTCTCGATTTGGATACGGTCCAAGTTCTCTTGAGCACGTTCCTCGCTGCGAGCCTTACATTCTACCTCAACCCGTATAGCTACCGTATTCTGATTCCAGTGGGTAACGGTGATGTTTCCATAACGGTTTTCTACTTGGAGACGATCACCGGCGCTTACGCTGTAGGATTGGGATATCTCTTTTTTCTTGATCTTCTCTTGTGGCCTAGCTATTGCCGATAGATTGCATAGCAGCAATACGAAAGTCAGCAATACGGCGGGACTCAATTTTACGTGTGTCGTGTTCATGATTGATATGTATTAATTGTTATTACTATTTCTGGTTATCCGTGACTTGTTCCATTTGCTTAAGCATCAGCGTGAGGCCCTCCAAGCTATTGCTGTAATGTTGGGTCATGGCGAAAAGACCGTCGTTGGAACAAGGCAAGGTAGGGAGTATCGTTTC
>OCHK01002974.1_pt1 | contig 10513 bp, 10 predicted proteins | sample 1538551 | NCBI WGS metagenome assembly OCHK01 (sample SAMN04571707, study PRJEB22368) | human gut metagenome | biome: human gut; material: stool | host: Homo sapiens | place: Luxembourg | collected 2012-08-31
CCGAGAACGGCTTCGGCAAGAAGACGCCGGTCGAGGAATACCGCATCACCAACCGCGGCGGCCTCGGCATCAAGAACTATTCTGTCACCGAAAAGACCGGCGGCGTCGTGGGCGTCAAGGTCGTGGACGGCAGCGAGGATCTGCTCCTCGTCACCCGCGCCGGCATCCTCATCCGCACCCCTGTCGCGGACATCCGCTCCACAGGACGCGCTACGCAGGGCGTCATCGTCATGCGCTTTAAGGAGGAGGGCGATCAGGTCATCTCCATGGCGCTCGCCGAGCACGAGGACGCCCCCGCGCCGGAGACGGCAGAGGTCCCCACCCCTGTGGAAAACGCGGACGAATAAGCCACATGTAAAAGCAAAGTTGCGTCGGAATACTCCGGCGCAACTTTATTGTTGTAGACTTTTTTCCGGTTTTATGCGATACTGTGGATAGAAAAGAACAAAACCCCGTCAGACGCAGAAAGGAGAAAACACCATGAAGTACCTTCTGATCGCCGCTCTGCTGCTCGCCTTCGGCGCCTTCGGTAAGCTCATCGGCAGCGGCGTAGGCCCCGCGGAGGACGAGCGCCGCGCGAAGTGGCAGGGCAAGCGCAAGCCGGCGCTCGATGAAGACCCCGACATTCAGGGCAGTATGCACGCTGCGTCTGAGGAACCGACTGAGGAGGCATGAGATGAGAAGACGGCGCATCACCCGTAAACCCACAAAGGGCGAGAGCATTTTCGGCGGCATCGTCTGCTTTGCGATGGGCTGCTTCGGCCTGTTTGCCCTTCCGTCGGGCTTCGACCCGGTCTTTGCAGGCTTCAAGGCCATCTGGTGTCTGCTGGCCTTCGGTATGGGGGGTTATAATTTTCTGATCGCCGCGGGCAAGGTCAAAATGGGCGGCTACGAGATCACGGACGACGAGCCGGACGACCGCCGCGCCGCTCCGCGCTCCGACGCGGAAGCGCGCCTGACCGAGCTGCGCAGCCTCTACGACCGCGGCCTCATCACCGAGGAGGAGTACGAGGCCAAGCGCCGCGACATTCTAAGCGACCTGTAAGGAGGAGAGCAGAATGGATTTTTTAATCATGATCGTTGCCGCTGTCATCGTCTTTGGCAAGCTCGCTGCAAAAAGTGAGGGGGAGGGCAAGAAGAAGCGCACACAGAACGTCGGCCCCACCGCGGAGGAATGGGCGGAAAGGCTCCGCCAGTCTGCCGCCGGCGGTGAGGTGTCCGACAAGCTCAACAGCGCCGTCAATGCCCTCAAAAAGAGTCCGCGCCGCCCGAGCGGGCGCGATATCGAAGCGGAGCAGGCGCGTGAGCACGCCGCCGAGCGCCGCCACAGCGAGAAGCGATGGGCGGAGGCGCGCCGCCAGCAGGCGGACTCCCTGCGCGTCCACGCCGCCGGCGTCGACAGCTGCGAGGGCCGTCTCGAGAGCCTGAAGGTCCTCTACGACGCCGGCATCCTCGACCGCGAGGAGTACACCCAGCGTGTCGCGCGCGTCAAATCCCGCCACACACTCCGTCAGTAACCCGAAAAGCAAACGACATTCGCCGCAGCAGCGGCTGAGCGGAAAGAGAAGCACGCCAAATCGTTCAGAAGAAAAACACCGCCATACTGTTCCCAAAAAGTAGTTCAATACGGGCAGTTCGGGGGTCAAGGGGCGGATAGCCCCTTGCGTTCTCTTGGGGTCGCGCAGGGGTGATTCTCTTTCGCAAAGAGAACCACCCCTGCGAAATACGCCGTACACAGCGGCGAAACAGAGGTGTTCTATGAAAACCGTCACCATCTATACCGACGGCGGGGTTTGCCTCGCAAACCCGGTCAATGCCAACTCGCTCGCCCCTTGCGGGGCAACCGCTCGCATGGCAGGCACGCGCCGTCTGAACGGAGAGCCGATATGAAGAACGTCACCATTTATACCGACGGCGCGTGCAGCGGCAACCCCGGTCCCGGGGGCTGGGGCGCGGTGCTTAGATACGGGGCGCACGAGCGCGAGCTCTCCGGCGGCGAGGCGCAGACCACCAACAACCGCATGGAGCTTACCGCCGTCATCGAGGCTCTGCGCCTTTTGAAGGAGCCGTGCGAGGTCGAGCTGTACTCGGATTCCAAGTACGTCATCGACGCGCTGAGCAAGGGCTGGGTGTACGGCTGGCAGAAAAAGGGCTGGGTCAAGAGCGACAAGAAGCCCGCGCTGAACGTGGACCTTTGGGAGCGGCTGCTGCCGCTCATCGCGACGCACGACATCCGCTACCACTGGGTCAAGGGGCACGCGGAGAACGAATACAACAACCGCTGCGACGAGCTCGCCGTGGCCGAGAGCCGGAAATACAAATAAAGCCGCGCGTAAAGCCGCGCGGCAAAAAGGGGGTATTCTCTACGGCAGAGAATACCCCCTTTGGTTATGTGTGCCGCAAAGTGCGGCAGGATGATCTCAGAACGCGCACTTCTCGCGCAGATACGCCTTGACCTCGCTGATGGGCATACGCACCTGCTGCATCGTGTCGCGCTCGCGCACGGTCACGCAGTGGTCGGCGGGCGTGTTCTCGTCGCCGACGGTCTCGAAGTCAAAGGTGATGCAGAACGGCGTGCCGATCTCGTCCTCGCGGCGATAGCGCTTGCCGATGGAGCCGGTCTCGTCGTAATCGACCATGAACTCCTTGCTCAGCTCGGCATACAGCTCCTGTGCGGGGCCGGTGAGAACTTCTTTCTTGCTCAGCGGCAGGATCGCGGCCTTGAACGGCGCGAGCGCGGGATGGAAGTGCAGCACCACGCGCACATCGTCGTTGCCCTTCTTGTCCTGCCCGACGACCTCCTCGTCGTAGGCGTCGCACAGCACAGCCAGCACGCTGCGCTCCACGCCGAGGCTCGGCTCGATGACATAGGGGATATACTCCACCATGTCCTTGCCCTCGCCCTCGCGGTAGACCAGCTTCTCGCCGCTCGTGTTGGAATGCTGCGTCAGGTCGTAGTCCGTGCGGTCGGCGACGCCCCAAAGCTCGCCCCAGCCGAAGGGGAACAGGAACTCGAAGTCCGTCGTTGCCTTGGAGTAGAAGCACAGCTCCTCGGGATCGTGGTCGCGCAGACGCAGATTCTCGTCCTTCAGACCGATGGACAGCAGCCAGTTGTGGCAGAACGTGCGCCAATACTGGAACCATTCGAGGTCGGTGCCGGGCTTGCAGAAGAACTCCAGCTCCATCTGCTCAAACTCGCGCACGCGGAAGATGAAGTTGCCCGGGGTGATCTCGTTGCGGAAGCTCTTGCCGATCTGGCCGATGCCGAACGGCAGCTTCTTGCGTGTCGTGCGCTGGACGTTGTTGAAGTTGACGAAGATGCCCTGCGCCGTCTCGGGACGCAGATACACGGTGTTCTTCGCGTCCTCGGTCACGCCCTGGAACGTCTTGAACATCAGGTTAAACTGACGGATATCGGTAAAGTTGTGCTTGCCGCAGGTGGGGCAGGGGATGTTGTGCTCCTCAACAAAGTCCTTCATCTCGCTCTGGGAGAAGGCGTCGATGGGCTTACTCAGCTCGAAGCCGTTCTCCGCGCACCAGTCCTCGATGAGCTTATCCGCGCGGAAGCGCTCGTGGCACTCGCGGCAGTCCATCAGAGGATCGGAGAAGCCGCCGAGATGGCCGCTTGCTACCCAGGTCTGCGGGTTCATCAGGATCGCGGCGTCAAGGCCGACGTTGTAGGGATTCTCCTGCACGAACTTCTTCCACCAGGCGTTCTTGATGTTCTTCTTCAGCTCCGCGCCGAGCGGGCCATAGTCCCAGGTGTTGGCAAGGCCGCCGTAGATCTCGCTGCCGGGGAACACAAAGCCGCGGTTCTTGCACAGGGCAACGATCTTGTCCATCGTCTTTTCGGTGTTTTTCATGGTTTCTTCTCCTTTTCGTTTGGTGGCCCGGAGCGTTTTCAAAATTGCGTGTACGCAATTTTGACGCCATGCGCCCCGATTGCCGCGATGGCGGCGAGGGACGAAGCTCAAAACCTTGCGTTTTTGCGCAGCAAAAACGCCCTGAGCCTATTTCAGTAGGCTCAGGGCGAACAAAGCATTGTCCGTGGTTCCACCTGAATTCCCCGTTGGAGGCGGGGCACTTCATTCCCGATAACGGCGGGGACCGGCGCGGCATTTCCGCCGCGCGGCTCAAAAGCGCCGCCCTTTCCCTGCCGCGAGGACTCGCACCGACCGTCCTCTCTCTGCTGCGCCGAAGGGAAAAGGCTTCTTTCTCACAGCCTTTTGTTGTGCGTAGCATAGCACGCCGCCGCGCGCTTGTCAAGTCACTTTTCCGCAAAGAACGCCTCGATGGCTTCGCGCTCCGCGCCGACGCTGCCCTGCACGAACTCCGGCATGCCGCCGCCGCGCCCCGAGAGCGCCGCGTTCAGCTCCTTTGTCAGCGCGCGCAGATCGCCGCCGCGCTGTCCGATGGCGTATTTCCACGCGCTGCCCGCGCCCGCGAACACCGCGCAGCGCCCGCCGCAGGTCTCCGCCACCGCGTCGCAGAGCCTGCGCACGCTCTCGCCGCCCATCTCGTCCTCGAAAAGCAGCACATCGCCGCTGCCCGCATACCGCGCCGCGACGCCCGCGAACACGCTCTCCTCCAATTTTGCGCAGCGCAGCTTAAGCGCGGAAAGCTCGCCCTGCAAGCGCTCGACCGCCGCGGCGGAGGCCGTCGGCTTGACCGAGAGCGCCTGCGCGGCCGCCACGTCCTGCGCCCAGCAGGCGGAGAGATAGCGGTATGCCCGCCCGCCGCACAGCAGCTCGATGCGCACGCCCTCGCGGAACTTCTGCACGGAGAGGAATTTCACGATGCCGACCTGTCCGCTCCGCATGACGTGCGTGCCGCAGCACGCGCAGCAGTCCGCGCCGGGGAAGGTCACGATGCGCACGTCGCCCTCAAGCGGCTTTTTGCTGCGGTAGTCGATCGCGTCCAGCTCCGCGCCGCGGTGGAGCTGGATGTCGATGGCGTGATCCTCATAGATGTACCGGTTCGCCGCTGCCTCGATCTCCAGCAGCTCCTCCCACGGAATGTCGGCGTTGAAGTCGATGGTCACGCTCTCCGCGCCCATGTGAAAGCCCACGTTGTCGCAGCCGTAGCGCGCGCAGATCAGCCCCGAGCAGATGTGCTCGCCGGAGTGCTGCTGCATGTGGTCGAAGCGCCGCGCCCAGTCGAGCTTCCCATGCACCGTCTCGCCCACGGGCAGGGGAGCGGCGCATTTGTGCGTGACGACGCCCGCCTTTTCATGTACCTCGCTCACCTCGACGCCGCCGAGCACGCCGGTGTCATACGGCTGCCCGCCGCCCTCGGGATAGAACGCCGTGCGGTCGAGCACGACGGCGAAGCCGTCCTTGACCGCCTCGCACGCGAGCACCTTTGCGTCAAATTCTGTCAGAAATGGGTCTGCGTAAAACAGCTTTTCCGTTTCCATGGGAGTAATTTCCTTTCATTTTCTTATGAGATACTGACGATAAGCTTCCAGAGCGGGTCAATGAGCAGAAGCCCCACCGTCGCGGAGTGGATATTGGCGACGATGGCGTAGCCCATCGCTCGTCCCTTGCCCTTTTCCGTCAGCAGCCAGCGGTCGAGCAAGACCTCAGCGAGCGTGATGACAAGTTCAATGGGAATATAGAATAAAAGCGACCAGCCGCTCACACCGTGGTTGAGCACCGTCACGGCAAGGTAGACGGCAAAGCCGCCCTGCGTGATGAGATTCACCAACAGAAAGCGCTTCCAGCTCTTTTTGCTCCGGTAGCCGAAGACATACAGCAGCACGCCCTCAATGAGCAGCGTGGGGATCAGCATGCACAGAAATTGCAGCGCATAGGCCACTACCGCCGGCGGCACGGAGACAGTTTTCGCCGCCCAGTCCACCGTCGCGCTGGATTGCAGCGTTGCCCGGTGTAGGACTCCGGATACCCAGCTTTCGCCGCTTTTTGTCACGAGAATGATCCGATATGTATCCGGTACGCCATGGTAGCGGAAGGAGTGGAGCCGCACCCCGCCTGCGTCGCTGCCGATCAGGTCGCCCCACATCGGCGCGCCGTTTGTCCCCTGCGCGGTGCAGGCGTGCCAGCCCTCCGGCACCGCTGCCCGCAGCGCGTCCAGCAGCTCGTCATCCAGCGCGGCGATTTCCTCCTCGGAGTAGCTCCAGTCGATGCCGCTGTATGTGTCATCCCCGTCTCCGGAGCCATAGGTGTGCCCCTGATAATCCCCCTTTTCCAAAAGATCGAGGTAGTACGGCTCGCTCGGCGCGTTTTCGACCTTCACCGTCAGCTGGGCCTTCGGCCCCGAGTCGGCAAGGGCCGATACTGTCAGCAGCATCGCCGTCAGCAGCAAGAGAATACTGTTTCGCAGAGACTTTTTCATTTCTTTCGCTCCTTTCTGTTTCCGTCCTGCCTCTTCCAAAAGCAGGACCTTTGCATCTTTTGACGCAAAACCGCGTCGTTTTGTTCCGAGATTTTGGAAATTTCCTATTCGATCCACCCCTGCGCCTGCTTGTAGCGCAGAATACGCAGCACGTGCGCGTCGATCTCACGCTCCGCGATGCGCCACCGCCGCAAGCACGGCGGGAATGTCGCTTTGATAGTCGCTCGTGATGAGCATATCGTTTCCTGCGAGCACCGCCAGCACCGCGGCCTCGCCGTTCGCGTACTGCTTCACCGCGTCCATCGCGAGGTCGTCCGTGATGACAATGCCATCAAAGCCCAACGTCTCCCGCAGCACCTCATGCACGGCGGGGGAGAGGGACGCCGGCAGCGCAGCGTCCATGCACTCCACCACGTTGTGGCTCACGAGCACGAACGGCGCGCCCGCCGCAATGCCCGCCTCAAAGGGCAGAAAATCGCTCTCCTCAAAGGTCTCATACGGCCGCTTGTCGATGGCGACGCCCGTGTGCGTGTCGGCGTTGTTCCCGTAGCCGGGGAAGTGCTTGAGGACCGCCGCCACCCCTGCGTCCCGGATCGCGCCGACCGCCGCCGTCACAAATTCGCTCGTCGCCGCGGCGTCTCCGCCGAACGAGCGCGCGTAGATGAAGTCGCCCGCGTCGGTGGATACGTCGCACACCGGCGCAAGGTTCACGTTGATGCCGAGCGCCAGAAGCTGCTTGTTATAGTCCAGCGTCTTCGCGGCAAGACCGTCCATGCCGCGCGCGGCATACAGCTCCTGCGGCGAGGGCAGCGGCTGCGCGAAGAGCTTCGGGTCGCGGCTCGCGCGCGTTACCGTGCCGCCCTCCTCGTCGCTGCCGATGAAGAGCGGAATGTCCGCCGCGGCCTGATAGCTCTCGAGCTTCGCCGTCAGATCCTCCGCGCTCAGCCAGCCGCCGTCCGCGTCCTTGTAGTCCCGTCCGAAGAGCAGCAGCCCCCCGAGGTGGTAGGCAGCTACATCCTCCGCCGCGCCCGTCTCGGGACAGCGGACAAAGAACATCTGCCCGACCTTTTCCTCGATCGACATCCCCGCGATGCGCTCGCGCAGCCGCGCCTCGGCCTGCTCGGCCTCGCTCGGCTCCGTCGGCGTGACCGGCGTCGGGTCGACCGTCGGCGGCGCGGGGTCAACGACCGGCGCGTCCGGCTCCGTTTTGCCCGCGCAGCCCGCGAGCAGGCACAGCGCCGCAAGCAGCGCAAAAATTCTTCGTTTCATCGTGTATTTCCCTCATTTGTTCGCGCGTTGTGTACTTCTCTTTGCCGCGTTTCGCGGCTCTTTCCCTGATTTTACCATGCCGCGCGCGCAAACGCAACCCGCGTTCCCGCTCTGCCGCGCGTCGGAGCCCCTGCCCCCCCCATAGGACACCAAAAGCCCCCGTCCTTCGACGGGGGCTTTTGGCTGTGTGTTGTGTGTATTTTTAGGAGGGAGAAAATCACATCGGGGATCACGTAACCCCTTTGCAAGTATTAAGATACCAGCGATTTATGGCTAAAACTTGAAAACCGTGTGAACAAATTGTAAATAAGCGGCTCCAAAAGCAGTCTTTTGATCGGCAGACAAAAAAGAGACGTCCTCGCGGACGTCTCTCGCTGTTTGGTTCGATCAGCCAATGCTGTTGAGCTTGGTGGTCATGGCGCTCTTCTTGTGAGCAGCGTTGTTCTTGTGCAGCAGACCCTTCGCGGCAGACTTGTCCACGATCTTCACTGCGACCTTGTAAGCACCCTCGGCCTCGGTGCGATTGCCTTCAGCGGCAGCCGCCTCGAACTTCTTGAGTGCGGTCTTCAGTGCGGACTTGTCAGCCTTGTTGCGGGCGTTACGCACCTCAGCGAGCTGGACGCGCTTCTTGGCAGACTTAATATTCGGCAAACCAAACACCTCCTCCGGTTGGGATTTGACGGCGAACATAAAAAATCCACCGTGCAGAATGGTATTTTAACAAAGTTTTCGAGGAATTGCAAGCACTTTTTTCAGATTTTCTCCACTTTTTTGTATGCTTCAAAATTTAGGGGACATAATGAGAGCAATATACAAGATTTAGTGGAAGGCAGGCGGTTTTATGAACGCACGGCGGACGGACCTGGCGCTGGAGGCGCACGCGCTGTTCCGCGCGGCACAAAGGGACGACGCCATCGACGGCCTCACGCTCACCGAGCGGACGCGCCGCGGCTGCGCCGTGACCACGGTGACGGTGGAGAGCAAGGCGGCCTCGCGCGCCCTCGGCAAGCCGCGCGGGACCTACGTCACGCTCGACCTGCGCGCGCTTTCTCCCGAGGACCCCGCGTACACGGAGCGCGCGGCGCTCGCGCTCCGCGACGAGCTGCGTGCTCTCCTCGAAGGAACGGTCGATACCGCCCTCGTGGTCGGACTCGGCAACCGCGCCATGACGCCCGACGTCATCGGTCCCTGCGCCGCCGATCATGTGCCCGCCACGCGCCACCTGAAGGGCTGCGCCGCCTTCGGTGCGCTCGCGGATGTCAGCGTGCTGACGCCCGGCGTCCTCGGCACAACGGGATTGGAGGCCGCCGAGCTCGTGCGCGGCGCGGTGGAGACCGTGCGCCCCGACCTTGTCGTTGCCGTCGACGCGCTGGCGTCGCAGAGCCTCGGGCGCGTCTGCACCACCGTCCAGCTCACGGATGCCGGCATCGTCCCCGGCTCGGGCGTCGGCAACCACCGCCGCGCCCTCACGCGCGAGACGCTCGGCGTTCCCGTTCTCGCCGTCGGCGTCCCCACCGTGGTGGACGCCGCCACGCTCGCGCTCGACCTTTTAGACGAGGCCGGGGCGGACCTCCCCGATCCCGCCGCCCTGCGCGGACAGGGGAGCGTCATGGTCACGCCGCGCGACATCGACGCGCGCGCCGAGCAGCTTGCCCGCGTCGTCGGCTTCGGCGTCGGCCTTGCTCTCCAGCCTTCGCTCTCGCTCGACGAGCTGCGCGCCCTGATCGACTGATTTTGTCACATCCGTGCGCGGAAAAGACCGATGAAATGAGAATTTCTGCGCTCCCTCCATTGCAATCCGCGCTTTTTTGCGCTACAATGACAGCAAATTTCAAAAAAGGAGCGCAAGCTATGTACGATCTCAAGGATTTCAAGGCCGCGGACCACATTCCTGCCCTGCTCGACTGGATGCGCGCGCAGATGAAAAGCTGCGGCGGCAAGACCGCCGTCGTCGGGATCTCCGGCGGCAAGGACAGCTCGGTGATCGCCGCGCTGTGCGTCGAGGCGTATGGCCGCGAGAACGTGGTCGGCGTCCTCATGCCCGACGGCGTCCAGCCCGACATCGACTACTCCAACGGCATCGTGGACTTCCTCGGCATCAAGCACTACACCTTCAACATCCACGGCGGCACGAGCGGCATTCTGGGCGAGATGGCCCGCCTCGGCATCGAGGCCAGCCGCCAGACCACCGTCAACCTCCCCTCCCGCATCCGCATGGCGACGCTGTACGCCATCGCCCAGAGCGTAGATGCGGGCATCGTGGTCAACACCTCCAACCTCTCCGAGGATTGGGTCGGCTACTGCACCATCTACGGCGACAGCGCGGGCGCGTTCTCGCCCATCGGGATGTACACCACCGAGGAGGTCATCGCCATCGGCCGCGCGCTGGGCCTGCCCGAGCGCTTCCTCATCAAGCCCCCGTCCGACGGCCTGACCGGCAAGACCGACGAGGACAACCTCGGCTTTTCCTACCACGCGGTGAACGAATACGTCCGCAAGGGCGTCGCCGATCCCGCCATTAAAGAGCAGATCGACCATAAGCACCGCGTCAGCCGCTTCAAGTTCGAGACCATCCCCGTCTACCACAACGGCCTGCCCATCGTCATTGAGGACGGCACGGATTTCTACAAGTAAAAAGCCAAAAGGAAAGAGCGCCCGTTCGGGCGCTCTTTCTTATGCCGCGGTATGGGTCTTACACCACCACGAAGAACTTGATGAGGAAGAGGAGGGAGATGACATAGGTCAGAACGCTGACGTCCTTGGCCTTGCCGGAGAAGACCTTGACCACGGTGTAGGAGATCAGGCCCAGACCGATGGCGTGGCCGATGGAGCCGGACACGGGCATACCGATGAGCATGATGGACACCGGCAGCATCTGATCCATATCGTC
>OCHK01003007.1_pt1 | contig 10399 bp, 9 predicted proteins | sample 1538551 | NCBI WGS metagenome assembly OCHK01 (sample SAMN04571707, study PRJEB22368) | human gut metagenome | biome: human gut; material: stool | host: Homo sapiens | place: Luxembourg | collected 2012-08-31
GGGGCGTGAAGTGCGACATCGCCATGCCGTGCGCCACGCAGAACGAGCTGAACGGAGACCAGGCGCAGGCGCTCGTGGACAACGGCTGCATCTGCGTAGCCGAAGGGGCGAACATGCCCTCGACCCCCGATGCCATCCGCATCTTCCAGCAGCACAAGCTGCTCTTCGCCCCGGGCAAGGCTGCCAATGCCGGCGGCGTTGCGACCTCGGGGCTCGAAATGACGCAAAACTCGATGCGTATCACCTGGTCGCCCGAAGAGGTCGACGCAAAACTCCGCTCGATCATGGTGAACATCCACTCGGTATGCGTGCAGTACGGCACCCAGCCCGACGGCTACATCAACTACGTCGTCGGAGCCAACATCGGAGGCTTCATGAAAGTCGCCAACGCCATGCTGGCGCAGGGTTGCGTATAACCGGCAGCCAAGTATCAAGTATTGGAAAATCCCGGGCTTCCTTGCCAGAAGCCCGGGATTTTTTATTGTCCGTGCGCGAAGGGTATCGTGCCGAGGAGGAATTCGTGCGGAGACCCGCACCGGAAGCATATCCGGCCCGAAAACGGATTACAGGAACAGCACAGCCAGCGTCGCGACGGCAAAGCCGCCGCAGAAACCCGCAAGCACCTGCTGTCCGTTATGGCAGCCCAGGTAAAGGCGTGCGGAGGCCAGTGCACCCGCACAGAGAATGGCGACCATCAGCGGCACCATCATGTTGCCTACGCCCGCAACGTTCATCACCACCAGCAGCGCCACGGCAGCGCCCATGGCCGTAAGGTGCAGGCTGATCTTCCAGTAGAACGACACGACGAAGCAGAGCACTTCGCAGCACGCCGCTGCGATCATGAACTTGCGCAGGAAGATCGCCGACGGGATCTTGGCGATGGTGATGGCGCAAAGCACGTAGCAGACGGCCCCGACCAGCAGCGGCAGCAACCGCTCGCGCCGGTTGTCCACCTTAAAGTCGGAAATGCGTCCCAATGAGCGCAGCACGCCCAACGCCAGCAGGGGGATGATCATCGCATAGAGCACGACAACCCACAGCAGGTAGAACTTCACATTGGCGGGATAATGCGCGAAAACGGTGAGCGTCAGCAACACGACGATCAGGTAGAGGGGCAGCAGGAACGGGTGCAGCACCCACGATATTCCGTTCGAAAGTTTCTTATACATCATTCAAATTTATCACGGCCTCCCGCCCCGCAGCTGTCCGGCAATTGTCCATCCGGCGGGAAGGCATATTTCCGGCAGCACGGCCGTCCGGTAAAAGGGCGTACGCGAAGCCGCCGGGGCAAAACTTCGCTATATCTGTTTGCGGAGCCGGGCAACGGGAATGCCCAGCATCTCGCGGTATTTGGCCACCGTGCGCCGGGCGATGCGGTAACCCTTGCCGTTGAGGATGTCCATCAGCGTCTCGTCCGTCAGCGGATGGCGCTTGTCCTCGTCGTCGATACACTCCTGCAGGATATTCTTGATCTCGTAACTCGACACCTCCTCACCGCTGTCGGTCTGCATCGCCTCCGAGAAGAGCGACTTCAGAAGTATGATGCCGAACTGCGTCTGCACGTACTTGCTGTTCACCACGCGCGAGATGGTCGACACATCCAGCCCCGTGCGGTCGGCGATGTCCTTGAGGATCATCGGCCGCAGTTTCGACTTGTCGCCGTCCTTGAAATATTCCTGCTGGTAGTCCAGAATGGTCTGCATCGTACGCATAAGCGTATCGTGGCGCTGTTTGATGGCCGAGATGAACCATTTGGCCGAGTCGATCTTGTTCTTCACGAACTGGATCGCCTCCTTGTCCTTCTCGCGGACAAGGCCGTCGGCACCGACCATTTCGCGGATCATGTCCATATAGCGGCGGTTGACGCGCACCTCGGGGACGTTATACGAATTGAGCGACAGCTGGAAATGCCCGTCCTGATAGTCGAGGATGAAGTCGGGGATGATGTAGGGCGTCGTGTCGGTTCCGCCCTCGGCATAGAGGTTGCCGGGCTTGGGCGACAGGTGCCTGATCTCGGCGATGGCCTCGCGGAAATCGTCCTCGGAAACCTGCAGGCGCGACATCAGTTTTTCGTAATGCTTCTTGACAAACTCGTCGAAATAGGCAGTCAGTATCTTGCGCGCCAGCCGGCGGGGCCGCGAATTGACAGGGATCTGCGCCATTTGCAGCAACAGGCACTCCTGGAGATTGCGGGCGCCTATGCCGGCGGGTTCCAGTTCATGGATGATGCCGAGCAGTTTCTCCAGCTCCTCGGCCGAGGTCTCGATCCCGACCGTGAAGGCGATGTCGTCGGCCACGGACTCCAGGTCGCGGCGCAGGTAACCGTCCTCGTCGATGCTCCCGACCAGGTATACGGCCAGTTTCATCTCGCGCTCGGAAAGGTTGCGGAACCCCAGCTGCTCGATCAGGTACTCCTGCAACGACCGTCCCTCGGTCAGGAAGACCGGGCGCTGCTTGTCGTCCTTCGAGTAGTTATTGATACGGCTTTTATAGGAAGGGGTGTCGTCTTCACGCAAATACTCGTCGACCGAAATCTGCTGGGGCTGTTCCTCGTCCTCGGCAGCACGATCCTCTTCCTCCAGCACGATATTGTCTTCGATCTCCTGTTTGATACGCTGTTCGAGCTGCACGGTGGGCAGCTCCAGCAACTTGATCATCTGAATCTGCTGGGGCGAGAGCTTCTGCTGAAGCGACAGTACCTGTTTCTGATTAATAGCCATACTTTTTCCAAATTAAGAATTAGAGATTCCGAATTTGGTTTCTTCTTGGGGGTTAGTATACAACACAAACGGCCGCAGCCGGAAAATCGTATGGAAAAGCGGGATTTCGGGACTTGCGCCGCACAGCCCGGACAGGAAAATGCTCGAGTTCGGGTTATGCAGCCAGTACGAAACAGCCTTCCCAGGTGGTTTTAAAACTCGGCGTTCTTCGGCGTGCGCGGGAAAGGCTGCACGTCACGGATATTGGTCATGCCCGTCACGAAAAGCAGCAACCGGTCGAAGCCCAGGCCGAAGCCGGAGTGCGGGGCCGAACCCCAGCGGCGGGTATCCAAATACCACCAGAGTTCCTTTTCGTTCATACCGAGCTCCTGCACCCTTGCATGAAGCTTGCCATAATCGGCCTCGCGCTCCGAACCGCCGATGATTTCGCCGATTCCGGGGAATAATACGTCCATAGCGCGTACCGTCTTGCCGTCGTCGTTCTGCTTCATGTAGAAGGCCTTGATATCCTTGGGGTAGTTGATCAGGATGACCGGGCGCTTGAAATGCTCCTCCACGAGGTAACGCTCGTGCTCGGACTGCAGGTCGCACCCCCAGTCGCAGGGGAATTCGAACTTGCGGCCCGAAGCCTTCAGTATCTCGACGCCCTCGGTGTAGTCGAGGCGCTTGAAATCGTTGTGCAGCACGAAGTTCAGACGTTCCAGCAAACCCTTGTCCCACATCTTGTTCATGAACTCGAGGTCTTCGGCACAGTTATCCAGCGCATACCGGATCAGGTACTTGAGGAAATCCTCGGCCAGTTCCATGTTGTCTTCCAGTTCGTAGAAGGCAGCCTCGGGCTCGATCATCCAGAACTCCGACGCATGGCGCGGGGTGTTCGAGTTCTCGGCGCGGAACGTGGGGCCGAACGTATAGATACGTCCCAGCGACAGGGCCCCCAGTTCGCCTTCGAGCTGGCCCGAGACGGTCAGGTTGCACGACTTGCCGAAGAAATCCTGCGCATAGTCGACCTTGCCCTCATCGGTCTTGGGGACATCGTTCAGGTCGAGGGTCGTCACCTGGAACATGGCGCCCGCGCCCTCGCAGTCCGAAGCCGTGATGAGCGGCGTATGGAAATAATAGAAGCCCTGTTTGTTGAAATACTCGTGGATGGCATACGCCATGGCGTGGCGGATGCGCAACACGGCACCGAAGGTATTGGTTCTCGGACGCAGGTAGGCGATTTCGCGCAGGAACTCCAGCGAGTGCCCCTTCTTCTGGAGGGGATAGGTTTCGGGGTCGGCCGTGCCGTACACCTCGATCTTCGCGGCCTGCACCTCGACCCGCTGCCCTGACCCGAGCGACTCCACGAGCCGTCCGTCGACGCGGATGCAGGCACCCGTAGTGATGGGTTTGAGCTCTTCTTCGCCGAATTTCGAAAGATCGACGACCACCTGTATGTTCGCAACGCACGATCCGTCGTTCAGGGCGATGAACGCCACATTCTTGTTCCCGCGCTTGGTGCGCACCCATCCCTTGACGACAATGTCGGTGTCCACGACGCCCGACTTCAGAATTTCTACGATTCTCTGCGTTTTCATATGATCAATTTTATCTATGCCTTTAACGGCTCTTTTTCGAACTTACAAAGATATCCATTATTTGCGATTTGGCAAAAAAAAAGTACCTTTGCCTAACCTATATTAAGAACACACGCATGAAACGTACGATACTGCTGACGGCGGCCATCCTCTGCGCCGCAGGCACCCGGGCGCAGGAGGCATACGACCTGCTGATCCCCGAGCCCGAAACCCCGGTAGCGCTCCGCCCCGTCGAAGGGGGCCGCATTTACCGCACGGAGGTCATTCCCTACGACAAGCGCCATGACGCCGATGCCCGCAACTTAGCAGGCGCCGACGCATATATGGCCTACACGCCCGAACCGTTCGCCGCATCGGGCGACGCGGTTGCCGTCGGGCAGGTGGTCGAAATACCCTACGTGTGGACGGACGGGGTCGTCTACCTGCATCTGGAAAACATAGGCACGGCCTACACCCTCACGGTCAACGACAGCAAGGTGGCCGAAGTCGAAGACCCTTCGACGCCCGCCGAATTCGCACTGACGCCCTACATCCGCGAAGGCAAGAACGCCATCGCGCTGACGCTGCGCCGCAGTGCCGCCGACCGGATCAACGCCGTCCCCGCCTCGCGCAAGGCTTTCGAGAACTGTTACCTTTACACGCAGACCAAACGTTCGATCCGCGATTTCGAGATCGCGCTCGTGCCCGACTCGACACGCAAATTCGGCGTGCTGGAGCTGGCGATCGTCGCGCAGAACGGTTTCAACTACGACGAACCCGTGACCGTAGGCTACGACATCTACTCGCCGCAGGGCAAGCTGCTCGAGTTCAACATGCAGGAGGTCACGATTCCTGGACGTTCGACCGACACCGTGCGCTTCACGCCCTTCATCTACGGCACCAACGCCAACAAGTGGGAGCCGGGCGCCAAGAACCCGCCGCTCTACAAGGTGATGCTCTTCACGCGCCGCGACGGGGCTTACCGCGAATACATGCCGCTGAAGATCGGCTTCGGCAAGACGGAGCTCGTCGACGGGCGCCTCACGCGCTTCGACAAGGAGCTGAAACTGGTCAAGGCCGGGTACAACGCCGCTGCCGACCGCAAGACGACCCTCGCGGAACTGAAAACGCTCAAGGCCAAGGGCAACAACACGATATGCCCCGACTATCCGCAGCCGGGGTGGTTCTATGACCTGTGCGACGAGCTGGGGCTCTACGTCATCGACTGCGCCAACATCAACGCACCCGAAAAGCGTGACGACCGGAAGGTCGGCGGCACGCCGTCGAACGACCCGTCGCTGGCGGACGAATACCTCGAACGCGTGAAGGCGATGTACTACCGTTCGCGCAACCATTCGTGCGTCATCGCATTCGCGCTGGGCGGCGAATCGGGCAACGGATACAACATGTACAAAGCCTATGAGTGGCTCAAGTCGGTGGAGAAGTCGCGCCCGGTGATCTGTGCGGATGCCGACGGCGAGTGGAATTCGGATTTGTAGGCAATGACCGTCGAACTGATCGTCATAGGTAAAACCGATTCGAAGGAGATCGCAGCGCTGGTCGAGATGTACGCCCGGCGTGTGAATTTTTACTGCAAGTTCGCGGTCACGGCCCTGCCCGACGTCCGAAACACCAGGAACCTCACGGTAAAACAACAGCGTACGGCCGAAGGCGAGGCCATCCTGCGCCAGACAACGGACGGCGACTACGTCGTACTGCTCGACGAGCGGGGCGAGGAGATGCGCTCGGTGGAATTCGCCTACTGGCTTCAGAAACGGATGAACAGCGGCGTGAAACGCCTGGTACTGGTGATCGGCGGCCCCTACGGATTCTCGGACGAGGTTTACAGGCGCGCCGATGCGAAACTGTCGCTCTCGCGCATGACCTTCTCGCACCAGATCGTGCGGGCGATCTTCGCCGAACAGATATACCGGGCCTTCACCATCCTCAACAACGAACCCTACCACCACGAATAGAACGATGCAGCAGCGCCCCGCCATAGCCGTCGTAGCCCCCAACGTCCTGATGGGCGTCGGGCTGAAAGCCATCCTGGAAAAGATCATCCCGATGGCCGACGTGGAGCTTTTCGGCGATTTCGAAACATTCGCGCAGGCAACCCCGGAACGGTTCTTCCACTTCTTCGTCGCGGCACAGCTGTTCGTCACGCACAGTTCGTATTTCCGCCCGCTGCGCCACAAGACGATCCTGCTTTGCAACGGGCAGCCGCAGCCGGCCTATGCGGACATGCACAGAATCGACGTCTGCACCAGCGAAGAGACCGTCGTACGCGATATCCTGCGTATGCACCACGGGGCGCACCACCACGAGCACGACATCGCAGGCGCCGCTCACCCCGCAATCGCACAGCTCTCGGGACGCGAAGCCGAGGTACTGGCCCTCATCGCCCGGGGCTATATGAACAAGGAGATCGCCGACCGCCTGCAAATCGGGCTGACGACGGTCATCTCCCACCGCCGCAACATCATGGAAAAGCTGGGCATTCGCTCGGTGGCCGGGCTGGCAATCTACGCCATGACGGCCGGATATGTCGCGGGCGACGAACTCTGAGCGCCTCCTCACAAATTAGGATTGCAGCTTCCGAAATAATTCCGTTACTTTGCAGTTGAATTAAACGTCTTATCGTGCACCGCAAACAACTGTTCATAGCACTCCTGCTGCTGCCGCTCCTGTCGGCTGCCGCGGGGAGGCATTCGTCTGCGCCACTCCCGGCAGCGGAAACCGCGGCGGTACGTGCGGCTGCCCAAGGACAGGCGGAAACGGAAGTACAGGCCGGGGCGGCAGAGCAGGCGACAACCGCAGGACAGGCCGTAAACGGAGGCTCCGCGGGAATCGGGGGACAAGCAGGAAACGCAGGGCAGGCCACGTTCGGGAAATACCCGGCGACCGAAGACAATTCGACAGCCGAAGCGACCACAGACGCGGGCGAGGCCGACCCCGCGGGCGTCGACACGGTGATCGTGGTGGACAAGGTACAGGTAACGGCCATCAAACAGGGCATGGTGCTGCGCTCGCAGCCCGTGGCGGCAGCCATCGTCGGCAGCCGCGCCATCGAACGGGGGCATGTCGACGCCCTGAAAAACCTCTCGCAGAACGTCCCCAACTTCTACGTCCCCGACTACGGGTCGCGCATGACCTCGTCGATCTACGTCCGCGGGCTCGGGGCACGGATCGACCAGCCGGTCATGGGGCTCAACATCGACAACGTTCCGGTGCTGAACAAGGACAATTACGACATGGAACTGGCCGACGCAGAGCGCATCGAAGTGCTGCGGGGCCCGCAGTCGACGCTCTACGGGCGCAACACGATGGGCGGCGTCATCAACGTATACACGCTCTCGCCGCTCGCATACGAGGGTGTCCGCCTGAGCGCCGAATACGGCAGCGGCGACAGCTACCGGTTCAGGGCTTCGTCCTATTACAGGATAAACCCCGACCTGGGCATGGCCGTGACGGGCTATTACACGCATACGGGCGGATTCTTCGAGAACCTCGCAACGGGCGAAAAATGCGACTGGGAGCGGATGGGCGGCGGACGCTGGAAGGCGCAGTGGCGCAACCGTGCGGGATTGCGGATCGACAATACGCTTTCCTTCTCGGTGCTCGAACAGGGCGGGTATCCCTATGCCTACGTCGGCGAGGAGATCGTGCACGACGGGCAGACGGTCATCCGCCCGGGCGAGATACGCTACAACGACCCGTGCTCCTACCGCCGCACGACCCTCAGCGACGGGCTCACGGTGCGCTACGACGCCGGCAGTTTCTCGGTGGCCTCGATCACCAGCTACCAGTATTCCGACGACGAGATGATCCTCGACCAGGATTTCCTGCCCCTTTCGTATTTCACGCTCAAACAGGCGCGTACGGAACACACTCTCACCGAGGACATTGTATTCCGCTCGCACGAACGGGGGGCGTACCGCTGGCTGCTGGGCGCATTCGGATTCTACCGCCACGGCGTGATGAACGCCCCGGTGCATTTCAAGCAGACCGGCATCGAGGAGCTGATACTCAGCAACGCCAACGAACACGACCCGCAATACACCTACGACGCATGGGACAACGACGAGTTGCTGCTGGGCAGCCGCTTCCGCAACCCCTCTACCACGAATCGAACTACACGGCCGGACGCTGGCGCTTCACCGCGGGCCTGCGCTTCGACTACGAGCACACCCGCCTGCGCTACCGCAGCTCCACGCAGACCGGCTACACGGCGACCGACCGCGTGAGCGGCACGACGGGGCACTACCCCCTGTCGATCGACATCCGCAATACGCTCAAGCGGAATTTCACCGAAGTACTGCCGAAATTCTCGGTGCTCTATGCCTTCGACGAGATACACAACCTCTACGTTTCGGTGGCCAAAGGGTACAAGGCCGGCGGGTTCAACACGCAGATGTTCTCCGACGTGCTCCAGCAGAAGATGATGAACGAAATGGGGTTCGGGACGGTCTACGACGCGGATAAAGTCGTGAGCTACGAACCCGAATACAGTTGGAACTACGAATTGGGCGGGCACTTTTCGTGCATGGAAGGCGCCGTGCGGGGCGATTTCGCGCTCTTCTACATCGACTGCCGCGACCAGCAGCTCACAATCTTCCCCGAAGGGACGACCACCGGGCGCATGATGACCAATGCCGGACGCACGCGCAGCTTCGGCGGCGAGTTGTCGCTGCAGGTATCGCCGTGGCAGAACCTCGACATCAATGCGGCCTATGGATACACAAATGCCAAATTCGTCCGTTATAACGACGGGAAAACCGATTACAAGGGCAACTACCTGCCCTACGCGCCGCAGCATACGCTGTCCGCAAATGGGGCGTGGACGATCCCCACGGGGGTGCAGTGGCTCGGAAATATCGTCCTGCAGGCCGGTGTCCGCTGCGCGGGGCGCATCTGGTGGAACGAGGAGAATTCGCTCTCGCAGCCATTTTATGCGCTGGTCGAAGCCTCCCTGCGTTTCGAACAGAAACACTATTCGGTCGACATATGGGGGCGCAACCTCGCGGACGCGGGTTACAACGTATTTTATTTCAAGTCCATCGGCAACGAATTCGTACAGCGCGGACGTCCCAGGACATTCGGCATAACACTGAATATTAACCTATAACGACAATAAAACAATGAAAAAACTCCTTATCCTGCTCGCCCTCGCGGCCTGTGCGGCATGCAACACCGAAGACGACAACGATAACCGGCAGACAGCCACTTTCGGGGGCACGCTCACCATTACCAGCAACCAGACCCCGTCGGCGACACCCTTTGTGACAAACAACATAAGTTTCGAACTTACGGAAGACAACAGCGGCCTATTCAAGCTCACGATGTACAACGTGCGTTTCGCGCAGTCCATGCCGATGTCACTCAATATCGTTATCCCCGAACTGAAATACGAGGACTCGGACGGCGACGGCATCTACGAACTAACGAGCACGGCCGATCCGATCATCCCCTACATCGGCGGCAAACCGTATTACGACCCGCAAACCGGCAAGGGATTCGCAATCCCGATGTTCACCGGCAGGCTCGCCAACGGCGTCCTGGTGATCTTCACCTGCCGCAACGCGCAGATTCCCGTGGGCGACGAGACACTCGACCACAAAGCCGTGTACAAGGGAACGATTCTTTTGTAACTTTGCACCGAAAAACGTAACGATATGAAGGCAGAATACAAACCATTCGTAGACGAGCTCATCGAGCTCTGCATCAAGGAGGACATCGGCGACGGCGACCACACGTCGCTCTCGTGCATCCCCTCCGACGAACACGGCCGCATGCGCCTGCTGTGCAAGCAGGAGGGAATCATCGCCGGCATCGAGATCGCGCAGGTCGTATTCCACCGTCTCGACCCGGAGATGGAATTCGAGCAGGTACTCAGCGACGGCGACCGCGTGAAGCCCGGCGACGTGGCGTTCTACGTCTCGGGACGCCTGCGCTCGCTGCTGCAGGCCGAACGCATCATCCTCAACATCATGCAGCGCATGAGCGGCGTGGCTACGCAGACCGCCGTTTACGTCGACCGCCTCGCAGGGCTGCATACCCGGGTGCTCGACACGCGCAAGACCACGCCCGGCATGCGCGTGCTGGACAAGATGGCCGTGA
>OCHK01003010.1_pt1 | contig 10397 bp, 9 predicted proteins | sample 1538551 | NCBI WGS metagenome assembly OCHK01 (sample SAMN04571707, study PRJEB22368) | human gut metagenome | biome: human gut; material: stool | host: Homo sapiens | place: Luxembourg | collected 2012-08-31
CCCCGCACCATACTGGTTGCGGGGTCTTGTTCTTTTCTAGGCAAGCGGGTGAAAAACTACCCGGTCGTTCGACACCTTTTTGGCATGGTGCCTTTTGCCGATGGCGAGCATGGTGTTCACCACTGCGCTGAAGAGAGGCTGGATCACCTCGCCCCTCGCAAAGTGCGGATCAACTTTGCATTCGCGCATAGCAGAGATCAACCCGCCTAAAACAAAGGATACCGCGATCCTTTCTTCTTCAGTCAGCTCCTCTTCCTGGACATTGAGATAGTCGAGCCATATCCGCTTGATGGTATCTTGCATAACCTGATTAAGATAGAGCGAATCGCTCATGATGAAGAGGCGCGCAAAGTGGGAATAATCGCGAAACATCGCGTAATTGAAAAAAGCGAAAGGATTGATGTCTTCAGCAGCTGCGGCTTTCCTAAGAAAGTCGGGCGCATGTTTGGGTACGACCTCCTCAAACGCCTTTCTTGCCAGGTCATCGATGTTCTCGAAATAGCGATAGAACGTATTGTGATTCACGTGTGCACGGTTTGAAAGCGAGCGAATGCTCAGCTGCGTGTAATCGTCCTCAGCGAGCAATTCCCAAAAAGCGTCTATGAGCGCCTGGCGCGCTTTTCCTTCTTCTTCTTTGGGCGGTCGTCCCATCCCTACTCCTTTTCCTTCGTATTGGTAAAAATAGAACAGCATTCTATTTGTTCTATTTTAATACAGCGCCGTTTTGATTACAGTCAAAGAGGGGAATCGTCTGTGCGCTGCGATCCTTCGAAGGTGGCGACCGCGCATTTGGGCTCACGAGGGGATAACGATGATCGAAAAACTGGGGAAACGCAAATACGTCTTGCCGCTGGGCATCATCATTGCTGTAGCGTGCATCTTTTCGCTCATTTTCTATCCGATGGCGAACATGGAGATGAAGAATCTTCCGTTCGCGATCGTTTGTCTCGATGAAGGGGTCGAGACCAGCGAGGGTGACGTGAACCTGGGCGATCTGGTGGTGAACAAGATCACCGAAAGCGCCGCGGAAGAAGGGGAGGAAAGCCTCATCCAGTGGACGCGCCTTTCCAGCCAAGAAGAGCTTGACCAGGCCATGAGCAATAACGAATTCTATGGCGCCATGGTTATTCCGTGCGATTTCTCGCAGCGTCAATACGATGCGCTCGTTCAAACCATGCAGGACCAGATCGACGAAATGCAAGCGAACGTGACCAACAGCCTGCCGTTTAGCTCCGGTGCCTCTGGCGGTCTTTCCTTGCCGTCGATGACCGCTGGTGCGGGCGCTGCTGTGGGTGGGACCCCGCAGCTCTCCGCTGAGGCACAGAAGATGATCGCCGCAGCTCAGGCGGCAGTTGCCGGGGCAACAAAGAATGCGCAAGGCGCAGCCGCCAACTTCCAGAAGGACCAGGCGGCGCTCGTTCAGTCGCAAGAGCAGCTCGAGGCAGCGAAGGCGCAAGCCGAACAGCTGCAGGCGAACATCCAGACTTCGAAGGACGAACGCGCGAAGCTCGAAACCGAATTGGAGACGCTTAAGGCCAACCCAGCGCCAAGCGACGCCGAACAAGCGCGCATCAACGAGCTCACCAACCAGATCGCGCAGTTCGCCACCTCGATAGACACTGCTCAAAAGCAGTACGATGAGGTCTCCGCTCAGATAACACAGCTCTCACAAGCGGTGGAGAAGGCCCAGCAGAACGCGACCGCTTCGCAGCAGAACCTAGCAACAGCGCAGAACAACGCGAAAACAGCAGCAGCGAACGCGATGGGTGTCCAGAAAACTGCGGTGGCAGGCTCTGCTCTTGCGACCCAGGGCAAGATGCTCGCGAGTGCTATGGGAACGATCAAGGAGAAGCTGAGCAGCCTTGGTGATATGGATCTTTCAGAGAAGTTCGCCGACATGGGTGAAACAGCTGCTGCGAAGGCCTTCGTGAATATCGCCGATCAGCTAAAGGAAAGCACAGATAGCACAGAAGAAACCGGCGAAGAAGACGCAGGCGCGGGCATCCTCGTGTTCCTAGATATGGCGAAAAGCCCGCTTGTAGCTAACCAGATGCAGGCAGCGCTTAAGGCCATGTTTGCCGAAACGGGCATGCAGGCGGATATCGTGAACATTCACGATGGAACTCCTGAAGGAACCACGATCGCATCGGCTGAGCGGGCGCTCAAGAGCTCTTCTGCAGAAGGGGAGGAAGCTCCCGCCAATCCCATGAGAGCCATGATGTCCCAGCAATTGCTTCTGATCCCGACCGTTATGCTCTCGCTGATCATAGGCCTTATTTTGACGAGGGTGGCGCGTCTGAAAGAGCCGGAGGCGAAGAAAGAACGTGTGCGTCAGCTTGCGAAGCAGGTCGTGCTCGCGCTGGTGTTCTCGTTCATCATCGCGCTTGCGGCGTATGCGATGTTCGCACTTGTTGCAGGTGGGGAGGCTGATTTCTGGTCGCTTGTCTTGTTCGCCTGGATCGTGAGCTTTGCGCTCATGGTGCTGATTGGCGGTCTGGCGAACATTGCCTTTGGCTTGGCTGTGCTTGCGGTAGTGTGTATCGTCGCGTTCGGCATGATGATGGGCGTGCTTCCCGTGCAGGCGTTGCCTGTCTTCTGGCAGGATTGGGTCTTCCCTTGGGCACCGCAGCACTACGTGGGCGATGGTTTGCGTTCGATCATGTATTTGGGAACGGGCTTCTGGAACGAGCAGTCTCAAGCATTCGTATGGGTGGCGCTTGCAGGTATCGTCTTGAGTCTGCTCGCCCTCGCGCTCCCGTCCCGCAAAAGATGACAAACTACCCGGTCGTTCGACACCTTTAGGCGTTCTTCAGGCGGGCGAAGAGGCGATTGTTGGTGTCGAGCCAGCTTTCTACCGTGCCGGTGTCGAAGCCATCTTCCTCATTGATGACGAGCGCATACATCTCTTCTTCCTTGAGCACTTCATCGAGTGCATCGGTGAGTTGGATCTCTCCGCCTGCGCCGGGCTTTACTTCGGCAAGAAGCTCCATAACACGCGGGGAGAGGAGATAGCGGCCAAACACTGCAAGATTGCTCGGTGCCTCTTCAGGGGCCGGCTTTTCGCAGAGCGCTGAAACCTTCCAGACATCACCTGCGATCTCCTTGCCTGCGATCACGCCGAAACGATCGACTTGCGTCTCAGGAACAGGGAGCACGGCGATTACGTTGGCGCCGTTATGCTCATCCGAGATCTCTTTCATGCGCGTGAGCATGTTGTTCTCAGGAACAAGCACATCGCCAAGAAGAACGAAGAATGGATCGCCTTCGATCTTATCAGCAGCACAATGAACGGCATGACCAAGGCCAAGCGGTTCATCTTGGTAAACGTAGGAAACATTCAAACTTCCTGCGTGAGCTACCTTATCGGCATAGCTATCCTTACCGCGGCTACGCAGTTCCGCTTCCAGATCGGGATCGGGAGTAAAGTGCGCTTCGATCGACTTTTTGTCTCGACTGTTGATGACGATCACTTCATCGGCACCAGAAGCGAGCCCCTCTTCAACAACATATTGAATAGCTGGCTTGTCAACAACGAGCAGCATTTCTTTTGGTTGTGCTTTAGTAGCAGGGAGGAATCGACTTCCAAGACCTGCAGCAGGAATGAGCGCTTTCATGTGTACCTCGTTTTACTCTTGTTCAATGTGGAACTATTCTATCAAATCTTATAGAGCCAGGCGTCTTACATATCTCTAGAGGGTAGAGAGAAGACCAAATCGATGGCTCTCTAGAGGAGTTCAGCCGTTATCAAAATCTTGGCTTCATCTTTCCAAGGCAAAAAGAAACCCGGCATTGAGCCGGGCACCTTTTTCGATATGCGGACGAATCCGAGATAGAGTGGCGAGATTATGCTTCGTCAGTTGCTTCTTCAACTGCAGCTTCTTCGGCTGCTTCTTTTGCATCTTCTTCGACTTCTTCAGCAGCGGCAGCTTCGTCTTCTGCAGCTGCAGCAGCTTCAGCTTCTGCCTTCTTCTTAGCGGCAGCAGCCTGCTCCTTTTGCGTCTTCTTGCGACGCTTATCCTTTTCCTTTTCAGCAGCAGCCTGTGCCTCTTTACGAGCAGCCTTTGCAGCAGCTTTCTTGGAACCGGTCTTAGCAGGAGCTTTCTTCTCTGCTGGCTTATATGCGGCGATGTCTTCAGCGGTGACGACCGTGTTAGCAAGCTTCATGATGCCAGACTTGCGGTTAGCAGCCTGATTCTTATGGATAACACCCTTGGTGACAGCGCGGTCGAGCAGGCGGCAAGCAGCGAGCGCAGCAGCGTAGGCCTCTGCACCGTTCTTTGCTTCTACTGCATCATGGACTGCACGCGTTGCGGTCTTGAGCTCAGAGCGTACTGCACGATTGCGCAGACGAGCTTTTTCGTTGGTGATGATTCGCTTCTTTTGACTTTTAATGTTCGCCACGTTTTATCCTCCATTGAAATACAAGTTGTAGACGAAAGCCTTAGAATCGTATCACAACTTTCCAAAGCCGTGTAGTGCGCTTCGATAAAATGTTTGTCAGTGCTTGATCGGGCTGGGGAAGAGGTCGCAGGCGTTTCTTGCGCTTTTAGCGAAGAATGAGTGCTTGCGCGCCCTGAATCCTAGCAGTGCTTGATAGAATCACGAAGTGCCTTGGGCGGCCTTGCTTCGTTGAACACTGGTAAGCAGGCGCTTGGCGATGAATGAATGACCCTCCGTTTTCTTATAAGAGAAGGATTGAACGATCCATGCCCATCGACCCGAAGTATATCCGCAATTTCTCGATCATCGCCCACATCGATCATGGCAAATCGACGCTCTCTGACCGTATCCTCGAACTTACCGAAACGGTCTCTTCGCGCGATATGAAAGAGCAGTTGCTCGATTCGATGGACATCGAGCGCGAACGCGGCATCACGATCAAGAGCCAGGCGGTACGTGTCGATTATCGCGCGGAAGACGGTGAGCTCTATCATTTCAATCTGATCGATACCCCTGGTCATGTTGACTTCACCTATGAAGTTTCCCGCTCTCTTGCAGCATGCGAAGGTGCGGTGCTCGTGGTCGATGCCACGCAGGGCGTCGAAGCGCAAACGGTCGCGAACGCCATGATGGCGATGAATGCCAACCTTGAGATCATCCCGCTCATCAACAAGATCGACCTTCCAGCAGCTGATCCTGAGCGCGTGCGCGCCGAGATCGAGGACTCGCTCGCTCTTCCTGCCGATGATGCCATCCTCGCCAGTGGCAAGACTGGCGCCGGCATCGAGGACTTGCTCGAATCGATCGTCTATACGATCCCAGCTCCAGTAGGAGAGAAGGATGCACCACTGCGTGCGCTCATCTTCGACTCCTATTTCGATGCGTATCGCGGCGTAGTCGCGCTCGTGCGCATCGTGGATGGGTCGCTCAAAAAAGGTCAAGAGATCCGCATGATGGCCACCAATACCACCGCGCTCGTTGAAGAAGCGGGCGTGCGCAAACCCACCGAGGTGCCTGTCGATGAGCTTGGCGTTGGCGAAGTAGGCTATTTGGTCACGGGTCTTAAGGATCCTGCGCAGGTGAAAGTGGGCGACACGATCACGAATGCCACAGGTGGCTGCACCGAACCGCTTCCGGGGTATCGTGACGTGAAACCGATGGTCTATACGGGTCTGTTCCCGATCGATGGTGACCAGTACGAACCGCTGAAAGATGCGCTCGAAAAGCTCTCGCTCAACGACCCTGCTCTTATCTATGAACCGGAAACGTCGCACGCGCTTGGGTTCGGCTTCCGTGTCGGTTTCTTAGGATTGCTCCATATGGAGGTCATCAAGGAGCGTCTCGAGCGTGAGTTTGATCTCGACTTGCTCGCGACAGCACCTTCGGTGGAATACCACGTGTTCAAGAGCAACGGTGAGATGCTCTCGCTCCATTCGCCGCAAGACATGCCTGATGCTTCCGAGATCGATCATATAGAAGAACCTTACCTTAAGGCGAAGATCCTCATTCCACCTGATTATGTGGGCGCGGTCATGGACCTTACCGTGGCACGACGTGGGAGCTTCATCACGATGAACTATCTTTCGACTACCACGGTCGAGATGCTTTGGGAGATCCCGCTCTCGGAGCTGATCATGGACTACTTTGACCAGCTCAAGAGCCGTACGAAGGGCTATGCGTCGCTGGACTACGATTTCGATGAATACAAGACTTCGAAGCTCGTGAAGCTCGATATCCTGCTTGCAGGCAAGCCTATCGACGCGCTCTCTTTCATCGTTCATAACGATAAGGCCTATGCTCGCGGTAAGGTGCTGGTCGAAAAGCTCAAAGGCATCATCCCGCGCCAGATGTTCGAGATCCCCATTCAGGCTGCGGTTGGCTCACGCGTACTTTCGCGTCAGACCGTACGTGCGATGCGCAAGGACGTGCTCGCCAAATGCTATGGCGGCGACATCACGCGTAAGCGCAAGCTGCTCGAGAAGCAGAAGCAAGGCAAGAAGCGCATGAAGAGCATCGGCAGCGTCGAAGTGCCCCAAGAAGCCTTCATGGCCATTCTCAAAGTCGACGAATGATCTGACGGTTCTAACGAAATGGAAGACCTGTTCAAGGATAGATGCCTTATTCTTGCACCGATGGCTGGTGTGACCGATGAGGTGTTTCGTGAACTCTGCATCGAAGCTGGCGCACAGCTCACCTATACCGAAATGGTCTCCGCGAAGGCACTCAGCTACGGCAGTGGCAAGACGCGCGATCTGCTCGTGCTTGCCCCCTCTGAGCAACAAGTGGCCGTCCAGATCTTCGGTCATGAACCAGAGACGATGGCGCAGGAAGCTTACGAACTCGAGCAAATGCTCGGGCACGCGGTCTTCTCCTTCGATGTGAACATGGGCTGCCCGGCACGCAAGATCGCGGGCAAGGGTGATGGAGCTGCGCTCATGCGCGACCCGATGCTCGCAAGCCGCATCGTTGAGGCGATGGCGAACAAGGTTGAGCACCCGGTTACGGTGAAGATGCGCCGAGGCTTCGCTTACGGTGAAGAGACTGCCCCAGAACTTGCCCATATCGTTCAAGAGTCGGGTGCTTCTGCGGTTGCGATCCATGGACGCTATGCCCAGCAGTTCTACCAAGGAGATGCTTGCTGGGAAACGATCCGCCGCGTGAAAGATGCTGTGAAGATCCCCGTGATCGGCAATGGCGATATCACTTCAGGGGAGCGGGCGCGCGCCATGCTTACCGAAACTGGGTGTGATGCGCTGATGATCGGACGCGCGGCAGAAGGCAATCCCTGGATATTCTCTGAGATTAAATCCTATCTTGAGACCGGTGTTGCCGCACCGGCGCCAAGCACGGATGAGCGCATCGAAGTGGCACTTCGCCATGCGCGCATGCTCTCGGAGCGCTTCGACGACCATATCGTGAAGATGCGCAAGCATGCCATGTGGTACCTGAAGGGTATGAGGGGAGCAACGGCGGCACGTCGCGCCATCAATGATGCGGTGACCTTCAACGATTTCGCCACGATCTTCCATGATGTTGCGGTGCTTCAGAAGAGCGGGGAGGAGCAAGCGTGATCGATCTTCCTGGTGGCGAGGTGCTCGAAGGCCAGCAGCCCTATGAGGCGCTCTATATTCACATTCCCTTCTGCAAGAGCAAATGCGCGTATTGCGATTTCGCGAGCGAAGCGATATCGGCTGATGATCCGCGTATCGAAGCCTATATCGATGAGCTCATCTTATCGATTCGCGCAGCTTCGCGCGCCGATCTCGCCAGTCGGGCATGAAGGCGTCCATGAGCGCAGCTTCGCGCGCCGATCTGCTCGGGGATCTTAAAACGGTCTATATCGGCGGAGGGACGCCTACCCATATCGGTAACAAGCAGCTCTCGCGCTTGCTCTATGCGCTCTCGCTCTCGATGCACCTTACCCCTGAGGTGGAGTGCACGCTCGAGGTGAATCCTGAGAGTCTCACTGAGGCTATGGTGAAGGACTTGTTCGCCCTAGGCGTGACCCGTCTTTCGTTCGGCGTGCAATCGTTCGACGACGCGGTTCTGGCAACGCTTGGGCGCGCGCATGATGCCGAGCAAGCGCGTAAGGCGATCGAGCGTGCTCAGTTGCGTTTCGAGAACATCAGTCTCGATCTGATGTGCGGCATCCCTGGGCAGAGCATCGATTCATTTCGCTCGTCGGTCGAAGAGGCTCTTTCTCTTGGGGTGACTCATGTGAGCATCTATCCGCTCACGATCGAAGAAGGCACGCGCCTGCGCGACCTCATGGATAGATCTGCATTCGTGGAGAGCGAAGATGCGCTCTCTGATGCAGCAGCGGAGATGATGGTGTGCGCAGAGGAGCTGCTCGTGGCGCACGGATTCCACCGCTACGAAGTGGCGAGCTATGCACGCGCGGGGTTCGAATGCGAGCACAATAAGATGTATTGGACAGGAAAGCCCTACCTTGGCGTCGGTCATGCGGCGGTTTCCATGAAGCAGAACGATGCAAGCCGCGTGCGCTTTAGCGATGGCTGCGTTCAGGAAGTGCTCACGCATGAGCAGGCGCTCGTTGAGGATCTTATGCTCGGTATGCGTATGAGCAGGGGAGTGAGCGCAGAGAAGGTACGGGCGGTAGAAGCACTCGTGCCGAATACGCGCTCAGCGTTTGTATCTCTCGAAGAGAAGGGGCTCGTGCTCGAACGAGCCGGGCGCTTCGTTCCGAGTGAAAAAGGTTGGCTCTACGGCAACGAGATATTCGCAGCCTTGCTCGATCTTGCCTGAATGCGAATTTCCTCCATAGTTCGCGGACGATTTCAACCGCCCCTGCGCATAACCTACCGATAACAGTATTGTTTCGTGGAGTTTTAGCACTCTCGCCCTCAGATTGCTAAAATGCGTTGAGTCGAAAGGTTGTGCGTGCTCTCAGATAGAAGACAATACGTTCTCAGGATGCTCATCAATGAGTACATCGCTCATGCGCTCCCGATCGGCTCACGCACGCTGATCGATCGCTATCACCTCGACATCAGCTCTGCTACCGTGCGCAACGAGCTCTCTCATCTTGAAGAAGCAGGGTATCTTACCTCGCCGCATACTTCTGCCGGGCGCGTGCCGACCGATTTCGGGTATCGCACGTTCGTGGATGAGCTGCTCGATAATCTCTCCGATGCTCCTAAGCCCGATATCCTGGATGAATTGCGCAAAGACGCTTCCGAGCTCGACGATCTGCTCGATCGGACTTCGCAAGCCTTGGCACGTTTCACGAACTGTCTCGCTATGGTGGTTCCGCGCGGGCTCGTGAGCGTTCAGATCGCCCGCATCACGCTGGTGCAGCTTGGCACGAACCGCCTTTTGGCCGTTATCGTCAGTGAAGATGGATCGGTCTTCCAGCGCCAGATCGAATCGAATGAGGAGCTGAGTGCGGAGCGCCTGGGTGCGATCGAGGCCGCTCTGAATGACATCTATGCAGGTTCGACGATCAAAGCAGGGCAGAGCGCAAGCGGCAGCGATGCGGTACGCGAATTGAGCGCACGAGCAGACGTGTTGAACGATCCGCTCACGCTTCTTATCGAAGAGGAGCTCTACGATTGCTGTGCACATCGCAAGACCGAAAAGCCCCATACGCTCGGCATCGCCCGTTTGCTCGATCAGCCAGAATTCTCCGACGCGACCCGTCTTGTGCCTATCATCGAAAAGCTCGAAGACGAAACGATCCTCTTCCATCTTTTCAATGAACCTACCTCGGGCGATCTGCCGCTCGTGCGCATCGGGCATGAGAATGTGAGCGAGGAGCTCGCGGATGTTTCTGTGGTGGCAGCACCTTATGGCGCAAAGGATGATCGCGGCATCATCGCGGTCATAGGCCCGACCCGTATGGATTATGAACACGCGATCAAGGCAGTACGCGCTGCCCAGTCGCTTTTACAAGATTCTTGATACAGAGAAAGTGAACGAACAGCATGGCTCAAGATCTCTATGAAATTCTCGGCGTGGACAAGACCGCAACCGAAGATGAAGTGAAGAAGGCGTTCCGCAAAAAGGCACGCACGCTTCATCCGGATGTGAACAAGGATCCCGATGCAGAAGAGCGCTTCAAGGAACTCAACGAGGCGTATGACGTGTTGAGCGATCCGGCGAAGCGCAACCACTATGATCGCTATGGCGCGATCCCGGGGGCAGGTGCAGGAAGCGGGTACGTCGATCTTGAAGACCTCTTCGGCGGCGGCTTCGGTATGGGAGATCTGTTCAGCTCGTTCTTCAGTGGTGGTGCGGGGCGCTCGGCAACGGTCAAGCGCGAAGGACGCGATATGGGCGTTGGTCTGCGCGTAACGCTCGAGGAAGTTGCTGCTGGCGTGAAGAAGGAGATCATCTACGATCGCCTTTCTCCTTGTCCTGAATGTAGTGGAACGGGACTGGGCGAAGACGGTGAGGAGATCACCTGTCCTGAATGCCATGGACGCGGACGCGTGGTA
>OCHK01003011.1_pt1 | contig 10396 bp, 6 predicted proteins | sample 1538551 | NCBI WGS metagenome assembly OCHK01 (sample SAMN04571707, study PRJEB22368) | human gut metagenome | biome: human gut; material: stool | host: Homo sapiens | place: Luxembourg | collected 2012-08-31
GGGTGCCCGCAATGGCCCAGGGGGAAGCATACCGCACCGTTTTGCCGGCCAGCAGTGCCCCGCTGACGAATTTAATGCGCGGGGTTTCCAACACAGCGCAGTTTTGTTTTTTGGCCCACTCATCCACGGCAAACAGGCCGTTGGCATCGGTCGCCGTGGTGATCACCGGCACCGCACCACAGGCGGCAGCCAGCCGGCGGGCCAGGTCATTTGCGCCGCCCAGATGGCCGGAGAGCAGCGGCACCGCAAAGCGGCCGCATTCATCCAGCACCACAACGGCGGGGTCGGTGGCCTTGCTTTGGCAGTGGGGCGCAATGGCCCGCACCGCAATGCCCGCCGCCCCCACAAACACCAGGGCATCCGCCGCGGCAAACTGCTGGGCGGTCCACCCGGCCAGCGTCACCCCGCCCAGCCCGCAGCGGCTGACGGAGCCGGGGCAGGTTTGGGCCAGCTGCTGCGCCAGCGCCAGCCCCTTGGCCGTAAAGGCAAGATACGCACAGTTCACGGTTTGGTCCCCTCGCGGTATTCGGTGGTAAAGGCGGGGTCGTACAGTTTGCTGCGGGCATAGCAGCGGCCAAGGAAATCCCCCACCACGATCAAGGCCGTTTTGGTAATGCCCGCCTGCTTGGTGCTTTGGGCCAGGGTGCCAACGGTGCAGCGCACGGTTTTCTGCTCCGGCCAGGTGGCCTTGTACACCACGGCGGCAGGGGTGCTTGCGGTGTATGCCCCCTGCAGCAGTGCTTCCTGCACTTTATCAATTAAGCCGATGGAGAGAAAAATCACCATGGTAGCGCCGTGGCTGGCCAGGCTGGCGAGCTTTTCCTTTTCCGGCACGGGGGTGCGGCCCTCCATGCGGGTAATGATGACCGTCTGGCTGACGGCGGGCAGCGTGTACTCGGCGTTCAGCGCGGCGGCGGCACCGCAAAAGCTGGAAACACCGGGCGTATCATCGTAAGCAATGCCGTCGGCGTCCAGCGCGTCCATCTGCTCCCGGATGGCCCCGTACAAACAGGGGTCCCCAGTGTGCAGCCGCACAGTGGTTTTGTGTTCGGCTTCCATTTGGCGCATCACGGCAAGCACCTGTTCCAATGTCATTTCAGCACTGTTATAAATGGCGCAGCCGGCTTTGGCCAGCCCCAGCAACGCCGGGTTGACCAGGCTGCCCGCATAAATAATGCAGTCCGCCGTTTGCAGCAGCGCCGCACCGCGCCGGGTGATCAGATCCGGTGCGCCGGGGCCTGCGCCCACAAAATGTACCATACCTCATTGCTCCTTTTTCTGCCAGCTTTGCAGCAGCTGGGCGGCGGTCTCAGTCTGGCCCAGCGGCCCGGCCTGGTTGGAAAACAGTACAGCCCCCACCCGGAACGCCCCCGCCACGCGGCGGTCCAGATGCAGCTGGATGGCCTGCAATAGGCTTTCGAGCACCGGCTCCCGCAGGTTTTCAGCATCCAGAATGTCCAGGCAGGCGTCCGTTGTGGCGGCGTCCATCAGGGCGCGGCAGGTGGCCTGGCTGGCCCCGCAGAGCGCCGCATGGGTGCAGAACAGTTCGGTGCGGCAATCCGCCATGCGGGAATGGGTGTTCATAATGCCGCCCGCCAGCTTGACCAGCTTGCCGATGTGCCCCACCAGCAATACCTCTGCAAACTGCTCCGCAGCGGCCATATCCAGCGCATCCCCCATAAAGTTGGAGCACTTAACCACCGGGATGCTGCTGTATTCCGGCAGGTTTTGGGCCAGGTAGTCCAGCCCATAGTTGCCGGGGGCCAGGATCAGCCGCTTGGGGCTTTGCTCCCGCAGGGCGGCCTGGTGGATCTCCAGCTGCACGGTATCCAGGATGGCCTGCTGGCTCATGGGCTCCACAATGCCGCTGGTGCCCAGGACGGAAAGCCCGCCTTCCACCCCGATGTGGGGGTTAAAGGTGCGTTTGGCGGCTTCCTCGCCCCCCTCGATCGAGATCATTACGTCAAAGCCGCCGTCATACCCGGCTGCTTCAGCCTCCGCGTGCAGGGCATCGGTGATCATCCGGCGCGGCACATGGTTGATAGCCGCCTGCCCCACCGGCTGGTCCAGGCCGGGCTTCGTCACACGGCGGCCGCCGTCAATCGTGACCTGGCCGGGGGCATCCGGCAGCAGGGTGATGTCGGCTATGACCGGCAGGCCGGTGGTAACGTCCACATCGTCCCCGCCGTCCTTGCGGATGGCGCACTGGGCGCCGGCGGCTGTTTTGCGGCAGTAGATGGGCGCAACTTCCACCACAATGCCTTTTGGGGTGCGCAGGCCGACGGATTCCGGCGCTTTACCGGTCAGCAGCAGGCGGGCGGCTCCGGCAGCGCCAAGGGCGGCGCAGGTGCCGGTGGTGTAGCCGCAGCGCAGCAGCTTTTGCCCGCTGCGGATGTAATGTTCAAACCTGGGCGGCTCCTGTTTGGCGGGTCTCCGTTCGGGTTCACGCTCCGGCTGGGGGCCGTACAGTGCTTCATACTGCTCTTTGGTCAGGCGGTACAGCGTGCGGATGTTCTCTGCGGCAAACGCATCTTTCGGTGTCATCACGCCGGAAACGCCCTGCGGCGATACGCACACAACTGCGTCTGCAATTTTTTGCGCTAGCTCCAGCTCGTGCAGGCTGACAATGACGGCCACCTGTTTTTCCTGTGCCAGCTGGCGCAGGATGGTCAGCAGCTCAATTTTGCCTTTGATGTCCAAAAATGACGTTGGTTCGTCCAGCAGGATAATCTCCGGCTGCTGGCAGACGGCGCGTGCCAGCAGAACGCGCTGGCGCTGGCCGTCGCTGATTTTGGTAAAGTCCCGGTCGGCCAGCTCATCCGCCTGTACCAGATGCAGGGCATCCCGCACCTGCATCCTGTCCTGCTCGGACAGGATGCCCAGCCGTCCGGTGTAGGGGTAGCGCCCGGCAGCGGCCACATCAAAACAGGTGGTCAGCTCGGTGTGGCGGGTGTGGGGCAGCATCAAGGCCATTTTGCGCGCGCGGGCATTGGGGGTGTAGGTTGTCAGGTTTTGGCCCTGCAGCAGCACAGCGCCGCTTTGCGCCGCCAGCTGCCCGGCCAGCGTTTTGAGCAGGGTGGATTTGCCCGCGCCGTTGGGGCCAATCAACGCTAAGATCTGCCCGCGCTGCACGCCAATGCCAATGTTTTGTAATAGCGGCGTTTTGCCGTACCCGATGGCAAGATCCTGCGTTTGGCAGTAAAATGCTTCGCTCATGTCCGGCCCTCCCCGCTTTGGCGGCGCACCAACAGCCAGATGACTACCGGCGCACCAAATACCGCTGTGACGGAGCTGATGGAAAGCTCAGTGGGGGCAAACAGGCTGCGGGCGATCAGATCACACAGCAGGCAGAACGCCGCCCCACCCAGCGCACAGCCCGGCAGCACATGCAGCGGCTTGGCGCTTCCCAACGCCTGCTTGACCAGGTGCGGCACCGCAATACCCACAAAGGAAATGGGCCCTGCAAACGCCGTGACGCAGGCGGCCAGCAAACTGGAAAGCAGCACCAGCGCCACGCAGAACGGCCGCACAGCCACACCCACGCTTTGGGCATACTGCTCCCCCATCTGGTAGGCGGCCATCGGCTTGGCCAGCAAAAAGGCCGCGGCCAAACAGGGCAGCACCACCAGCGCAGCGGCGGCCACATTGCCCCAGGTCATGCCGGAAAAGCTGCCCATGGACCAGTTGTGCAGGTTGACGATGTTGGAATCCTGTGCAAAGGCCACTACAATATCGGTGACGGCGGAACAGATATAGCCGATCATCACGCCGCAGATGACCAGAATGCTCATGCGGTGTACCCGGCGCGCCACGCTGAGCACAAAGGCCATGGCAGCCATGGATCCAGCAAAGGCGGCCAGAATCAGGGTGAGCGAGTTGGTCAGCAGGCCGTGGTTCAAAAATACCACCATCGTCAGCGCAACCACCAGCTTGGCCCCACTGGAAATGCCCATGACAAACGGCCCCGCAATGGGGTTGGCAAAAAAGGTTTGCAGCAGGTAGCCCGCTACCGAGAGCGCCGCCCCCAGCAGCACCACCATAACGGCGCGCGGCAGGCGCAGCTGCAATAGGATATTGGCGGCCAGTTCATCCTGCCCGCGGCCCAGCAGCGCCTGCACCACGCCGCGCGGCGAAATTGCCACACTGCCCCAGAACAGGTTGAGCGCAAACAGCCCCAGCAGCGCCGCCGCAAGGGCTACATATGTAATTGTCAGGCGCTTGGTGTGCATGGCGCTGCCTTTCTGCAATAAAATTATTCTACATGCGTTAAAAATGTCAGTTCACTGTCCGCGGGGGTGCCCTCGGTAAACACGCGGTTCATATCCAGAATCAAATCCGGAAGCTCCATGCTTTGCTGGAACAGGCTCTGCGCGGTACACCACACATTGCCGTTCTGCACGGCCTTGAACTGCGCCAGCAGCGGGCATTTTTCCACCAGCTGTTCGGTGCTGGCAATGCTGCCCTCAATGGTGCTGTTGTAGAGCAGCACATCGGCGTCCTTGGCACCGGCGTAAAAATCTTCCAGCGAAAGATTGATGGTGGCCAGATTGTTGCCGCTGTCCGTTAAATCAGCAAACACATAGCTGCCGCCCGCCATCTCGATCATGCGGGCCACATAGTCGCTGCCTTTGCGCACCGTGACAAGGTTGTTGGAAGTGATGGAGAAAAACGCCACCGTTTTGCCGGTGGGCTGCTGGTTTTCCAGCGGGGCAACGCGCTGTACCTGGGTGTCAAACAGCTGTTCCGCCTCCTGCTGTTTGCCCAGCAGAATGCCGTACAGCTTGACCCACTCCATGCGGGCCAGTGGGTCGGTTTCATAGCTGGAACGCTCCACCAAAACGGGGATGCCGAACTTTTCCAGCTGCTCTTTGACCTCCGGCGTATGGTAGATCATAGTGTTTTCAATGGCAAGTCCGCAGCCGGAAGCCAGAATGGTTTCATAGTCCGGGGCGCTGTACTTGCCCGCATAGGCAATCTGCCCCGCCTGCATGGCGGCTTTGGCTTCGGGCAGGTACCAGCCATCCGCCTTGGTGCCGGAAAGTGCAATGCTGTCCAGCGCGCCCAGGCTGATGATGGGGTCCATAGCGGAGGTGGAAACCAGGTAGATATTCTCAATGGGCTGTTGCAGCACGGTGGTGCCCTGGGGCAGATCCTCCGGAACGGCAGCGCCCTGCGGCACTACCAGATATTGGCTGTCCGCAATGGTGATCAGCTCGTACCCGCCGGTGCATTCATCCACGGTAAACTGTTTGGCGTATTGCAGCGGGTAGCTGCTTTCCACGGTAAGGGTGGGGGCAGCCGTGCTGCCGCTGCCCGCGCAGCCGACCAACAGCAAAAGCGCTGCGGCAGAAAGTGCGGCACAAAGCCCAAAACGTTTCGTCTGCATTATTCTGCGGGGGTCAGCGTGGCGCTGTCAAAGGTCAGGGTATAATCGATCTCGTGCGGGGTGCTCATGGCAACGGTATCGGCGGTAACGGCAAGGGCGGTATCCAGCGCAGCAACGGGGATTTCAAAGGTGGAGTTGCCTTCGGTGTTGGTGGGCAGGTACTTTTCTCCATCAATCAGCATATAGTCATAGTTGGGGCTGCTCCACACAATCACGGCGGTCATGGTTCCATCGGCAACCGTCAGGGCGGCAGGGCTTTCCACCGTGGCACGGCCGGAGCCGCCCTCCAGCGTGACAGCACAGGTGTAGCTGCCATCAGCAGGCACAGCGGCGGTTTCGGCAGCGGCATCTTCGGTCTTAGGCTCGGCATTGCGCACGCTGACGGTATGGTCGTACCAGGTGCCCTTGGTGCCCAAAATGGCCAGCTGGAAGTCGGTATCCACAGCGTCCAGCGGAATATCATAGCCATACACTTCATCGCTGGTGCCGTCGGAATAGGTCACAGTATCGGTGGTGGGCTGCAGCCAGTCGCTCTCGTGGCTGGGGGCATCCTCGGCAGTGCCCAGGTACAGGTTGACGATCTTTTTCGATGCCAGGCTGACATGGAAGGTCATTTTGCCATCAGCGACAGTCAGGGTGCCCTTGCCATCGCAGGCTTCGTTGGCGTGCACCATACTGCTGTCGGTTTCAAATTCGGCGGTATACACGCCGTCCGGCAGAGCAGCTTCGGTCTGGGGTTCTGCGGTGGGGGCGGTGGCTTCACTGCCGGCAGCCTCGGCGGTAGCGGGGGTAGAGTCAGCGGAAGAAGCACCGGTTGCGGTGGAGCCGCAGCCAGCCAGCAGAGCGGCCAGCACCAGGGCGGCCACAGCGCCGGAAATTACACGATTTTGTTTCATTGGGTGTTACCTCGCATTGTAAAAAATTGAAATGATAGAATAAAATATAATAAGAAAGGATAACAGAAAATTACGTCGCAGGGGCGAGCATTGCCCGCCCGCGGTCATTTGCCCCGTGTATTGCCAACCCGGAAGAGTGTTGCAATGTTTTAGGGCAATACCGCATAATTCTAAGTGCCGATACGGCGAGCGAGGTGCGGCAGATGCTAAGCCAAAAGCGCAGATAATACTGGATGTCTTATCGAGCATTTTGGCAACGCAGATGCCGTGCCGCAGCCGCCGGAGCGGTGCTTAAGCCGTCAGGCGGGAATTGTGCGGTGTTGCCTTAGGTTGGCGGGGGCACTGCATGGTTTGGCGAGAGGGGCTAAAGATTCAAAGAAAAGCGTGGGGACGCGGCACAGCCGCAGCGCAGCCCCATTTTGGCGCACAGCGTTTCCCCCGGTCCGCATAAAACAAAAGCTGCCCGAAAAGACGTTGATCCTTCCGGGCAGTATGCATCATAAATCAGCCATTCAGGGAATCAATAGCGGCCTTGGTATGGTCAATGTAGATCTGCTGCACATCAGCAATTTCGCCCAGACCAGCAATCTGGGTATCCACGCTGTCAAAGCAGCCGGCGGCCTTGAACTGGCTCAGCCAGGAATCTGCGTCATCGCCAGCCATATCGTTGTTGGCATGGTCACCGGCAACCACCATCAGGGGGCGCAGGACAACCTTAGTGTAACCGGCTTCCTTGATCTTTTCGATCACAGCCTCGCAGGCGGTGTCTTCCGGCTCGCCCTCAACAGTGCCAATGAACACATTGTCATAGCCCAGGGTCTGCATGGTCATCTGCATCTGGCTGTAGCTGATCTTTGCGGTATGGGAAGTGCCGTGGCCCATGAACACAAAAGCAGTGCCATCGGCGGCAGCAGCGGCAGCGTCATCATAACCAGCGGCGGCAACAGCCTCGGTGGTGATGGCAGTGGCAACAGCTTCCTTATCAGCGTTGATTTCGGTAGCGTCAGCGCCAACTTCGCCCAGCAGGGGCTCAGCAATGGCAACGCTTTCGAACTTATCCGCGTACTCGTTCACAGCTTCGCACATTTCGTCGTACTCAGCGCCGTGCATCAGGTGAGTAGGCTGAACAACCAGGTTCTTAACGCCGTTGGCAACAGCGCGGTCCAGAGCCTGCTTCATGTTATCGATTTTCTCGCCATCGCGGGCCTGCACATGGTTGATGATGATCTGTGCGGTGAAAGCGCGGCGGACGGACCAATCCGGGTAAGCGGCCTGCAGGGCATCCTCGATGCCCTTGATATCTGCCACGCGGCTGCTGTTGAAGGAGGTGCCAAAGCTGACGACCAGCAGTTCGTTTTCGCCGATCTCATCCCCATTGCGGGAATCGTCCAGGTTGGCATCGCCGGTATTGCGGCCAAAGTAGTCGGGGTCAGCGTTCTCGCCTTCCACCAGCTCTTTCTGGGTATCGGTCAGGGTGTCCCATGCCTGCTTGGCAGCTTCGCACTGGGCGTCGGTGTCATCGGTGCGCTCCTGCACATAGATGGCATCGATCAGGTCTGCACATTTCTTTGCGGCCACTTCGTCTGCATCTCCCTCGTCTGCGCTTTCAGCGGGTGCTTCGGTGCTTACAGCCTCGCTTTCGGCGGGGGCACTGCTGGCAGCCATGCTGTCAGATGGCGCACCACAGCCAGCCAGCAGGGCGGCGGCCAGAGCCAGTGCGGTCAGCACGGCAGCGGGCTTTTTCAGGTTGTTGTGTTTCATGTGTTTTGCTTCCTTTCTCCTATGGCAAATCCATTTGCTGAAAAACAGGTACAGGGAACAAAACCCAGGCGCAGCAGCTTTGCAGACAAAACTGCCACAAAAAAACGAGGGTCTTTCTGTGTGCAGAACGGCAACGCAAAAAGACCCCCGGATTTTCCATGAGCTTTTCAGGTACAACCAATTCCTCGTGATCTGGAGCAATGCTCCCGTACCAACAGCGGGCAGGTTTCCTGGCTGAAAGCTCAACGCCTGCCGCCGCCTTCCCAAGCAATGCTCAGTGACCGGTGCAAATGCACCCTGGCGGCAGGCTCCCTTATCACAGTGACGAGATCGTGCGGGATTTGCACCCGCTTCCCTTTTACCCTTTCCAGAGCGCCGGAAGGCTCAGCCGCCCGGCAAACAATGAAAGGCACCTGCTGTTTTATATTCAGTTTCTGATTCATTGTAGCACATTGCATCCAAAAGCGCAAGGTGCTGTTTGTATGTTCTGCCGAATTTTTTCGGCCTTCCTAGGCGTCCTTACAGCCGCCGGTGCAAAATCTCACACAAGCGTTTCCTATCCAGCGGCTTGGCGGCATGCTCGTTCATACCGGCGGTTTTGGCCGGCTGCACATCCTTGGCAAAGGCGTTGGCCGTCATGGCAACAATGGGCACCTGCGCGGCATCGGCTTTGGGCAAAGAACGGATGGCCGCGGGGCGCGTTTTTGTATTTTGTCGGTTTACAACTTTAAATCGCTTGCAGTTGGCATGGCAGTGTGGTAAGCTAATATGGATTTAATATGGTAGCGGTTATCTATGCTGCCGTGCGGGCCGCTGCCTTTTCCCGCGCGGCAGCACAAATAAAAATGGGAGAAAACAATATAAGTTTATGCAGAATCGTGAACGGCTCGGAAGCCGGCTTGGCTTCATCATGCTGTCAGCCGGCTGCGCCATTGGCTGCGGCAATGTGTGGAAATTCCCCTGGATGTGCGGCCAGAACGGCGGCGGCAGTTTTATGCTGCTGTACATTATTTGTCTGGTCGTGCTGGGTCTGCCCGCCATGACGATGGAATTTTCCGTTGGGCGTGCAGCGCAGGCCAGCCCTATCCGCATGTACCAGAAGTTGGAAAAGCCCGGCTGCAAGTGGGGCATTTTCGGCATTGCCAGCCTGATTGGCAACATTGCCCTGATGGCATTTTACACCGTGGTGACCGGGTGGATCATCTATTATTTCATCAAGTTCCTTACCGGCCAAAACGCAGATTTCGGATTTACCCAGATGATTACGAACCCCACGGTGAATGTGGTGTTTTTGCTGGTGACCGTTGTGGTAGCATTTGCCATTTTAAGCTTTAACCTGCAGGGCGGGCTGGAGCGCATTACCAAATATATGATGCTGGCCCTGTTGGTGCTGATGCTGGTGCTGGCGGTGCACAGCCTGCCCCTGCCGGGCGCGGCAGAAGGCTTGAAATTTTACCTGGTGCCGGATTTTGGAAAGATCGATGGCAGCGTTGTAGTGGGCGCCATGAACCAGGCGTTCTTTACCCTTTCCGTTGGCATGGGCGGCATGGCGATTTTTGGCAGCTACATTGAAAAAGAACACTCCCTGATGGGGGAATCCGTCCACATTATTGTGCTGGATACTTTGGTTGCGGTGCTGGCCGGCATCATCATGTTCCCTGCCTGCTTTACCTATGGGCTGGAAGTGAACGCCGGGCCCAGCCTGCTGTTTGATACCATGGCTACCGTGTTCAACAACATGACCGGGGGCCGCTGGTGGGGCACGCTATTCTTTTTGTTCATGGTGTTTGCCGCACTTTCCACCGTGTTGGGCGTGTGCGAAAACATCCTTGCCATGGTGCGGGAGCTGACCGGGTTAAGCCGCCCCAAGGGTGCTTTGCTGTGTGGCGTGGGCATCTTTCTGTTGGCGCTAACCACCGCGCTGGGCTACAGTGTACTGCATTTCCAGCCGTTTGCCGCGGGCACGGCCTGGCTGGATCTGTGGGATTTCATTGTTTCCAATAACATTTTGCCGCTGGGTTCACTGGTATTGGCGCTGTTCTGCTGCAACTCTTTCGGTTGGGGGTGGGACGCTTTTGTTCAGGAGGCCAACACCGGCAAAGGCTTAAAAGTGCAGCCCTGGATGAAGCCGATCTTCCGCTTTGTGGTGCCCGCCGCCATTGCGTTCATTTATATTTACGGCATGGCAACTTTTACATGGAATTGATCCCCCCGCTTTTTATAAAACCTTATGGCAATACCGCATAATTCCCGCCTAACGGCTCAAGCACCGCTCCGGCAGCTGCGGCACGGCATCTGCGTTGCCAAAATGCTCGATAAGACATCCAGTATTATCTGCGCTTTTGGCTTAGCA
>OCHK01003012.1_pt1 | contig 10395 bp, 11 predicted proteins | sample 1538551 | NCBI WGS metagenome assembly OCHK01 (sample SAMN04571707, study PRJEB22368) | human gut metagenome | biome: human gut; material: stool | host: Homo sapiens | place: Luxembourg | collected 2012-08-31
CTCCTTGGAAAAACAATAAGTAGGCAGCTCGAAGAAATGATCATCAATCGCGAAAACAGCATCCAGGCCGGATTAGATAAAAAGACAATTCCGCTGATAAGCGGAGACGAAGACAGCTACAGTGCACAGGCCATTTATCCGATTTGCTGCGAGGGAGACTGTATAGGTGCTGTCATTTTATATAGCCGCGAAAATCAGACTCATTTTAGTGAGACAGAATATAAAGCAGCTGCCTGTGCAGCTTCCTTCCTGGGAAAGCAAATGGAGGGGTGAGGCACCGTAGGGCTTTCGTGACATAGCACCGTGATTAAGGTGAACCGCTGCATAACTTTTTTCTTTTAGGACTTGAAAAACCTTATAACGTGTGTTACAGTAAAAAAGCATTAAAAAAGATATGCAAAATGAGGAAAAAAGCGTGTAAGAGAAAGCAAAAGTCAGTTTTAGCTAAAGGATATTTTGCTGGTCTTACCGTATGAGATGTAAGGAGGAGTTTCAAATGAACAAGAAGGAGTTAGTAGCAGCAGTTGCAGAGCAGGCTGGATTAAAGAAGGTTGACGCAGAGAAGGCAATTGAGGCTTTCACAGCAGTAGTAGAAGGTGCATTAAAGGCTGGAGATAAGGTGCAGTTGGTTGGCTTTGGAACTTTTGAGGTAGCAGAGCGTCCAGAGAGAGAGGGAAGAAACCCGAGAAGTGGTGAGACCATGACTATCGCAGCATCTAAGAATCCGAAGTTTAAGGCTGGAAAGGCATTAAAGGATGCAATTAACGCGTAATGATTTTTAAAATCTGAGCGAAAAAAGTGCAAAAATTCCCCCTAAAATGCAATTTGCGTTGTAGGGGGAATTTTAACTAGAAGGAGATTGATATGCGTTTGGATAAGTATCTGAAAGTATCTCGCATCATTAAGCGCAGAACGGTAGCTAATGAAGCTTGTGACAGCGGACGCGTTATGCTTAACGATAAAGTGGCAAGAGCGAGCGCAGACGTGAAGGTTGGAGATGTTATAGAGATTGCCTTTGGTAATAAAACAGTTAAGGTGCGTATCACGAGTGTGCAGGAGACAATCCGTAAAGAAGATGCAAAGGAAATGTTTGAATATATTTAAGAGCAATAGCATAATATCAGCGGCTCCCTAATATATTGGAATAGACCGGTATACCGGAAAATCCGATTGTTAGGGGGTCTTTTTTTGGAACAAAATCAAGATCAGGAATATATTGAGCGCGAACACTGTCTGATTTTAGAGCACAGAAGGAGCCTAAAAATCACCGGTGTAACTGATGTGATTGCGTATGACGAACATATCATACAAATCAATACGACAGACAAGGCATTAGAGATACGTGGTGATGGTCTTCATATGAAGCAGCTGGCATTAGACAAGGGGATCATTGAGGTGGATGGCTGTGTGAACAGTCTGGAATATCAGGAGCAAAAAGGCCAGAGTCAGGGGGAATCATTTTGGAAGAGGCTGCTAAGGTAATCGGAGGTGTTGCAGGCGAGCTTGTGTTTTTTATGCGGTCATTTATGCTGGGATTTTTGATGCGGCTTGGCTACGAGCCGATTATTTTTTTTTCGCCGTGTATTTCGTCAGCCAAAGCTTCTTTTAGACGTGCAGGATGTATTGTTTTGGACGTTTGGCAGTTTTTTGATGTTTGGTCTTTTATTTCGGGAGAATAATGGAACACCGAGACTCTTTTCTCTGATTGGAATTGCAGCTGGGATGGCATTGTATCAGCTTGGTCCGGCAAAGCTGACAGGCAGTTTGTTTTGTAAGATTAGAAAAAAACGACTTAAAATGCAAAGAAGATGCCACGCATGGCGAAAAAAACGTCTGGAGAGGCGAAAAATGGAAAAAAAGAGGTTGAAAAAGACACAAAAAGAAAGTATGATAAAAAGAGAGGATAAACATAGCCGCAATAAGAGAGGTGAGAATATTGACAGGAAAGATGGCAGCCCGAAGGAGAGCCAATCGCAAATGGATCGCACTGGCACTTGTGACAGTAGTACTGCTAAGCGTGATGACCTGGATTGGTGGAAACAGTTTGGCAGAGCAAAACGCCCAGAATCTGGCACAGCAGCAGCTCCTCGAGGAAAAGATTGCCGAGGAAAAGGCGCGAAGCAAAGAACTCGATGAGTACAGCGAGTACATGAAAACCGATGAATTTGCTGAATGGTATGCAAAGGAAAAGTTAGGCTTGATCCATAAAAACGAGATCATATTTAAGGGTGAATGATGTGCCGTATCGTGGAAACGCGAAGCGGCACTTTTTTTTATCGCACTGTCTTTTCGACAGACATTTCAAAAAAACTAAGCTATGATAAAAAGAGCAGCTGATAAACAATTGTGTTTTCAGAAATGGAGGTCGAAAGCAAGTGGAAGGTCTGGAAAGATGGCAAAATAATCAGGTAAAAAAAATGGGAATAGGGCGGCTTGGCCTGATTTTTTTTATGATTGGCGGAATGCTTTTTGTTGTTTTAAGAAGTGGGCAGACAACATATTTGGTTATACAGGTAGTGCTGCTTTTTAGTGCACTTTTTTTCGGATATAGGTTTGGACCAGGAGCAGGTGCAATTGCTGGAAGCATAAGTGGAATTATGCTTTCTCTTGTGAGCGGTGAGGCAGCACAGATTGGAATATTGTGTCTTCTTGGAATTTTCTCCGGTGCATTTCGCAGTTTAGGCAGGATGGCCAGCGTGACAGCATGTGCAGCGGCAGCTTTTGGCGTTGGAATTGTATATTCTCCGGCTATTTTATTTCAGACGATGCTTTTTGAGCACCGGATTTTTTGTATGGTCACATTTTTTATTTCAGACGATGGAGTCTGTTTTGGCAGTTGGTGTTGTATTTTTATTGCTTCCTGAAAAACTTACCTGTCCGCAAAAACAAAATTTGCTTAAGGAAGATTGTGGATTTAATGAACAAGAAAGCATACCAGTGTGGCAGGCTGCGGTAGAAGATATGGCAGGAGAAGGATTGCCGGCATTGGCGCAGACCTTTTCGCAGCTTTCTTCTATGTATCGTGAAGAAGACGTAGCAAAGGATCCATTTGAAACTGACTGGCGCATGCGTTATCTGGAACTGCGTCAGCTTTTGTCAGAACAATTTTTTGAGTGTGCGCAGATGCTTTTGGAAACAGTCGGGCAGATGCAGGAAAAAGAAGAGTTGTCCGGAGCTGTGCGTGAGAATCTGGAAAAGAAGCTGCTATGGGCAGGTGTAGAGGCAAAGCGAATCTACATGACTGAAAATAAAAATGGAGCCAGACAGCTAATTATGGCGCTCAGTGCCAAAAGTGCACGCTGTATTTCAATGAAGCTTGTCTGCGAGCGCATTGAAGAGGTTCTTGGCAAACGCATGGTGCTGTGTGCAAATCAGCCGCTTCTTGTATCATCAGTGACGCGTTGGGTTCGTTTTGAAGAGGAGTGTCCATACTTTGTGCTTTTTGGCACTGCATCTAGCTGTAAAAGTGGAAATGATATTTCAGGAGACAGCTTTTCATGCATGGAGCTGTCAAATGCAAAAAAGGTTCTTCTTTTATGCGATGGAATGGGAAGCGGAAGTGTTGCAGGAAAGGAAAGTGCGGGAGTCACAGAGCTTGCAGAATCACTTTGCGAGGCAGGCTATTCGCCGTCACTTCTCATTCGTGTGATTAACAGTGCACTGATGATTCAGGCAAAGGAACATCCTGTCACAATTGATTTAACAGTTATTGACTGTGCAAACGGTATATGTGAGCTTACAAAATCCGGTGCAGCCGTCACTTTTTTAAAGCGCGGCACACAGACGATGCAGGTTGGTGCAGACAGTATGCCAGCAGGAATATTGCAGGAGCACGCACCGATGGAAAAAATACTTCGTCTAAAGGATGGAGATATTATTATTATGGTTAGCGATGGTGTGCTAGAAGAAATACCTGGCTACGATAAGAAGGAGACGATGTGTCGCTTTTGTGAAAAGCTAGACGAAAACAATCCAAAGGAGATTGCGAAAAAAATCTTGGCATTTGCAGGAAATACAAAAAATGCCAGAGACGACAGAACAGTGCTTGTAGCTGGTTTCTGGAAAAAATAAAGGAGATAAAAATGATTCCACACGATAAATTTATAGATAAAATCAAGCAATACATTGATGAAAAAAAGCTGTTTTCCTTCGGTGATCATGTCATCATAGGCTTGTCAGGAGGCGCAGATTCTGTCTGTCTTTTATTGGTACTAAAACGATTGCAGCAAATATATAATCTTTCAATAACAGCAATTCATGTTCATCACGGCATACGTGGTGAGTCAGCAGAGCATGATCTTAAGTTTTCAAGACAGCTTTGCGAAAAAGAAGAAATTGAGTTTGTTGAAAAAAGATGTGATGTGCCGGCTCTTGCAGCGAAGCATCATCTGACTGAGGAGGAGGCCGGCCGTCGTGTCCGTTATGAAACGTTTGAGTGTGAAGCAAAAAAACGCGGTGCATCTGTAATTGCAGTGGCACATCATATGGATGATCAGGCTGAGACAGTGCTAATGAATCTGCTGCGAGGAAGCGGGATTCGTGGATGTAGCGGAATACCTTGTAAGCGCAGTTTGTCAGACAAGGGAGATATCGTTGTCGTGCGTCCGCTTTTAGGTATGAGAAGAGAGGCGATTGAAGCATGGCTTATAGAAAATGGGCAGGGATGGTGCATTGATGAGACAAACCTGACAGATGACTATCTCAGAAGCCGTATCAGAAACAGGCTTCTGCCGCTTCTTTCAAGTGAATATAATGCGCAGGCTGCTGAGCACATAGCATGTGCAGCGGGTGATTTTTCTGAGGCAGAGGAATATCTTAGAGATCAGGCACAGGCACTTATTTCGTCATGGAATTGTGTCTTGCATAAGCAAATGATGCTTCCTGTCAAAGAGCTTAAATTACAAAAACCAATTTTACAGCGATATCTGATTCAGGAGGCAATTTCACATACAGGAGGCGTAAAAGATATAACTAGGACACATATTGAATCTGTTATAGGGCTTTTGTCAAAGCGCACAGGAAGCATGGTAAATCTGCCGCAAAGACGTAAGGCACGTATTCAATATGAGTTTTTAATCATAGAAAAAGAGAGCTTTTCAGAGCATAAAGAAGAAAATCAGGATTTACAATCACCAAACAGCAAAATTGGTAAGGCTGTTTACTCAATTTTCCCCGTTTGTGAGAAAAAAATTCCACAAACTTGTTGTGTAAACTGGTTCGATTATGATACAATAAAAGAAGGGTTGCTTATGCGTAAAAGAAGGCCTAAAGATCGTATTTGCATTGATGCAAAGGGTAATACGCAAAAGCTTTCCGACTGCATGATTAATGCTAAAATTCCTGCTGCAAAGCGGGATCAGATTCCTATTCTGGCATCTGGAAGCCGTGTTTTGTGGATTGCAGGAGTTCGCATGGCCGAAGATTGTAAAATCACCAAACATACAAGGCTGGTGCTTGAAGTTAGAACAGTGCAGTGATCATCGCATACGACAGTCAGAAAATTGACTCAAAACTATAAAAATAAAAAAGCAGAGGAGTGCAAAAATGGGAGATAAGATTCGTGTAATGTATTCTGAAGAAGAAGTCGACAAGAGAATCCGCGAGCTGGGAGAGCAGATCAGCAAACGCTATGAGGGAAAGACGGTTCACATGATTTGTGTATTAAAGGGCGGCGTATTTTTTATGTGTGAACTTGCAAAGAGAATTACCGTTCCAGTAACTATGGATTTTATGTCCGTATCAAGCTATGGTGCTGGTACAAAGTCAAGCGGTATCGTAAAGATTGTAAAGGATCTGGATCAGTCTATTGAGGGAAGAGATGTATTGGTAGTTGAGGATATTATTGATTCTGGAAGAACACTCAGCCATCTGATGAAGATCTTAAACGAGAGAAAGCCATCCAGCATTTGTCTGTGTACTCTTCTTGACAAGCCAGAGCGCCGCGAGGTTGATGATGTAAATGTCGACTATACAGGTTTTCAGGTACCGGATGAGTTTGTAGTTGGCTACGGATTAGACTATGATCAGCTGTACCGTAATCTGCCGTATGTAGGTGTGGTTGAGACTGAGTAAATATTTGCAGAAACGAGGAGTAAATTGAAAAAGTCAAATGGAATAATCGCATATACCATTATTATTGCAATTGTAATTGCACTAATTTTCTTCTTTCAGCGTTCTCTTTATACGCAGACTAATGTAACATACTCGCAGTATCGTTCATTTGTGGAAGAAGAAAAAATCGCTCAGGCACAGATTGAACAAAATGCGAAGGTGCCGACGGGCAGTGTGTTGTTTTTTGTCAGTGGTTCATCGACAGAATATCGTGTATTCGTATCAGATGTCAATGCTGAGTTAGACCGTCTGCAGGATAACGGTATAAAAGTTACCCTGACAGCAGTTAAAGAAAATTATTTTCTAAATACACTTCTTCCTGTACTTATTTTAGTCATAGGAATAAGCTTTGTGTTCGTAGCAATGACAGGCCGTATGGCAGCACCGGGAGGTGGCAGCGGAGGCGGTCAGAGCATGGCAAACTTCGGAAGAAGCAGAGCTGTTATGGAAACAGGCGGCTCCAAGAAAGTTTTATTTAAGGATGTTGCCGGTCTTCAAGAGGAGAAGGAAGAACTTGAGGAAGTGGTGGATTTTCTTAAAAATCCAAATATGTACACAAGCCTTGGCGCCAGAATCCCAAAGGGTATCCTTTTAGTAGGCCCTCCGGGAACAGGAAAAACATTGCTTGCAAAGGCAGTTGCCGGTGAAGCAGGCGTGCCATTTTTCTCAATCTCTGGTTCAAACTTTGTAGAGATGTTTGTCGGTGTCGGTGCATCACGTGTACGAGATTTGTTTGAACAGGCAAAGAGAAATGCACCTTGCATCATTTTTATTGACGAGATCGATGCCGTAGCCAGAAGAAGAGGAACAGGTCTTGGCGGCGGTCATGATGAGAGAGAGCAGACATTAAACCAGATGCTCGTAGAGATGGATGGTTTTGGTGTCAATGAGGGAATCATCGTTATGGCAGCAACAAACCGTGTCGATATTCTTGATCCTGCTATCCTTCGTCCGGGACGTTTTGACCGTAAGGTGGCAGTAGGACGTCCAGATGTAAAGGGACGAGAAGAAATTTTAAAGGTACACACAAAGAATAAGCCGCTTGGCTCAGATGTAAACTTAAGACGTGTTGCGCAGACAACAGCAGGATTTACCGGAGCAGATCTGGAAAATCTGATGAATGAGGCTGCGATCAATGCGGCAAAGAGCAAACAGGGCTACATCAGCCAGCGCGATATAGAGCAGTCCTTTGTTAAGGTGGGAATTGGTGCAGAGAAGCACTCTAAGGTCATCAGCGACAAGGAAAAGCGCATCACAGCATACCATGAGTCAGGCCATGCAATTTTGTTCCATGTATTGCCGCATGAAAGTCAGGTACACACCATTTCAATTATTCCAACTGGAATGGGTGCGGCAGGCTACACAATGCCGCTTCCAGAGGCGGATGAGATGTTTATGACAAAGAAGCGCATGGAAGAAGATATTATCGTAGCATTTGGTGGTCGTGTTGCCGAGGAATTGATATTTGGCGATGTCACAACAGGAGCATCACAGGATATCAAGCAGGCGACAGCGACAGCCCGTGCAATGGTTGTAAAATATGGTATGTCAGAACGTCTTGGAACCATCAACTATGAGGACAGCGGTGAGGAAGAAGTATTCCTCGGCAGAGATCTGGGACATGCAAGAAGCTACAGTGAAGATGTTGCCAGAGAAATTGATATAGAAGTGAAGCGTATTATTGATGAGGCATATGCACAGGCAAAGACGATTATTACTGAGCATATGGACGTGCTTCACCGCTGTGCACAGGTATTAATCGAGCGTGAAAAAATTGGAAACGCGGAGTTTGAGGCGATCTTTGATGGAAGGGAGCTTCCAGAGCCGGGTGCAGAGCAGACATCTCTCATGTCAGGTATGCCATCAGAAGGCAGATAATAACGCACGGTTAAAGGAGCCACGAAAAAAATGCAGTTCAGTGATATATTAGTAAAAAATGCATTATTTTGTGATGAAACAGAAGATTACCGTACTCCGGCAGAGCCGGAGGCGGGCGACTCTGTTGTCATCCGCTTTCGGACATTGGCCAATAACGTGGACAATGTCTATTTGATTTCAAGAAAAAGTGAAATCAAAATGGAAAAGGTCAGAACAGAAGGTTTGTTTGACTTTTATGAGACACAGATAAGCGTTGGAAGTACGTCTTATCTATATTACTTCGAGATCGAAAAAGGCAGGGATATCTGTTATTATAATAAATTAGGATGTACAACGAATTTGCGCCAGAAGTATGCATTTAGAATCACACCGGGCTTTCATACGCCAGAGTGGGCAAAGGGTGCAGTATTTTATCAGATTTATGTGGATCGCTTTTATAATGCAGAGCCTTCCAATGATGTTCTCTCAGGTGAGTATTACTATGTAGGATCACAGAGTGAGCGCGTAACTGATTGGGATAGTCTTCCGGCAAATCTTGATATTGGACGTTTCTATGGAGGTGATCTTCAGGGTGTGCGCGCAAAGCTTGACTATTTGCAGGAGCTTGGCGTTGAGGTCATCTACTTTAATCCGCTGTTTGTCTCTCCGTCTAATCACAAATATGATATTCAGGATTATGATTATATTGATCCGCATTTTGCAGTTATCAAAAAGGATGATGGCGAGCTTCTTAAAGAGGATGAGAAGGAAAACAAAAAGGCAAGTCGTTATATCTGCCGTGTTACCTCTAAAGAAAATTTAGAGGCATCAAATGAATATTTTGCAGAGCTTGTAAAAGAAATTCATGCAAGAGGCATGAAGGTTATTCTTGACGGTGTATTCAATCACTGTGGTTCCTTCAATAAATGGCTTGACAGAGAGTGTATTTATGAAGGACAAAAAGGATATGAGCCAGGTGCATATGTATCTGAGTCAAGCCCATATCATGACTTTTTTGGTTTTACTGGAGGCGTGTGGCCGTATAATAAGAATTATGAGGGCTGGTGGGGACATGATACACTGCCAAAGCTTAACTATGAGGGTTCAAAGGAGTTATATGACTATATTCTTCGTATAGGAAAAAAATGGGTCAGTGCACCTTATAATGTAGATGGCTGGCGTCTTGACGTGGCAGCAGAGCTAGGTCATAGCATTGGTGTTAATCACCAGTTCTGGAAGGATTTTAGAAAGTCTGTCAAGAAAGCAAATCCAGAGGCAATTATTTTGGCTGAGCACTATGGTGATCCAAGTAGCTGGATGCGCGGTGATCAGTGGGATACAGTCATGAACTATGATGCGTTTATGGAGCCAATCACATGGTTTTTGACAGGTATGGAAAAGCACAGTGATGAGTTTCAGGCTGAATGGTATGGAAATGGAGACAAGTTTTTCCGTACAATGGAACACAATATGAGCAAGTTCCAACGCCAGTCATTAGACGTTGCTATGAATGAGCTGTCAAATCATGATCATTCTCGTTTCCTTACAAGAACAAACAGCACTGTCGGACGTATTGCGACAAAGGGCGCTAAAGCCGCAAATGAAAATGTGGAAAAGTGCATTCTTCGAGAGGCAGTTGTCATGCAGATGACTTGGCCAGGCGCACCAACTGTTTATTATGGAGATGAGGCTGGTATGGTTGGTTGGACTGACCCAGACAACAGAAGATCTTATCCGTGGGGAAAACAAGACTGGGAACTTATAGAGTTTCATAAGGATATGATTCGTATCCACAAAAAATATGAGTGCTTTAGAAGTGGTTCCTATAAGTCGATTGCAAGCGGTTCTCACTGGATTTGCTATGGCAGATTTAATAAAAAGCTGCAGGCAGTTATTCTTATTAATAATAGAAGAGAGACGCTTACAGTAGATCTTCCAATATGGCAGATTGGTATTTTGGAAAATGCATGTTTAAAGCGTGTGATCCAGACAACACAGTCAACCTACAATGTCGGTGAAGTTATGGAGCGTGCCGAGGATGGTATTCTTCATGTGACTGTAGGACCGCAGACAGCAAGTGTGTATATTGCCGCGAAAAACGTAGAAGAAAACTAAATAGCATGAAAAACCAGTGGGTGTAACACAAAGAACAGTAATATTTTGTTTGTCCCCACTGGTTTTTATTTGCGTTTATGTAGATTGATTGACAGCAGATGCTTCATAGTGGTAAGATACCGATATACAAGCTTGGGGAAGGAGACTGCCATGAAACAGCACAGACAAAGAAATGGACAAGAGGGAATAGCGATGATTATTGTGGTGTGTATCATGGCAGTTCTTGTTATGATGTCGCTTGCACTTCTTCTGGCCTCCTCAGTTATGACACAAAATGCGGGACGAGTAAAGGATCAGGAGCAGTCAAGAATA
>OCHK01003014.1_pt1 | contig 10394 bp, 9 predicted proteins | sample 1538551 | NCBI WGS metagenome assembly OCHK01 (sample SAMN04571707, study PRJEB22368) | human gut metagenome | biome: human gut; material: stool | host: Homo sapiens | place: Luxembourg | collected 2012-08-31
TATTTAGAGCGCAGTGAGGAGGCGGCAGAAAAGCGCAGACAGATAGAAGAGATTAGTGTGAAAGAAAGTAGAGGGCAGCCAAAAAGTGACGCACTGAAACAAGTTACCTGTAAAGGCAACTTTTAGAAAGCAATATGTAGTAATCAAAAATCAAGAAGCTATTGGTTCGGTTGGAGGCAATAAACCTTCACGAATTAGCAGTTTCTGAGCTTGTTTGATTGCCTTTTGCTTCTGCTTTTCCAGTAAAGCTTCAGGCATATCAACTTTGTAAAGGTCGCTCGGATTCCACTGCTCGCCAGTAGACAGCATCTGATAGATAGCAGTAAGAATCATTCTTGCGATTGCAATGATAGCTCGTTTCTTACCACGACGTTTTACAAGAGATTCGTATTTCTTTTTGTAGTAAGGGGATTTGTCAGATTTCACGGCTGCATGGGCACATTGTACTAATGCAGGTTTGAGGTAGACACCGGCACGTGTAATCCGAACAGATTTCTTCTTACCCGCAGATTCGTTGCTGCCAGGAGTTAATCCAGCCCAGCAACATAAACGTTTAGAGGAACAGAATTGAGACATATCAATACCGATTTCGGAGATGATGGTGATTGCACTATCATATTTAACACCCGGAATGGTACAGAGTAACTCGACAGCATTTTCATAATCAGGATCAGAAGCGATTAAAGATTCAATTTCAGAATCTACATCATTGATCGCAGCTGTGATATAATCCATATGTGCACGGACGAGGTGCATACGATATTTTTGGGAATCAGTCATCTGATATCCTTCAATGGATTCAATAACAGCATCTTCTTTAGCTTTGAGGCGCTTAAGAAGTTTTGATGCAATCACTTCATGGTCAATAGAAGTTCCAGACTGCTCTAAAAGGTAGTCAATGATGGATGTGGATGACTTCCCAAAGATATCGGAAACAACAGAGTCTAATGCGACATTACAAACAGTAAGCGCATTCTGATACCGATTCTTTTCACTGGAACGGCAGGAAACAAGCTTGTAGCGATACCTTGTAAATTCACGTAAAATACGGATTTTTTTGCAAGGTATATAACTGCCCCTTACCAGTCCTAAACGGAACAAATCTCCAATCCATTTCGAATCCTTTGTGTCATCCTTGTTACCTTTAACAGCTTTAACCCACTTGGGATTAGCAATAGTAACATTGATTTCATCTTCAAGAATATTGAAGACAGGGATCCAGTACTTACCAGTGGATTCCATGCAGACATAGAGGCATTCATTTTCAAGCAACCACTTCTTGAATTCAAGAATAGAATTGTTGAAAGTAGAAAAACGTCTTTTCTGATAGGAAGGTTCAATGCCGCTAGATGTTTTAATGATTGTGGCAACGAGAAAAGATTTGTGAACATCGACGCCACAACAAGTTTGAAAAGTGACTTTCATAAGCAAACGCTCCTTTCGTAAAAAGATAAGAAGCCATTGACTGAACTGCCACACAATTAAACCAAGGCGTTTAAACAATTCTTAGTGTACGGATTCGTGATGCCACTCATTTGTGCTTGAAAAGGCAGAACTTACACTGATTAATATGCTGTCTTAAAACGAGAAAGGTTTCTACAACTCCTCCTCCCGTGCTTTGTAGTATAGCTTCTTGAAACTATTATTGCACAGTGTAGGGGAAAGAGAAATCTTTCATCACTATTTGTGCCGCCGCAAAGCGGCGGAATGGAGATTAATATGCAAAAGAGTAAAAAAGATGCGGCTTTTAATGATAATATATCGGCTGTTAATGTATTATCGGAAGTAGATAGGGCGGTTGCCATAGCTGCTTATGAAAATATTGCCAATACTTTTAATGAAAACATAATAAAAAGTACAATTGATAATTGAGGACTTTACTGACTATATCAACTTATAATAATCGATATATAATATTATGCGCTGAAAGGAGGTGAGAATATGAAGAAGTTGGTAAAGCGTAGCGATGTTATGCAGGAAACATTGGAGGCATATTGCAGTTGCAGTTGCAGTTGTTATGGAACTTGCTCTTGTAGCACTGGACAGACAAATAATTCAGCAGCTTTGTTTCAGGCTAGATACACCCAATTTTACATGGACTTTGTAGCAATTCGTATGGTGTAAGAACATAGCAATGCAGCGGAAGATGGGTATGACAATATGCTTTGGGCATATTGTCATGCCTGTTTAATAATTAGGGAGGAAATAGTATGCCGGTTTTTCATACATTTACTGCTGGTGGGAAGAGGTATATGTTTGATGCAAATACAAATGTAATTATAAATCTTAAAGAGGATTTGTATTTTGAACTTGAGAAATATATGCAAAGTGGATATAAAGAGATCACACCAGCTATAGAAAAATTAAGAGATAGAGGATATTTAAAAGATAGAGCAGATTTTGAAATGGTGCATCCGATGGATTCTACATTGGAATATTCTTTGGAGCGTTGTATAGGTACAATTGCGTTACAAGTCACACAGGGGTGCAATTTGCGTTGTAAATATTGTGCTTATTCTGGTAGTTATGATAATCGTGTCCATAGTAGTAAGAGAATGAGTAAGGAAATTGCATTTAAGGCAATTGATTTTCTTTTTGATCATTCTATAGATCGTGATAGGGTTTCTCTTGGATTTTACGGTGGAGAACCATTACTTGAATTAGATTTGATAAAGGAATGTGTTAAGTATGCAAAGAAAAAGAGCATAGGTAAAGAATTGATGTTTAATATAACTTCAAATACAACACTTATAACAGATGAAGTTTTGAAATTTCTATATGATAATGAGTTTAGCTTAACGGTGAGTTTAGATGGAGATCGACAGGCTCATGATAAAAATAGAGTATTTGCTGCAAATGGTGCTGGTACATTTAGTGTAGTAATGCAAATTCTTGAAAAAATACAAACACAGTATCCAGATTATATGGAAAGAGTACATATTAATGCTGTTATAGATCCGACTACAGATTTTGATTGTACTAGTAATTTCTTTTCTGATTATAAAACAGTTAAAGACTTTTATATACAGGCAAATCTTATTTCTGAATATTATCGTAAGGATGAAGTGGCAACAGATGAAGAGTATAGGGAAAAATTTAGTTATGAAATATTTAAAATGTATCTTCAAAAATTAGGAAGATTGGAGAATGGAAGCGTATCAAAACTTGTTTCACATGGTTTTCATAGTTTGAAGGAAATACATGATAAAACAAAAATGCCATCTTCTTTAACAATAAAAAGAGATCATCATTCTGGACCATGTGTACCAGGTATACAGAGACTATTTGTTGATGTAGAAGGAAACTTATATCCTTGTGAACGAGTGAGCGAAGCGTCAAAGGCAGTAAGAATGGGACATATAGATACAGGTTTTGATATTGATAAAGCTAGAGCTTTATTGAATATTGGAAAATTAACTGAAAAAGAATGCAAGCAATGTTGGGCATTTAGGTTTTGTTCTGCTTGTGCAGTTCAAGCAGATAATTTGGAAGAACTGTCTGCTGAAAAAAAGTTACAAAACTGTGCATTAATTCGTGGTCACATAGATAACATGATGAGAGATTATTGTGTTATGAGAGATTTAGGATGTAATTTTGATAAGGAAAAATTGTTTGTTTAGAGAAGGAGATATTATGAAAAGGAAAGCTATAATTTTCCCTTATAATGCAGAATGTGCTTCTCTTGTACGAAATAGAGAGTTGTTGTTAAACCATGAAATTGTGGCTTGCGTGTCTCCAATTGGTTATGGATTACAAGGAAAAGATGCTGCATATGCATATGGAGGAGAAAATACAGGGATTGTTATCTCAGATAAGAAAATAAGTGAAATAAATTTTGATGATTTGTTAGTATGTGAGTCATCTAGTGATTTTGATACATTTATAATGCCACAAGTAAAACTTGCAGCAGAATGTGGGAAAAATGTTATTTTTTTATATAATATTTCTCAGCAACAGAAGAAAGAAGCAGAAGAAACGTGTAAAAAAAAGAACGTAAAATGTGTTGTTCTTACAAATCGGAGAATGGATACAGATAAATTATTTGAGCATGAAATTATACCATTATCCGTTCCAGTGGTCTTTGTAGCCAGTGTTATTGAAAATACTAATAAATTTGATGTGCAATTAGGGCTGAGAAAATTTCTGCAGGAAGAAGGATATAAAGTTAGCCAGATTGGAACAAAAGAATATTGTGAGTTATTTGGTTTTCATGCAATACCTGAATTTATGTACGCAAATCAATTGAGTGAAGCTGACAAGATTGTATGGTTCAATCGAATTTGTAAAAGCATTGAACTACAGGAAAAGCCCGATATTTTTATTATTGGTGTGCCGGGAGCCACAATGGTATTCAATGAAACAATTACAAATAATTTTGGCATAACTGCCTTTGAGATTGCAAATGCCGTTAGACCAGATACAGCTATCATGTGTGTTCCATATGAAGGTTATGATTCCGGTTTCCTTAAAATGATACAGACATCATCAAAATATAAGTTAGATATGCAGGTTGATTGCTTTAACATGGCAAACAAACATTTTGATGTAGCAAGGAGCAAAGAAGAAAAGAAATTGTCTTTTATAACAACAGGTGCAGACTTGGTGGATAAAAGGATAGAGGATTTAAAGAGAGATACTGAAATCCCAATTTACAACTCGTTGAACGTTACAAGTGCTTTAGAGATGTATAGTTATATTGTAAATAAACTGAGTGAAAGTGATTTTGGAACTGTAAGTTAAGAAGGGAGGAGAAGAATGTGGATGCTGAAAATATAAGGGCTAAAGTCAAAAAAGTTTTTTTTGATTTATTTCAGAAAGATGAAAGCAAGATTCAGGATAGTTATTGCACTGATAATTTCTTTGGTAGTAAAATGGGATTATTGCCGGGAGATGTAGTTGCTTATTTGTATGCTGTTGAGAAAGAATTTAATTTGCAGATTCCGTCCTCATATATACAAGAGGGGAAATTTAATACACTAGATAATGTCACAAACATTATTTGTGAGGTACTTCAAAAGAAAGATGATTAAGGAGTTTTAAGACTAAAACGGAATCTGTTATTTTATAGTCAATAGTATGTAATAAGGGCGTTTATCTTCTATCAAAAAGTAGGTTGATTGAGATTTATGTCCTTTTATTTGTAGAGGTGCGGTATGAGTCTTGAAATTCAAATTGCTGTAATAGATAGCGGATTAAATGAAAAGCTATTGGATAGGAAAAAAATTAGAAATCGGTTTGAAGTGGATGAAAATAATGATTTTATTGAAGAACGCTCGATGTCGAAAGCTAGTGATTTTCTTCATGGTACAATATGTGCTATAATAATAGAAAAGTATTGTCCTGATGCTGTGTTTAACAGTATTCGCATTCTTAATCAGAACGGAACAGGTGGGGTTGAAAAGCTAGAGCCTGCTTTAGAATGGTGTTGCAAAAATAATATAAAAATTGTCAATCTTAGTTTGGGGACTACACATTTTAAAGAAAAAGATATTTTAAAAAAACTAATTAATAGGTATACATATAAAGGACTGGTATTTGTTGCGGCTATATCGAATATAGGATATTTTACTTTCCCGGCAAGTTTTACTAATGTTATAGGTGTTGCAAATGTGGAAAGTCCTCTATCCTATTCCAAAGATTATATACATTTAGGGATAGATACAGTTACAATTTCAGAACATATAATTATGTTAGAAAATAAGGAACACAAAACTTCACCGAGTAACAGCTATGCAGCTCCTTATATATGTGCATTGATTGCAAATAAACTAAGCAATGACAAAACTCTCGATATAGTAAAATTAAAGAGATATGCTAAAGAGCAAAGCCATATTGAAATGACAGTGGATAGTTATGAGCCGGACTGGATTTACAGGGCGTATATATCGGGCAGAGGAACTATGAGCAGGGCAGAGTATTATTTTGAAACAGTTACAGGGGTGTATGATGAAATACAGGGGAAAATAGATACTGTAATAGCTTATTCTATGGCAGAATTAGAAAATTTGGATATAAGGAATAAGAACTTAATATATCTTGGTCATGAGGATATTCATAATATAGATGTTCAGGGGTTCATTTGGAGCAAGGAAACAAGGCAACGGCAAATTAAGCATAATCATTATCAGGGAAATGGTCTTGAAGTTCCGGTAGTGATACTGGCAGTGGAAGATGTAATAGACAAGTTCTATATACTCACAGAACTAAAGAGGGCATTTGCTAATGGTGGTTATAACGCATATACAATAGGAATGGAGCCGGAGTGTGTATTATATGCATTAGAATATATGCCGGAGCCAGTATCAGATATTGATGCTTGGAAAAATTTTATAGAGAGCCAGACTTTTTATAAACAGAGTGATTTGGTCATATGGTGCATTCCGGTGGAAGAACAGGATAAATATTTGAAAGTATATCCTGATTGTGATGTACAGATCAGTCTTTGCAATGAGGGAGATATAAATATTGTCCGGTTTTCTTTTGAAGGAGAAAAGATTGAGAAAAAAATATCTGGACTGATTGACAGAAAAGATGTTGAGAAAATATATCATATTATAGAAGCGAAACTGACGGAGGAAGAAGATGGATAACAAAGAGGCTGTAAAAAGATTACTTCTGTTACTAGGCAGATACAAAAAAACAATAGTTGTAATTGTCGGTTGTTTGCTTGTTTCTACCGGGTTAAATCTATGCGTTCCGCTGATCAGCAGGCGAATCATGGACGATGGCTTTATTGGCGGAAATAAGAAATTATTGATAGAGCTGGTCTTGGTGTCTATGGTAATCTACACTATAAATTCCCTCATAGATATAGTCAAGGAAAAGAAACGTGTAGATATTTCAGCAAAGATACAATATTTTCTTTCGGAACAGTCTTTTTCACATCTTATGAAGCTGCGGGTAAACTATTTCAATAACACAAACTATGCGGAGACTTTGAATAATATCAACACGGATATTAACCAGATGACATCTATTGCTGACAGCAGTGTTTTTTTCGTAATTACGCAGGCGTTTAGCATGACAGGCGGCATAATAGGTTTATTCATAATAGATTTCAGAATGACGGTACTGGTTCTTCTGTTTATACCTATTAAGTGTGTGGTAATGAAATACTTTGCAAAAAAGCAAAAACAGATTATGGACGAGTTCATAAAAAGGAATCAGGAGTACGCAAAATGGTTTGGAGATACTGTTGGAGGGGTACGAGAAGTCAAGCTGTTTAATATCTTGGATAAAAAGCATGAGGAGTTTGTACTTAACCAGAACAATATTATAGAGAAACAAAAGCAGATGAATATGTTAGGGCAGTGGAATACGATAATAGATAGTATCATGGTACAGTTTCTTTCTACATTGTTATATATACTGGGCGCAAATTTAGTGTTTGATATGAAACTTTCAGTAGGTAGTGTGTTCGCTTTCATTACATATAGTGCTTATGTTACCGGACCGATTTCTGCAATCCTAAATATAGGATACCTGTTATCAGGGATTATTCCGTCAACAAAAAGATATTATGCGTTTATGGAATTGGAAGAAGAAACGGATAATGGAAAGAAAACGGATCTATGTCCAAATGATTTGAGATTGCAGAAGGTTTCTTTTGTGTATGAAAGGGATAAGTGCATTTTGAAGAATATTGATATATTATTTGCAAAATCCAGCAAGACAGCTATAATTGGGCGCAATGGTTCGGGAAAGACGACAATCATCAATCTTCTTACGAGAATGTATGAGCCGACAAGTGGTGAAATACTGTTGGGAGCAGAAAATATTTCAGAGCTGCCATTGCCAGAATACCGAAATATGGTATCAGTTGTGAGCCAACAAATCTATTTATTCAATGACACAATAAGGAATAATATCTGTCTGGATAAACAAATAGATGATACGGTGATAGAAGCTGCCTGCAAGGACAGCGGACTTGAAGATTTTATAAAAGAGGTTTCCTTAGATCATGTGGTAGGACAGAATGGGGCAATGCTCTCCGGCGGGCAAAAGCAGAAAATAGCCCTTGCAAGGGCATTGGTGCATGACAAGCCGATTATTATATTTGATGAAGCTACTTCAAACACAGATGCTTATTCAGAACAGCAGATAAACGGACTGCTTGATACTCGGCTAAAAGACAAAACAGTGATAGTGATAACACATAAGAAAGAGGTATTGAGCAAAGTGGATCAGATCGTTGTACTGAAGGAGGGAGTGGTTGCAGATTTAGGGAGATATGATGATTTGGTAGGGAAAAGTGATGAACTAAATGTTATGTTGGAAAAAGCAGAATAAATATAAGAAAATCTTTTCAGAGTAGCAAGTCTTTTTTGCTTTTGGGACAAAAAGTATTATTTCTGGCAGAAAATGTGAAATATTATTAGATGCTTGTCGATAAAAAAGAAAAATAGAGAGAATTTGCATCATGCAGGTTAATTCTAATTATTCTATGTATGGTGTGCCGTATGAAACTTAAATAGGATAATATTCCTCCATATTAGTGCGGAATATGCTGTACATGAAAGTTAAAATCCCAAAGATGCAGAGATGTATATTATCAACAATTATACATTTCTGCATCTTTTTATTTTGAGCATTCCAATAGTAATACGCTAAATCTTAAATAACTGTATATGAGGAAAATATGATATGATTATATTCAAATATGAAATTACAGGATCAGAGGTATACACAGTATGTACAGAGACACTATATTTCAATATGTAAAAAAACAATATGGAACAATTCCAGAATATCTGTGGAATGATTTACCAGATAGTGCAATACTTCGTAATGACAATGGAAAATGGTATGCAGTATTTATGAATTTGGAAGGCTTTAAAATCGGATTGGATACAAAAGATAGGGTTGATATTATGGTTGTAAAATGTAAGCCGGATATGATAAGTGTTATGACACACATGAAAGGCTTTCTGCCGGGATATCACATGGATAAAAGTAATTGGATCACAATTCTTCTGGATGGGACAGTCCAGGAGGCAAAGATATTAGATTTTCTTGATATGAGTTATGATTTGACGGATGGGCGAATCGAGGAAAGTATTGAATGATATTTAAAAACGATAAAATCCTCTTGTGAAGAAAGTTGCATAAAAGCTAAGTATATTTTCAATAAAGTTGTGAAGTTTATTTTTCATGGAAGTCTATCTCCTTTCGTTTTCCTATGGCTATTACCATAATGTTCTGCAAGATCTGTTTGTGGGACAACTGCATATTACATAGGGTAAAATCTGTGTGTGAAAAAGTTTGCATAAAAGCTAAGTAAGTTTTCAATAAAGTTGTGGAATTTGTTTCTCATGGAAGTTCATCTCCTTTCTGTTTACGCTGTCATTATAAAACACGAAGGGGGATATTACTTGCCAAAATAAAAAAATAAATAGACAAAAATTGCAACGGGCAGAGAGTGTGTAAATATTCTCTGTCCGTTGCAGTTTATTATATATTTTTGCTATACCGATTGCTAATAATATTGCAACAGCGGATTTTATGATTCATTCCACGCTTATGAATGAACAGTATTCACATCAGATTGAAAATTTTAAAAACACTGTGGATGTCAGAGTAAAAGAAATGCAGTGATGGATATGATAAATAGCCAAAAAACGTCCGCTAATAGGATTTACAACAGAATATAAAGCAGATAAAGACGAATGGTATCAGATGTGCCATTCGTTTTTTTAATAAAAGCACAAATTAACCTACTTACGAGCATAAAATGATGTGCGTTGGGTTGTTTTCTGGACTATGAGAATCAAAGTCCCATTGATATGATTAACATGGAAAAGAGGTGCAAAATCTTGGACACAGGAAGAAAAGATGCCAATATACAGATAGGAAAGAGACTAAGAGAGGCAAGACTGAATATGAACCTCGAAAAGTCAGAAATTGCGGATGTATTGGATGTTACAGTAGAACATTATCGAAAGCTTGAGGCGGGTATAACGGGAATATCTGTAGATAAAGTGTTGACACTCTATCATAAATATGGAATTGATCCTACATATCTGATAACAGGTGAGAGCAGTATGAAAGATTTTAATCTGGATTACTATGTTGCGAACAGCACAAAGGAGCAGAGAAATGATTTTTTTGACCGTGTGCTGGCTTATTTATCTAAGTTGATTAGATAAATTGAAGTGCTTCCTACTTCCAAGCCCGAAAAGGAGGAAGTGTTATGCTTAATATTGCGGTCTGTGATGACAGCAGAACAGATGTAGAAATGCTGGAAAGTGCTTTTGATAAGTTAGCGCAGTACCAGTTTTCTTATGAAGTGTATTTTACAGCGAAGGAGTTGCTGAAGCATGTTATAGATGATGGGGAAATGTATCATCTGTATATATTTGACATTGAAATGCCGGAGATGAATGGTTTGCAGCTTG
>OCHK01003019.1_pt1 | contig 10379 bp, 6 predicted proteins | sample 1538551 | NCBI WGS metagenome assembly OCHK01 (sample SAMN04571707, study PRJEB22368) | human gut metagenome | biome: human gut; material: stool | host: Homo sapiens | place: Luxembourg | collected 2012-08-31
GAGCTATGCAGGAGCCAGCAACTATCGTGATAAAGTCGACGAGTTGATAATCAGCGACGTTAAAAACAGAAAAGCAAGTTGCACGGGAGATGCCAGCAAATGGAAAGATCTTTCCGGCTACTCACAAAACAAAAGTGGATATATCAACGACCCGAAAGATGTCTGCACAGCCTTAGGAGTAAATGATCCCTACGATGTTCTGAAATCTGTAACCAATGCAAACGTGAAAGATACGGACGGTGACGGTATTCCCGACTACTGGGAAGAAGAATATGGTTTGAATCCCAAGAAATCTGCTGATGGAAAAGAAACGACTATTGACAAAAACGGGAAGTACACTAATCTGGAAATGTATCTCAATAGTCTGGTGCACGAAATCATGGTAAATGGTGCGACAGGTGGCAGTGTTATAGAATAAATTTAGTAAATTCGAACCCAAATGATAAATTAGTAATGAAAAAGAATATATTAGCAATCTGTAGTTTGATATTGGCTTTTCCTCTAGTGGGACAAGCCATGCAACCTGCCATTTCGGTTGAAAAAACATCAAAGGACTATCCTACCCCGGATCGTTCCAAAGTTCTCGCCTTCCCCGGTGCCGACGGAGCAGGAAAATATACTACTGGTGGTGCCGGAGGTGCTGTATACACTGTTACTTCCCTGGCAGACGACGGTTCGGAAGGAACACTTCGCTGGGCTATCAGCAAGAAAGGTCCCCGCACCATTGTCTTTGCGGTTAGCGGAATTATTGAATTACAAAAAGCATTAAAACTCAGCAATGGTGATGTGACCATTGCAGGACAGACAGCTCCGGGTGATGGCATTTGCCTGAAAAACTATACATTCTCTATTCAGGCAGACAATGTAATCATCCGTTTCATCCGTTCCCGTATGGGAGTCGACATCAAACAAAAAGGTGACGACGCAATGAATGGTACAAAAGCGCACCAAAACATTATCATAGACCACTGCTCCATGAGCTGGTGTACGGACGAATGTGCCACATTCTATGATAACCGTAATTTCACTCTTCAATGGTGCATCATCAGTGAAAGTCTCGCCAATTCTATCCACGAAAAGGGAGCGCATGGTTATGGAGGTATCTGGGGTGGACAGCCTGCTACTTTTCACCATAACTTACTCGCCCATCACACTAACCGCACACCCCGTCTTTGCGGAAGCCGTTATACGGGTCGTCCGGAAGATGAAAAAGTGGAATTATTCAATAATGTGATTTATAATTATGGCAGTGACGGTGCTTATGCTGGTGAAGGAGGTTCCTACAACTTTATTAATAACTACTATAAACCGGGACCTTTCAGTGCGACAAAAGGTTCTTTCAAACGCTTGTTTACAGCGTATGCCGATGATGGCAAAAACAACAATAAAGCAGGTGTTCATGGTGTATTCTATTTCAAAGGTAACTATATGGATCCTACCTGTCCCAAACTGACTGACAAGCAGAAAGAGGCTCTTTATAAAGTGAATATGGATAACTCTTACGGACTGGTTATCAAAAAAGACTTTGCCACAGAAAAGGAAGTACTGTCTAAAAAAGCATTTGACATAGCCGAACATACTTCTTTGCAACCTGCCAAGAAAGCCTACAAAGATGTTCTCGAGTTTGCCGGTGCTTCATATCGCCGTGACGCCATAGACCAACGCATCGTAGATGAAACTCTCAAAGGCACTTATACTTACGAAGGTTCTCACGGAAGCACGAATGGAATGATTGACCAACCGTCTGATGTAGGAGGATGGCCGGAATATAAATCAGAAACAGCACTTGTTGATACAGATGGTGATGGTATTCCCGATGAATGGGAAAAGAAACACAACCTTAATCCCAATGATCCTTCAGACGGAGCCAAATATACATTAAGCCCGGAATATACAAACCTGGAAATATATATGAACAGCCTTGTGAATCATCTATACCCTAAAAAATAATTTCGGATAACCAAGATGAGGGTAAATGTATCGGAACTCTCATAAACAAAAAATCACCCTCGCCACAGATAGTTGTAGTGAGGGTGATTTCGATAAAAGGGGAGCTTTGAACATCCCCCTTTCTATTTCTTTCCTTTCCTATTATTATCTCCCCACTCTATCCCGATACTCTGTAGGCGTCATTCCAACCTGTGCTTTAAAGCATTTACTGAAATAACGCGGATCATTAATGCCGACCATATACGAAATCTGGGTCATATTAAATTCTCCGGTTTCTATTAATTGTGTAGCCCGCTTGATACGCATTTCTTTGATAAATTCAATCGGAGCCAATCCGGTAAGTGTTTTCAGCTTCTTGAAGAAGACAGAACGGCTGACAGCCAGTTCCCGAACCAAATCATCTACCACCAGTTCTCCATTATCCATGTTCTGCTCCATCAATTCAACCAATTTATCCATAAACTTACGGTCGTTGGGAGACATTTCGAGAGTTGTAGGTGGAGTTTCGGACACATCTTCTTCAGCAGACGGCATATCCGTAGCCACAGGCACTTCCTCCTGACCGGTAGAAATATTGATATGCATCAGACTATCCCGGTAGAAACTTTGCAGTTTCTTACGCTGCATCAACAGATTTTCCACACGTGCTTGCAGATAGGTAGCACTGAAAGGCTTCGTTATATAATCATCCGCACCATATTCCAATCCCTCCAGTTTGCTTTCAATCGTAGTTTTGGCAGTAAGCAAAATGATAGGTATATGGCTGGTCGTCATATCCGCACGCAGTTCACGCGTCATTTCGATACCGTCTTTTTCAGGCATCATCACGTCACTGATGATAATATCCGGCAGGTACTTCAAAGCCTTGCTTGCCCCCTCCTTACCGTCAGCAGCTTCCACCACCCGGTACATCGGAGAAAATATACTGCGCAAGAATTCACGTAACTCCTGATTATCTTCGACTAACAGCATCAATTCTTTGGAGTTCTCTTCTTTCGCAAATTCTTCCCCATACACATCATCAATCTTCTCCGAATCATCGCTTACCAACGTTTCAGACTGAATGGAAGAATTGGCAATATCCACTACCTGTCCCATTCTTGCCGGAGCATCCGCATCTTCCAGAATAAACTCGGCTTCCTTATCGTAATGTTCTTTTCCCTTGAGGAAATCGACTTTGAAGCAACTCCCTTCTCCCAAATGACTATCAACGGAAATAGTCGCTTTATGCATTTCCACCAACTCTTTCACCAATGAAAGTCCGATACCCGTACTAGCCTGATTGAAAAGATTCTTATCTACCAGATTCTCAAAACGGACAAACAGTGACTTCTTTTTGTTTTCCGCGATACCGATACCCTGATCTTGCACACCGATAGAAACCATCTTTTCATCTTCCCGGATAAACATCGTAATCATCTTGCCATTCGGCGTATATTTAAATGCATTGGAAAGCAAATTGAATACAATCTTTTCCAGCTTATCGGCATCCACCCAAAGATAAAGATGTTCCTTTTCGGTCTGGAACAGGAAATCAATCCGATGTTCCTCGGCCACAGCTTCAAAATTTTCCATCACCTTACGGACGAAAGGTACAATATCCACCCGCTGCATCTTCATCTTCTTATTCTGAATCTTGCGGAAGTCCAGAATCTGATTGACAAGACGAAGCATCCGATTGGTGTTCCGTTCAACCACCACTAACTGTTCGCGAGCATCAGCCGGCAATTTATCATTCTTCAAGACCTGCTCCACCGGACCGGCTATCAACGTAAGCGGAGTACGCAACTCATGCGATATGTTAGTAAAGAAACGCAGTTTTATATCTGAAATCTGCTGTTCGACCGAAACTTCATGCTTCAACCGATAAATAGTAAACAGGATATAAACGGCTACGAGAATAATAATCAGAATAAAAAGAACATAAAGCACATAAGCTACCGGCGTCTCCCAGAAAGAAGGCAGAATAACAATGTTCAGTATACGTTCATTATCCACCCACACACCATCACTATTCGTTGAACGAACACGGAGCACATACTCTCCTTTCGGAAGATTCGTATAAGTCACACTACGCTGCTTGTCGGCAAAAGTCCACTGTTTCTCAAATCCGTCGAGAATATAAGCATACTGTATATTCTGCGGATTAGTATAATCGAGTGCAGCGAAGTGAACGGAGAAAATATTCTCTTTGTGTGAGAGCACCAATGGGTCGGTATCGTCAATATCCACCTTCAACAAGGAGTTATCTCCGGGCGTAATATCCTCATTAGTCACCATCAGTTTGGAGAATACGATAGGTGGGATATAGCTACTCTTACGAATAGAGTCGGGATTAAATATAAAGACTCCCCCACTGGCACCGAAAAGCATACTTCCTTTAGCCGTCAATGTGGAAGCCGCTTCACTAAAGCGCACTGGGAAAGTAATACTACGTTCGTCGTAACTTTCAAAACGTTCTTCAGACGGGATAAATTTACAAATTCCATTCTCCGTACTAATCCATAAATTCTCCTTACTATCTTCGCGGGCAGAAAGCAAGACGTCGGAAGGAAGACCGTCCAGTACGGAATATGATTTGAACTCTCCGTGGCCGTCCTTACTGATAGATATCAGTTTGTTGAGTCCCCCACCGAAAGTAGCCAGATACAGTTCCTTTTTCTTAGTGGAAATAATCCAATGGACATCATTATTACTCAGACTTTGCGTATCGTTCGGCATACGGGAGAAATGATAAAACTGCACATCCTCCGGTTTCTTAAAGTTCTCATCAAAAGCAACAGCTCCCGTAGTTGTACCTACCCACAGGCGTCCATTATTATCGGAAGTAATGAAACGCGCTTTGTAGCAAGGATCAATCGGATACCCTTTCAGATTATTCCGGTGATTGATAAACAATGTCTTTCCTGCTTCATTCTGCGTGATATAATTGATACCTCCGGCAAAAGTAGCTACCCAAATACGACCATAATGATCTTCATAGATACAATACACATTATTATCGCTCAAACTGTACATATCCTCTTCACGATGAAGATAACGGGTCAGTTTATAAGACATTCCGTTGGAAGAAGTCGGCTCGGCACGGACAAGTCCGTCTCCTTTTGTTGCAATCCAGATGATTCCTTTCGAATCCTGAATAACAAAATAAACAGTTCCCAACATGGGAGTACCGGTAGTAGAAACGATGCCGCTTTCGGTCAGGTATCCTTTATAAGCTTTATCGGCATCATACATACGAAGCATACCATCTTTCAAGCCAACCCACAGATTACCCAGTTTGTCTTCGCACAGGGCACGTACCTCATTATGCAATGATTCATGTTCATGCGGCATGGGAGTCATCATCGCAAAAGGTACATTCCGATAAGTCACCTTCTCCAATCCCTTGGAGTGGGTGCAAAGCCATAAATTACCTTGTTTGTCGGAGAAAGCCGAATGAATCTTATTGGAGAAGCGCCAGTCACGGCTACCCAGTCCGTTATAGAAAGGAACCAACCGTTTTTTTTGAGGATCGAAGTAAGAGAAACCTCCTCCGTAAGGGTGTACCCAAAGATACCCGTTTACATCTTCATGGATATGGAAGGCCGGACGGGAACGTTCGGGATTACTGTATTCAATAAGAATCTGTTCACGGGTCACCACTCCGGTCGAGGGATTAAAATGGGCTACAACACCCGGTTCTTCCTGCTCGAACCACACTTCCGAAGAACGGTCTACATAAGCAGAAAGGATTGGTTTTGCGGGTAAAGCCTTACAAGTCAGGAATGAGTAATGCACATTTGTTTTGGTCCGCAGATTGTAAGTAAAGAAACCATCCGAATCGGTAGTAATTACAGAAACGTCCGGTGCAACGGGGTGAATGGAAGTGATCTGTCCTTTTGTAGGAAGTTCGATCAACGTAAATTCTCCGCTATCTTTCTGATAAGACCAGATACGTCCATGATCCGAAGCAAAGCAGATGTCCTTATCCCGCTCCTGTACTGCATAGAAGGCTTGGTTTATGCCGCCAAACTTTCCTTTTGTCTCCGTAAAATAGGAATCCGGTTCTTTCTTTCCGGGGCGGATCATGCCGAGACCGTTATCTGTCAACAGCCAGTCATTACCTGCTTTGTCCTGATGTACTTTGAATACATGTAAAGAGGGAAACAGTTCCGTCTTACTGGAATAAATATCCCATGTCAGGCGATGATTCTCATTTGGATGAGTCAGGATGCGGATAGCTCCGTCATTTTCTGTCAGCAGCCAGACGGTTCCGTTCGGCATCACCTCAATGGTATGCACATTGAAAGCACTCCCCTCCTCTCCGGCAGCAGGTACTTGTTCGAAAGTCTCTGTCTTCGGGTCGAAACGATGGACACGATTATCATAAGTCAGTAGCCACAAAAAACCATAACGGTCTTCATAGATACGGTCTACGCGATTATTGGTCAGACTGATGTAGTTTCCCTGACGGGCCTTATATGTTTTGAAGGTATAACCGTTGAAACGGTTGATTCCATCCCAAGTGGCAAACCAAAGGTTGTCTTTGTGATCTTGCAAGATGTTCATCACCGTATTCTGGGACAATCCATCTTCAGTAGAATAGTGGGTGAAAAAACAGTGCTGCTGCGCATGTGTCAAGAACACAATAGCTAGCAAAAGAATTACTGAAATTAAGGTTTTCTTCATCATATAACTAGGTTCTGTGCCGTAAAGATAGAAAAATAGTTGTACTTTTATGCAATCTTTAGCGGCTATTTAACAGAATCGAACCATTCTATAGGACAAGTGATCTATTGTCTTTTATATATCCATTGTTTTTTGCTTAGTAATTCATTTCTTTACATATTCGTCAAGTCAACGTTTCACTGTTATCAGTTTGTTTCCGTCCGCTACCGGACTCCATCCATCTTCGCCTGCCAGTACAGTCGTAATCTCGTATCCTTGCAGGTTTTTCAGTTGTTGGGAGAAAGCGGCACGCGCTTTCGGATTGGCTCCTTCGCCCCGACTCTCATATTCGGCATAGAAGACTGTATTTCCGTTCTCTTTCTTGCCCCAGTTATTCCAACCGACAGGGAGAATGTGTTTACCTAGTTCGCAACGGATAAATACAGCTTGCGCATACGGACGCCAAGGACGGGACAGATACACTTTTGTGGCTTCCGGTTCCGCAGTCAGTCTGCAATCATAGAATACATAGCCATATTTTTTACCTTTATCAGTAGAGGGAGCGGTGACATAACCATCCCGTTTGCTATGAATGTGACAACGGTTGAAAACAGCCGTAGACCAACCGAAGATAAAATCTACCGTTCCTTCGATGTAGCAGTCTTCGTAATATTGGCGGCTTTGCTTGCTGTATGTATAAAGCGTATCCTGGAAACCTAGAAAACGACAGTTCTTAAAATAGACACGGTCGGCAGACACAAAGCAGGCAACTGCCTGTCCTACGGGACCAGCAGAGTTCTCAAATGTGATATTCTCCGCATAAAAATCGGGGGCATAGATGTAACAGCTGGACGAACCGGAAGTTCCCATGTTCTCGCCAAATACATTTTTCTTGTTTGCAAAACCGTCATAAGTCAGTATCGCACCGTCTTCTCCAATCAAAGATATATTAATCTTGGATTCAGGGATGATGAGTTTCTCTTTATAAGTTCCTTTACGAATCAGGATAGTGGTACGGACGTCTTTGCGAAAATCGGGAACAGCATTGATAGCTTCCTGCACGGTAAAGAAATCACCGCTACCGTCTTGGGCCACTACATAATCGAATTGACGGATATATTTCGCCAGTTCCGGAATTTCCTTGCCGATGGCATCCACTGCCAGTCCGGCAATTGTTCGTGCTCCGTATACGTTTAAGTGAGTATTGTCTTCACGACCTTTCGGGAAAGCCGGCACCTGATTGGGTTCGACAAACATGAATAGTTTCTTTGATTCTACTGGTCCAAGTCCCTGCACCAGGTCATGGGTGATTTTGTTCATGTCGATGAAAGTCACTCCCAGTTCTTTTGCCACATTGCGGGGAGCATCCAGATAGGCGCCATGCGTATCGAATAAAACAGTTCCCTCTTTCCCCCGGTGTACGGCGGACATCTTTTGCGATGGCATCATCCTTCGGCTGCACAAAGTTTCGACGGACGATAGAGTTGAACAATACCGGAATTCCACCTTTGGCGCGGGTTTCATTCACATACCGACGAAGAATTTCATCAAAAGTACTACCCGGATCGGTGTGACGGGTAGAGTCTGCTTTCTCATCATTATGGCCGAACTGGATAAAGACATAATCTCCTTTCTTCACCTTAGAAATTACTTTTTCCCAGCGTCCTTCGCTGATAAAGCTCTTGGAACTTCGACCGTTGGCGGCATGATTGTCTATCCGTATGTCTTCGGAGAAGAATCCGGGAAGTATCATTCCCCAACCACGTTCGGGATTTCCTCCGTCTATTTTCTTGTTAGCCATTGTCGAATCACCTATCATAAAGATAGTGATGACCGGTTTATCTGCACGAAATGCAGAAAAAAGAATAAGAGCCGTTGCAAGTAGCCCTACCATTTTAACCCTAAGTGTTTTCATATTCTTCATCCCCTCCTACGAGTTTTATTTTTTGTTTTTATCTGCCACCTGCAACGTTTTGCTTGTATCTTACTTGCAATCAACCGATTGCAGCGTTGCAGATACTGTTGCAGATACCGTTGCAGATGTTTATCTGCAACACCTTATATAATCCTATTTTGCACGCAGACAAATTCAGTTTCCACGTATAGGAACTACAGTTTCCCCGGTAAGAAACGCTAGTTTCCACGTAGAGAAACGACAGTTCCCACATAGGGAAACTGCAGTTTCCTGCCTTGGAACGGGAGTTTCAAGCTAGGGAAAGCAAAGAGCCAAGCCCGGAAACAAGAATTTCAAGCTGCATAAACAGTCGGAAACCCTACGTATTTTTATTTATAAGGATACCAATTACTGCTTTCCTTAAAGATATTTTGCGGAGTATACTTCATTGCCTCCTTATTTGTCAACTGTTTAGCCCATGCCACACGCCCGGAAGTATCTGCGCCCGCACCCGTATTTCCGAATTCGGCATAACGGGCTGTCTTTTCGTTCTCCGGATTCCTCCAATTGTGCCATCCTTCGGGACGGATATGATTACCAAACTCACAATTGATAAAGACCGTTGCCGCATAAGGACGCCACGGACGACCCAAATATACTTTTTTCACTCCCGGAGCGGCTGTCAGCTTACAGTTTTTAAATACATAACCGAATTCTTCACTTTGAGGAGTGGAAGCGGCAGTGATATACGAATCACGTTTACTATGCAGTTCGCAATATTCGAATAGAGCGGTGGAAGGACCAAAAATAAAATCGGTAGTTCCCTCGATATAGCAATTCGTGAATAAGAGACGCGCTCCTTCGGTTCCTGTATAAATAGTATCCTGATTTCCCAGGAAACGGCAGTTGACAAACATCAGTCTGTCACCTTCGGTGTGAAGAGCTACCGCTTGCCCCAGTGGAGCCGCATTATTTTCAATCGTCAGGTCTTTGAAAGTGATGTCATTCCCTTCCACTTTTACCGTATAGGTGCGGAAAGTACCCATCTTATTGATATTGGCATGGTCATCGTAAGTGATAATCGTTTTTTCTGCGCTTTCGCCCACTAATTGCACATTCTTTACCCAGGAAGGAATGACTAGTTTTTCTTTGTATATACCATTCTTGATATAGATCGTCACCGTATAATCCATAAAAGCGCGGACGGCTTCCACGGCTTCCTGAATGTTACGATACTCCCCTGTCCCGTCGCGTGCCACGACTAATGTGTCTTTGCGTTGCTGTTGTTGTGCATAAACAGATGTTGCTCCCACACCCAGTAGAAGCAAACACATCATTCCTTTAAAAATAGTCCTTTTCATTGTCGGAAATTACTTTTGTAAACGTTCGTATTCCAAGCTAGCCATAATAAAAGGTCCTACGGCTTTAGGATCGTTATTGCGGATAGTTTCATTAATATAATAGTCATAATCGCCGGAACGATATACCTTTCCTCCCAATCCTGCCACTGCACAAGCCTTGGTGATGGTTACCAATCCGTTCTTGTCCACTTCGATAAAATTATCCAGGAATCCTTTGTAGCCTTTCAATGCCACATCCAGATAAGACTTATCAATATATCCCAAACGAACCGCCTTAAAGAGCGAATAAATGAACATAGCGGAACAAGAAGATTCTACGTAATTACCCTTATCACCACTCCGATCCATCACCTGATACCATCCTCCGGTCTTCGGGTCCTGAAGTTTCTTCACCTGCACAGCTACATTATTCAATATATCAAGCAGGGAATCTCTTCCGGCTTCATGCTGCGGAATAAATTCGAGCACATCCACCAATGCCATCGCATACCATCCCATTGCACGTCCCCATGTATGTTTCGACT
>OCHK01003024.1_pt1 | contig 10361 bp, 10 predicted proteins | sample 1538551 | NCBI WGS metagenome assembly OCHK01 (sample SAMN04571707, study PRJEB22368) | human gut metagenome | biome: human gut; material: stool | host: Homo sapiens | place: Luxembourg | collected 2012-08-31
CCCGGCCGCCGATGACCGGCTTGAGGGTGTTCACCACACTGGTATATATTTCGGTAATGGGAATTACGTTGTATTCGATGCCGAGGTTCTCGGCCAGCTTCTTGGCGTCTTCGACCGAATGGTCCGACGAGAACTGCGAAGGCAGCAGCAGGGCGCGGACATTCCCGGCGCCCAGCGCATCGGCGGCCAGACAGGCCACCACGGCCGAGTCGATGCCGCCCGAAAGGCCGATGCAGGCCTTCTTGTAACCGTTCTTGAGGAAAAAGTCGCGGAGTCCGCAGCGCGCCGCCTGATAGACCATCCGCGTGCGGTCGTTGTAAGTCGAGGGAACCCCGACGGGAGGATTCTGGGCCTTGGTGTCGAAAATCTGGAAGTCCTCCTCGAACTGCTTCATCATCAGCACCAGCTCGCCGCGGTTGTTGAACGCGCCCGACGTGCCGTCGTAGACGATGTCCGTCGCACCTCCGACCTGATTGACCAGCACGATGTTCTTGGCTTCGACGAACGACAGGTGGCGCATCATATCGTAACGGTAGGTCATGGCGCCCTTGCCGTACTTGCGGGCGTTGATCGAGATGACGGTTTCGACCGACTTGTCGAAATCGTGCTCGCGGCTCAGGTCGTCGCCCACGATGATGGCGCACTTGTGGCCTTTGATCGTCGCATATTCGAACCCTTTCGAGGGGACGAGAAACCCCATTTCGCGGCGGGCCGAGATATATTTCTTGCCCACGTAGCGCAGCACCTTGCGGTCCTGAATCAGCGCCGCGGCGCTGATGGTTCCTTCGCGCGTGAGGATCGGCAGTCCCACGATCGCGGCGATGCCGTCGCAGCACGAAGCTATTTCGACCAGCGCGTCCTCGCACAGTTCGAGGAAGGTCGTCTTACGCAGCAGATCGAAAGCCGGTGTTCCGCTCACGGCCTGTTCGGCAAAGATGACAAGGTCGGCGCGCTGCACTTTCGCTTTGTTGATGGAATCGATGATTTTCGAGGCGTTGCCGTCGATATCCCCGATCGTGTAGTTCAACTGGGCAATAGCTATCTTCATTTGTTAGTAATTTTAGTCCGAAAATTACGACTTTGCAAAGTTAAGGAATATTTATAAAAGTCGGAAGGATTTTGATGTTAATAAATTAACACTCGCCGCACCGCCGCCGGCAGCCGGAGATTCCGCACAGCGCGAAAAAAAGTTTCGATTTTTTCTCGCTCCGTTCGGCCTGACGTCCAGCATTAGTTTCCTCAATGTAAGTAACATACGCGCACGTACCGTCTTGCATCCGACGAACGTTCTCCTTATCTTTGCCCTTGTCGAATACAAACCCTATTTACAAACCAAACGTACAGCAAAGATGAAAAAAATCGAAAAAACAGCCGGCGGCGCGAATTTCGCTGCCGTGACAGTCGGAAAGATGGACGAGTTGAATCAGCACACGCTGATCTTGGCTCCGGGCGTCGAGATTCCCGGAAAAGTATTTACGGGCAGCGCCCTCGGCGCTACGGGCGCGGAGATGTCGTTCCAGCGCATCGAGCCGGGCGCAGGCGTCGGGTTCCTCCACACCCACAAGACGCACGAGGAACTCTACATCATCGTCCGGGGCGACGGAGAGTTTCAGGTGGACGGCAAAATCTTCGCCGTCGGCGAGGGCAGCGTAATCCGGGTCTCCCCCAACGGCCGACGCGCGCTGCGCAACACCGGCGCGGAGCCGATGATTATGATCTGCGTCCAGTACAAAGCCGATTCGTTCGCATCGTCCGACGCCGACGACGGGGTGATTCTCGACGCCGGGGTCGTATGGTAGCCGCCCGCGAAAACGAAGAGGGCCGGAGTTGAATGACTCCGGCCCTCTTGTTTACTGAATGATCCGCTACTCCTGAACCTCTTCGGGATCGGTCACGAGGATACGTCCGCAGTACTCGCAGATAATGATCTTCTTGCCCTGACGGATTTCCACCTGACGCTGCGGGGGAATGCGGTTGAAGCAGCCGCCGCAGGCGTCGCGCTTGACGGTCACCACGGCCAGTCCGTTGCGGACATTCTGGCGGATACGGCTGTAGGCCGCCAGCAGGCGCTCGTCGATCTTGGCTTTGGCGCGGTCGGCCTGCACTTCGAACTCGGCGACCAGCGGTGCGGTCTCGGCCTCGATGCCCTCCAGCTCGCTCTTCTTGGCGGCAAGGTCTGCGGCGCGTCCGTCAGCTACGGCTTCGGCCTCCTCCAGCTGGAGCTTCTTGGCCTTCACGCCGGCGCTGTACTCCTTGAGACGCTTCTCGGCCAGCTCGATCTCCAGCTCCTGATACTCGATCTCCTTGGTGATGGCGTCGAACTCGCGGTTGTTGCGCACGTTGTTCTGCTGTTCCTTGTAGTTTCCGATAAGAATCTTGGCCTGATCCACCTCGCGCTTGCGCTGTTTGGTGAGCGTATTCAGCTCCTCGATTTCGGCATTGATGTTGTCGATACGGGTTCTCAGGCCGGTCATCTCATCTTCGAGGTCCTGTACCTCAAGAGGCAGTTCACCTTTTACCTTGTTGATTTCATCGATTTTGCTGTCGATCTTCTGCAGCTCGTAAAGCGCCATGATCTTCTCCTGCATCGAATAATCAACTTCGGCAGTTTTCTTTTGTGTTGCCATATAATGTCTTCTATAGTTTAGACTTAAACCAAATAGTTCACCGGATTGCGCGAGTCCTCACTCTTGCGAACCGCAAAGGTAATCAAATTTTTCGATAAAATATCAAATAAAATCTGAATTGCGCAATATTCGCTTTCAAAATGGCCTATATCTGCTACGGTGAGGGCTTTATCGGGCGTCATGAAGTCGTTGTACTTCATGTCCGCCGTGATGTAGATGTCGGCCCCTGCGCGGCGGGCTTCGCCGATCATCGAAGCCCCGGCCCCCGTGCAGACCGCCACGCGGCGCACCTCCGGCGAAGCGATGTCGCTATGACGCACGACGCGCACGCCGAGCGTTCGCTGGATATGGCGCATGAACTCCACGGTCGCCACGGCTCCCGGCAGTTCGCCCACCACGCCGAATCCGACCTTCGCGTCGGCCGCAGAGGGCTGCAGCACACGCAGGTCCGCCACGCCCAGCATCTCGGCCAGCCGGCGCGCTGTCGAGATTGGTGTGGCAGGCATAGAGCGCAATGCCGCTGCGGATGGCCCGCTCGACGCAGCGCTGCACCTGATCGGCCGAATTGAACCGCTTGAGGGCATGGAAAACGATCGGATGGTGCGTGATGATCAGATCGCACCCCTCGCGCTCGGCTTCGGCCATCACCTCGTCGGTGACGTCCACGGCCAGCAGCGCCTTGCGCACCTCGTCGTCGGGCCGGCCCACGATCAGCCCGGCATTGTCGTACGACTCCTGCCACGCCAGCGGCGCAAAACGCTCGATGACGTCGGTTATCTCCCGGATAAGCATAATTTATATCGTTAACTGTATTAATAGAGGACCCGCCTAAAACAGCGACTGCTCGTAAAAGGCGAACAGCTCCTTGTTTTCGACCTCCTCCTTCTTGCGGCGGGGTTTGCGGGTACGCTTCGCCACCGAATGTCCCGCATCGGCGGCTTCCTCACCTTCCGCAGCGATCTTCACCACGGGTTTGCCCCTGCGGCGGGGTGCGGCGGCTTCGGCGCCCGGCGCATCCGGCACGGCACCGGCGTCACTATCGGCGTCAGCGTCGGCAAGGATTTCCCCCTCGCCGGCCTTCAGGTCCTCGCGCACCTCGACCAGCAGCGCGCGGATACGCTGCAGACGCTCCATCAGCTCCGCATCGCGCTCCATTCCGCCCTCGGCAGGCTGCTGCCGGAGTGCTTTCTTCGCCCCTTCGAGGGTCATTCCCCGCTCCTTGACCAGATGATAGATCAGTTTGAGATTCTCGACATCCTGCGGCGAGAAGAGACGGTTTCCTTTCTTGTTGCGCTTGGGGCGGATGACGCTGAACTGCGACTCCCAGTGACGGATCAGCGACGCATTGACATCGAACATCTCGGCCACTTCGCCCATCGAATAAAAAAGTTTCTCGGCCATATCTATTGTTTAATAATTCGCAATGAATTGGGGTACATGTTGTTTACCCGGTTTCCTATGCGCTTCGCGAATCCGAGCGCACGGCCCCGCGCGCACACCAGATTGATCCCTTCGGCAAAAGGTCCGGCCCCGATCTCCTGCCTGCGCAGGAAGCGGAGCGTCTGCTCTTCGTCCAGCTCCGCGGCGGGAACCGCATCCCGGTTCAGTCCGCAGAAGAACGCCAGCGCGGGATCGGGACGCAGACGCCCCTTGAAGAGCTGCCCCATCGCCACGCCCGAATATATCACCGGAAGCGCTTCGGCCAAAACCTTCACGGCTTCCGCCTGCGCGACGTAATAGCCGTAACAGGTGTCGGCGACCGTCGCGAAGCACATCCGTTCGGGGCTGTTCACCCAGCGGCGCAACTCGGCTGCCGCAGCTCTGTCCACCGAAGCGAAGACCGTGCGCCGCGCCTTGGGCGTGCGGCAGCGGCCGCCCGCATCGAAAGCCTTGCGGACCACGGCGGCGAAAAATCCCTCGCCGCGCGCCCGGTGGGGATAAAACCGGAAGGTCCGGAACGCGCCCACGCGTCCGCAGACAATCCCCCACGACGCATCGACGGCGACCTCCCCGGCCTGCGCCGCTTCGTCCTCCGCCCAGCCGAGCATCCGTTCGAGCGCGCCTTCGTCCTCGTCGCGGTTAAACGTACAGGTGCTGTATATCAGCACTCCGCCGGGTTTGAGCGCACGCCACGCTTCACGCAACAGCTCGTCCTGCCTTGCGGCACAAAGCTTTACATTGCCTTCGCTCCATTCGCCGCGGGCGTCGCGGTCCTTGCGGAACATCCCCTCGCCGGAGCAGGGAGCATCCACCGCCACCACGTCGAACCACGCTTCGAAACCGCCCAGCTGCCGGGCTTCGCACGTCGTCACCGCAACGTTGCCCGTGCCCCACTTGCGGACGTTGTCCGCCAGCACCTGAGCGCGGCGGCGGTCGATCTCGTTGGCGACGACCAGCCCGTCAGGTCCCGCGAGCGACGCATAGAGCGTCGTCTTGCCGCCCGGAGCGGCGCAAAGGTCGAGAATCCGCCTGCCGGCGACTTCGACACCCTGCAACAAATGTCCCACGAACTGCGACGCGGCCTCCTGCACATAGTAGGCTCCTGCATGGAAATCGCTGTCGAAGGTGAACTGCGGCCGCGCCGCGAGGTAATATCCGTCGCCGCACCACGGCACCCGGCCGTCGGCGTCGGCCAGCACGGCAGGCGGCACTCCGTCCGAACGGCCGGCCGCCTTGTCCGCATACTCCTCCCGCCCGGCTCCGCCGTTCTCCGTACCGCCGCACTTGGCCGGGTTCAGGCGCACCGACACGGGCGGCTCGGTGTCGAGCGCCGCGCAGAGCGCCGCGCCCTCGCTATCGCCCAGATCGCGCAAAACGCGCTCGGCAAACTTCGCAGGCAGCGTCATGCGTTACTTCCGGGTATTAAGCGCATCCAGCCGCGCGCAGATTTTATCCAGCACGGCAGGGTCCGAAATGAAATCCTCATGGTCCTTGTCGACCACAAGCACGTCGCCTTCGTATATGTTGTCTATCCAGTTGTTGTACTTGTCGTTCAGCCGCTTGAGGTACAGCTCGTCAATATTCATCTCGTACTCGCGGCCGCGCTTGCGGATCTGCGAAATCAGCGTCGGGACGCTCGCCTTGAGATAAATCAGCAGGTCGGGCTTAGGAATCAGCTCGGTCACCAGCCTGAAAATCTTCATGTAGGTTTCGATGTCGCGCGTAGGCATCAGCCCCATTTCATGGAGGTTGCCGGCAAAGATATGCGCATCCTCGTAAACCGTGCGGTCCTGAAAAATCACGCCCGAACCGCCGTCGGAAAGCATGTCCATCGTCTGCTGGATGCGGCTTCCCAGAAAGTACATCTGCAGATTGAACGACCAGCGGTTCATATCTTCATAGAAGTCGCCGATATAGGGGTTGTTGCACTCTTCGAGATACGACTTGGCATTGTAGCGCTTGGTCAGAATCTGGGTCAGCGTCGTCTTTCCGCTTCCGATGTTGCCTGCAATTGCTATATACATATTATACGATATTTGTTTTACATTTTTGTCCTGCCGGAGCGTTCCGGCGCCCTGTCATCATGGCGTCGCGCCGCAAAAACGTCCGCCGTCACTTCTTCTCCCCGCCGAATGCCAGTATCTCCTCGGCCACATGGCGGTCGTTGACCAGCCGCGGCACCTTGTTCTTGCCGCGGGCGCGCAGCCATGCGAGGAAAAGCCCGCGGTCCACGACCGTCAGCCGCTGCCGTTCGAGCGTGGTCCGGCGCTTGGCGTCGTAATCCGAATTCACGGCCCGCAGCTCCCGGTCGAGCGCTTCGGCGAAATGCTCGCGGCTGTCAGGCTCACGCTCGAACTCCACGATCCACTCGTGGGCGCCCCGCTCCCGGAGCGACATGTAGCACGGCGCCACGGTATACTCCCCGACGACGGCCCCGGTCTCGCTGCTGGCGGCGATCAGGGCGCGGTCGGCGTTGTCGACGATCAGCTCCTCGCCGAAGACGTTGATATACTGCCGTGTGCGGCCCGCGAACCGGATCCGGTAGGGATTCGTCGAGGTGAACTCCACCGTATCGCCGATTTCGTAACGCCACAAACCGTTGTTCGAGGTGATCAGCATGGCGTAGACACGGCCGCACTCCACGCCCTCCAGCGGGACGATCGTCCCGCCGCTGCGGAACTCGAAGAAGTTGCCGTAGTCGAGCATCAGCAGCATGTCGTCGCGCGACGGATCGTCGGCCAGCGCGAAGAAGCCCTCCGAAGCGTTGTAGGTCTCCATGTACTGCATCCGCTCCGAGGGTATCAGCGCCTCGAACGAGCGGCGGTAAGGACCGAATTCCACGCCCCCGTGGGCGAACATGCAGAGGTTGGGCCACACTTCGAGCAGGTTCTGCCGCCCCGTATATTCCAGCACGCGGCGCATCATCGCCAAATTCCACGACGGCACGCCCGCAAAGGCCGTGATGTTTTCGCCGACGCACTCGCGGCAGATCGCCTCGACCTTGCGGTCGAAGTCGGGTATGAGCGCCGTGGCCATACGCGGCGCACGGAACCAGCCGCTCCAGAACGTCGTCTCGTGTATCAGTATGGCCGACAGGTCGCCCACCAGATTGCGCCCTTCGCGGCTGCACGCCCCGCCCAGCGTCAGCGTCTTGCCTTCGAAAACCCCGGTCTTCGGATTGTTGCCCGAAAAGACCGTCGCCACGTCGCGCATGCCCAGCGTATGGTTCCACCAGAGCGACTCCTCCGTGACCGGGATGTACTTGCTCCGGTCCGACGTGGTGCCCGACGAACGGGCGAAGAGCTTCACGCGGCCCGGCGAGGCGACGTTTTTCTCGCCGGCCAGCATCTTCTCGATGTAGGGCTTGAACGTCTCGTAATCGAACGTTTCGACCATCGTCTGGAACTGCTCGACCGTGCGGACATGCCCCAGATCGTAACGCCAGCCGAATTCGGTCCGCCGTCCGCGGCGCAGCAGCTGCCTGAAGACGCGTTCCTGCGTCTCGGCCGGCCGGCGCCGGAAACGGTCGATGGCCCGCTCGCGCTGCGAAAACCATGCTTTGAGTAATATGCTTCTGAATGACACGTGTCTGTTCGGTTTCGTTGCCGGCGGCGTGCGCTGCCCCGCGCCGTGCGCCGGGCCTCGCGGCACGCGCCGTCAGTTAAAAAAGTATCCTACTTTGCCTACGGACGCGGGCATGGCGAAGACCACCACGCGGTCGTAGGGGTTGATTTCCATATTGTCCACAGCGATGAACACCTTGTCGCCGCGCACGATGCCGCCGATGATCGTATCTTCGGGCAGCCCCAGATCCTTGATCCGGGTCTTGACGGCCGGAGCGTTGGGCTTGACGATGAACTCCAGCACCTCGGCATCGCTGCCCGTCAGGCACTTGATGGCCTGCACGTCGGTGGACATCGTGAAGCGGAAGATGTTCGACGCCGTCACCAGCTTCTTGTTGATGATCGTGTCGATGCCGATCGACTCGGCGAGGTTGATGTAATTGAGGTTCTCGACCTCGGCGATCACCTTCTTGACACCCATGCGCTTGGCGAGCATCGCCGCGAGGATGTTGGTCTCGCTGCGGCCCGTCACGGCCACGAAGGCGTCCATATTGGAAAGCCCCTCCTCCATCATGGCCTCGGTGTTGCGGCCGTCCTCGTTGATTATCAGCGTCTTGTCGAGCAGCTCCGCCAGCCGGTAGGCCTTCTCGGCGTTGTAATCGACCAGCTTGATATTCACCTCCTCCTGCAATTCGGTGGCGATGCGGATGCCGATGCGCGAACCGCCGAGGATCATCATGTTCTTGATCTCGATATTGGACTGTCCGGAGAACTCCATGACCTGCTTCACGGCGTCCTGACGCGCGATGACGTAGATCACATCGCCCTCGGTGAAGATCTCGCCCTGCCGGGGGATGATCGTCTCGCCGCCCCGCGTGATGGCCACCGTGCGGTAGCTCAGCGGCGTCTCGTCGTCGTCGAAGCCCTCGATCTGCCGTCCCACCAGCGGCGAGGCCGGTTCCAGACGGAACACCACCAGCGAGAGTTTGCCGCTCGAAAAATCGACATACTCCGTAGTCGAGGTGTGCCCCAGCAGGTTGATGACCTCGCGGGCCGCCACCTTTTCGGGATAGAACAGGTAGTCGATGCCCATGTCGATGAACATCTCCTTGTTGTTGGGTTCGAGGTACTCGTTGTTGTCGATGCGGGCGATGGACTTCCGGGCGCCCAGCTTCTTGGCCAGCATCGCCGCCACGACGTTGTCGTTCTCCTCGTGGTTCACGGCGATGAAAAGGTCGCACTTGCGCACCGAAGCCTTGCGGAGCACGGCGAAAGTCGTCGAATCCCCCTCGACGGTAATCACGTCGGCCAGACTCCCCACGTCGGAAAGCAGTTTCTGGTCGCTGTCGATAATGGTGATGTCGTGGCCGTTGCCGCTCAGCATCTTCGCCAGATGGCTCCCCATCTCTCCCGCTCCCGCTATTACGATTTTCATAGTATTGCGTCGTTGTCTTTTTGCATCCGCCGCCGAAGGGAGGGCAGCGTTTTTGCAATTTATCTTACAAATGTATACATTTGTGACCGAAAGCCAAAATTTCGGGACGTAAAAATACCTTATTGATATGCCGACATGGTTAATCGTTTTTCTGTTCGCGCTGGGGGCCGTGGCCCTTTTCGTCGTGGGCATGTCGCTGACGCTGATGATCAAGGGACATAACATCGACTCCGAGATCTCGACCAACAAGAACATGCAGCGGCTGGGCATCAAGTGCGCCGTACACGAAACGCGCGAAGCGGACGGCAGCGCCGGCTGCTCCGACACGCATACGGCCGCGGGGTGTTCGGGCAACTGCTCGGCCTGCGACATCGAAGAGGCCGGGCACAAAAAATAGTCCCGGAGCGAACGGACTGAAACCCCTGCAAACCCGCCGAACATGATCCGACAACCCGAATCCCCGAAGACATTCGTCTGGCGCATATGCTCGGCGCATGTGATCGCCTACTTCACCGCCGGCGTTTTCGCCCTGTTCTTCCTCGATTACAGAACCCACTTCTCGTCCGAGTCGCTGGCTCTGCTGATGCGGCCCGTAAGCTCGCCGTGGGTCGCGCTCGGCCCCGGACTGCAGATTTTCCGCGGAATGCTGATCGCGCTGGCGCTGCTGCCCGTACGCGGATTCCTGTACGGCAAAAACGGATTCCTCAAGCTGGCGTGGCTGGTTCTGGGCCTGAGTTTCATCTCGACCATAGGCCCCACGCCCGGCTCGTTCGACGGCTACATCTACACGATCCTGCCCGTGCAGTATCATCTGGGCGGAATCCCCGAAGCCGTTTTATACACCGCGCTCTTCGCGGGCATCCTCGCCTTCTGGCACAAATCCGGAAAAAGATACGTCACGGCGCTCTCCATCGTACTTGTGGCCGTAATCGTGCTGTTCAGCGTCATGGGATTCCTCGGCGCGGCGCAGGCGGAGTAACGCGGCGGCCGTCGGGCCAAACCGGAGTCCACCGGATGTGATCGAGTGGCGAAAGCCGGCAGTAGTTGCCGGGGCTGAATGAGGTTGGCGGGCTGTAGCAGGCTGAGGTTGGCAAGCTGAGGTTGGCGGGCAGGAGCTGGCCGAAACCGGCTGAGGCCGACTCGCCGGCGAATAAAAAATGAGGTTGCCCGACGCGCGGACGACCTCTTCTTCGTATATCTCGGAAACGGTTCGGAACCGCTTCCGTCAAATCTTGCAGTGTTTCGACCGGCAGACGAACCACGGATTGCGCAGGTCCTCCTCGTTGTAGAGCAGCT
>OCHK01003030.1_pt1 | contig 10344 bp, 10 predicted proteins | sample 1538551 | NCBI WGS metagenome assembly OCHK01 (sample SAMN04571707, study PRJEB22368) | human gut metagenome | biome: human gut; material: stool | host: Homo sapiens | place: Luxembourg | collected 2012-08-31
TTGATTCTATTCGCATTGTAAATAAAGAAGCCGGAATTTATGGTACAGAAAATCTTAAACTATTCTATTAGTCTGGCACTCTGTTTACTGCTGTCTCTCCCATTGCAGGCACAAAACAGTAATATCTCCGCCCCACCGGCAACCACTCCGCCCAAAACGGAAAAAAAGGATGCCAAGGAGGAGGTGCACTACCCTCTCTACAACGGCATCTCCATCAGCGCAGATTTATGGGGTCCCGGAGGCAAACTGCTTGGAAGTGACTTTTTCAGTAGCGAGGTAGCGGTTGACGTAAGCCTCAAAAACCGTTTTTTCCCAACGGTAGAATTCGGCTATGGCAACACAGATACCTGGAGCGACAAAGGAATACATTATAAAACCGGCGCTCCCTATTTTCGCATCGGCATGGATTATAACGCACTCTATAACAAGAAACATGGACACATGATACTTGTGGGTCTGCGCTATGCAGCAACCAGCTTCAAATACGATGTGGAATCATTGGCTGTCAGCGACCCTGAATACGGCGGCAGCTTAGGCAATCCGAACCTGATAGACGGTATCTGGGGAGGCAGTCTGCCTTTTGACCATAAAGGAATGAAAGGTTCAATGCAATGGGCGGAATTTTGTGTCGGCATACGGGCACATGTGTGGAAAAGCCTGTATATGGGCTGGGCATTACGCTTCAAATTCCGTCTGAGTGCTTCCGTTGCCGAATATGGAGACCCATGGTACGTACCGGGTTATGGCAAATACAACGGAAACACCACAGGGGTCACTTATACAATAATCTATAAATTACCATTCTAAAACAATGACAGGATTAGAAATCTGGTTGCTTGCCATAGGACTTGCAATGGATTGTTTCGCAGTATCTATTGCCAGCGGTATTATATTGAAACGTGTCCGGATGCGTCCGATGCTGATAATGGCACTGGCTTTCGGTTTTTTTCAGGCACTCATGCCGCTACTTGGCTGGATAGGAGCCAGCTTTTTCAGCCATCTCATTGAAAACATAGACCATTGGATAGCTTTTGCTATTCTGGCTTTTCTTGGAGGGCGTATGGTCTTGGAATCTTTCAAAGATGAAGATTGCAGACATGAATTTGACCCTACCAGCCTAAAAGTGGTTTCGGCATTAGCGGTAGCCACCAGTATCGACGCCCTGGCAGTCGGTGTTTCATTTGCGTTTCTGGGTGTCCGCAGTTTTTCATCCATACTGCCTTCTATCGGCATCATAGGATTTGTATCATTTGCCTTATCATTTGTCGGACTGATGTTCGGTATCCGTTTCGGATGTGGCATTGCCCGCAAATTACGCGCAGAACTCTGGGGTGGCGTCATCCTTATTATCATAGGCACAAAGATATTGATAGAGCACCTGTTTTGCAGTTGATATCAAGAATAGAAAGCCCCAAATCCCAATAGAGAACAGAGGAAAGCCGGAGGAGGATTATCCTTTTGAGGGTTATTAACTTAGCATTAAATATTATGGACAAGAAAGTACAACGGAATTTTTTGTGGGTTGCCTTGCTTGTATTAGGCACTATCGGAATACTCGCACGACACAATCGTGCCATCCCTTATCGAACCGCCAGCGGGCTGATTTTTGGAACAGTATATAACATAACTTACCAGTATGACAGCGATCTGAAGTCCGAAATTGAAGCAGAGCTCAAACGTTTTGACGGTTCGTTATCCCCTTTCAACGATACGGCCACCATTACGCGTATCAACCGAAACGAAGACATCATCCCCGACACTTTCTTTATTAACGTATTCCGCCGCAGCATGGAGATATCCCAAGAGACCGGAGGGGCCTTTGACATTACAGTAGCTCCGTTGGCCAATGCTTGGGGGTTCGGATTCAAGAAAGGTGCATTCCCTGATTCAGCTATGATAGACAGCCTATTAGATATTACAGGTTATTCAAAAGTTTCATTATCTGCCGAAGGGAAGGTTATCAAACAAGACCCTCGCATCATGCTTTCATGCAGCGCCGTAGCCAAAGGTTACGCAGTGGATGTCATTGCACAATTATTAGAAAAAAAAGGCATCGGTAACTTCATGGTGGATATAGGCGGTGAAGTAGTGGTTCGCGGAGAAAACCCGAAGAAAAGTTTCAACAAGCCGGTAGATGACTCACTTGCCGTAAATCAAGAGTTACAAACCATATTGCAAGTGACCGACATGGGCATCGCCACTTCAGGCAATTACCGGAACTATTACTACAAAGACGGAAAGAAATACGCTCACACCATAGATCCACGCACAGGATACCCTGTACAACATAACATCTTGTCGGCAACAGTCATTGCCCGGGATTGCATGAGCGCCGACGCCTACGCTACCGCTTTCATGGTCATGGGACTGGAAGAGGCCGAACGTTTTGCCAATGCTCACCCCGATCTTGACGCATGTTTCATATATACGGATGACAAGGGAGAATTCCAAATGTTCTACACGAAAGGTATGAGCAAATATATCACAGGTAAATAATAGTATAGAGGATTGGATTAGCGGAAAGAGATCCGCTAATCCAATCCTCTATTTATAAAAGACAAAATACACCGCCAATACCAAGCAGACAAATGCCGCAAAATGATTCCAATGCAAAGACTCTCCTTTAAAGAGAACAGTGGTAAATATCGTAAAAATAATAAGTGTCACCACTTCCTGAATAACTTTTAACTGCATTAACGAAAAAGGACCGCCATTACCGATAAAACCAATACGATTTGCCGGAATCTGAAATGCATACTCTGCCAAAGCTATCATCCACGAAAACAAAATTACAGCATAAAGTGGCCAATTGGAAATTACTTTCATTTCCTGCAATTTCAAATGCCCGTACCAAGCAAATGTCATAAAGACATTGGATACAATCAATAGTAGAATAGTATAAAAAGCTTTCATATAATGATTACTTAAATGAGGTTACTTACTAACTTTTTTAATCTTATTTTAATTTCCTCGGCAACAACTCTTCCTGCACATTACTCATACTCCCCCATAAGCTATATCGGGCTTCCGGATTCATTTCTTCCAGTTGGTGCAAAATTCTTTTCATCGCACTCCGGCTTGACTGCGATTCATAAGGGCAGTTCTTCACTTGTTTCCGATATGCCCTTATCTCTGCCAGTTCCATTAAATCCGCCTCATGCACAAGACACATGGGCCGGATGATTGTCATATCAAACTTCTTCATTACCAATCGCGGCGGCATTGAACTGAATGTACCCTGATAAGTAATGTTCATCAGCAAGGTCTCCAGAATGTCATCCATATGATGTCCCAAGGCTATCTTGTTGCACTTTTGCTCCTTTGCCACAGTAAACAAAGCTTTCCGCCGATTCCAAGAACATAAAAAACAAGGTGACTTACGAGTGTCCGTACTTGCATCAAACTCCGTTTCATACAGAACAAAAGGTATCCCACATGACTCCGTATAATTTCTGAGATAATCCACATCACTTTGATAAGGAATGTTCTTCATTACCACATGAACAGCAATAACAGAAAATCTCGGCTTCAAAATCCGGGAACGACGCGCCAACAATTCAACCAGCGCCAGAGAATCTTTTCCTCCGGAAAGTCCGATAAGAATCCGATCGCCCTCTTCTATAAGCCCATATTCCACCACTCCTTTACCGAACCGCTTTTCAATACGCCGCAAAGTCTTTTCTTCCTCTGTAAATTGTGCCATAAAAATCATTTAAAAATCGGCTGCAAAAGTAGTTGAAAAGAATCATTTAAAGAAGAATTAACATAATAGAATCACAGAAAACCGCTTTATTCCCGATAAATTTGTATTTTTGAACTCATTAAAAAGATTTTCATATATGAAGAAAAAATATATACTGCTTTTGTTATTAGGTTTCTTTGGAATGAATATTTCAGCGCAAACCCTTACACAAGCTAAAGCGCTCTATGAGAAAGGCCAATATGACCAAGCCAAACCAGCTTTAAAAAAATTCGTCAAATCACAGCCTAACAACGGAAGTTATAATCTGTGGTATGGCGTGTGCTGTTTAAACACAGGGGAAGCGGAGGAAGCTATCAAGTATTTAGAAACAGCCGTAAAACGTCGGGCTGCCGGTGGGCAGCTTTATTTGGCACAGGCCTATAATGCCACCTACCGATTTGAAGATGCAGTCAACACTTTCGAAGAATATATTGCCGAACTGACCAAAAGAAGACGCCCTACAGCCGAAGCGGAAAAACTGTTGGAAAAAAGTAAAGCAAACCTCCGTATGCTAAAAGGCGTAGAGGAAGTCTGCTTCATTGACAGTTTTGTGGTAGACAAAAAAGATTTTCTCAAAGCATACAAAATCAGCCCCGAATCCGGCAAACTTTTTATGTATGACACCTACTTTAAAAACTCCAATGGCAAGGGTGGCACTGTGTACGAAACAGAATTGGGAAATAAAATCTATTATAGCGAGTTGCAGAAAGACAGCACACTCAACATCCTATCACGCAACAAGATGATGGATGAATGGGGCAAAGGCAACATGCTTCCCGGCAGTATCAATGAATCAATGAATGCCAACTATCCTTATGTGTTGGCAGACGGCATCACTATTTATTATGCCGCAGACGGTCCTGCATCTATGGGAAACTATGATATTTTTGTAACGCGCTATAACATGAATACAGACACCTATCTGGCTCCGGAGAATGTAGGCATGCCTTTCAACTCCCCCTACAACGATTATATGTATGTTATAGACGAATTCAATAACTTAGGCTGGTTTGCATCAGACCGTTATCAGCCGGAGGATAAAGTCTGCATATATGTATTCATTCCGGCATCATCCAAACAGGTATACAACTATGAAAACATGGATAAAGGCAAATTGATAAAACTTGCCCAACTTCATTCCATTAAGGATACATGGACAGATGAGAACTTAGTGGCTGATGCCCAAAGCCGGTTACAAAAAGTGATGCAGGAAAAGCCGGAAATAAAGAAATACCATGAATTCGAATTTGTGATTGATGACCAGCATATCTATCACTATGCGACCGATTTCCGTTCTCCACAGGCAAAAGCACAATTCAAAAAATATCTTCAATTGAAAGAAAGCTATCATCAGCAACAGAGTAAACTGGAAAATATACGTACCCAATATTCTCGTGCCAATCAAAACGAAAAAGCCCAAATGGCTCCAGCTATACTTGACTTGGAAAAACGTGTACAACAATTGGCCACGGAAATAGATCAATCTGTTATCCAAGTGCGTAAATTAGAAAAACAAACCATTAAATAGAAAAACTATGGACATCTTCATTATCATAGTATTAGTCGTAGCAGCAGTTATACTGTTCTTAGTGGAATTATTCATAGTACCGGGTATCAGCATCGCCGGTGTTCTGGCAGGCGGTTGCATCATTTATGCCAATTATTATGCATTTACCAATATAGGAACAACAGCAGGATTCATCACACTTGCCGTATCTGCCATAGCCTGTGTTGGCTCGCTGATATGGTTTATGCGTTCCAAAACTTTAGACAAGATAGCCTTGAAAAAGAATATTACTTCAAAGATAGACCGAAGCGCCGAAGAAAAAGTGAAAATAGGCGACACAGGTGTTACAACGACCCGCCTTGCCCTTATCGGATATGCTGAAATAAACGGCGATATCGTAGAAGTCAAATCCACAGATGGTTTTCTGAATGAGAAAACTCCTATTATAGTAAACCGCATTACAGACGGAGTAATACTTGTGGAGAAGAAAAAGTAAATCATAAATCACCAATAATCAATTAAGTAATAAGTAATAACTAATAACTAAAATCATGGATCCAAGCACAATGTATCTCACTGCCTTCATTATTGTAGGTGGTATTATTTTCCTGGTACTGTTTTTCCATTACGTACCGTTTTTCCTATGGTTATCCGCTAAAGTTTCGGGGGTAAACATATCACTGGTCCAACTATTTCTGATGCGTATCCGTAATGTACCGCCTTACATCATTGTGCCGGGCTTGATTGAAGCACATAAAGCCGGTCTAAGCAACATCACACGTGACGAATTAGAAGCACACTACCTTGCAGGAGGTCACGTTGAGAAAGTGGTGCATGCTTTGGTATCTGCTTCCAAAGCCAACATTGAATTACCTTTTCAAATGGCTACTGCCATTGACCTTGCCGGACGTGATGTGTTCGAAGCAGTTCAAATGTCTGTAAACCCTAAAGTTATTGACACCCCACCTGTTACGGCTGTGGCAAAAGATGGAATTCAGCTGATTGCCAAAGCTCGTGTAACTGTGCGTGCCAATATCCGGCAATTGGTGGGTGGTGCCGGAGAAGATACTATTTTAGCTCGTGTTGGCGAAGGTATCGTATCATCTATCGGTTCTTCCGAAAATCATAAATCTGTTCTGGAAAATCCGGATTCTATTTCCAAATTGGTACTTCGCAAAGGATTGGATGCCGGTACCGCTTTTGAAATTCTATCTATCGATATTGCCGACATTGACATAGGCAAAAACATTGGTGCCGCTTTGCAAATAGACCAAGCAAATGCAGACAAGAACATTGCTCAAGCCAAAGCTGAGGAACGTCGCGCCATGGCAGTTGCCAGTGAGCAGGAAATGAAAGCCAAAGCACAGGAAGCACGCGCCAAAGTTATTGAAGCAGAAGCAGAAGTTCCTAAGGCTATGGCAGAAGCATTCCGTAATGGTAATTTAGGTATAATGGATTATTATCGCATGAAAAACATCGAGGCCGATACTTCGATGCGCGAAAACATTGCCAAACCGACAACAGGCATATCCAACCAACCATTAAGCAAATAACCGGTAAAGCGATTGATATAAACGTCGGAACTGGTGAACAGAAACCGGTTACCGACGTTTTCTATTTATAAACAATCATAATATCCTGTAACATGAAAAAGTATTTTGCATCTTCCGAACTAATTATCAATGAAGACGGTTCCGTTTTCCATTTGCATGTAAAGCCCGAATGGCTGGCAGATAAAATAATCCTCGTAGGTGATCCCGGCCGGGTAGCGCTGGTTGCTTCCCACTTCGAAAATAAAGAATGTGAAGTAGAGAGTCGCGAATTCAAAACAATTACAGGTACTTATAAAGGCAAACGTATCACCGTTGTCTCCACCGGTATTGGTTGCGACAATATTGATATTGTCATGAATGAATTGGATGCGCTAGCCAATATTGATTTCCAAACGCGGGAAGAAAAAAAACAACTGCGCCAATTAGAACTGGTACGCATCGGCACTTGTGGTGGCCTACAGCCTTATACCCCCGTAGGGACCTTCGTTTGTTCTGCCAAATCGATAGGTTTCGACGGCTTACTGAACTTCTATGCCGGACGTAACTCTGTTTGCGACCTTCCTTTTGAACGTGCTTTCCTCAATCATATGGGCTGGTCGGGCAATATGTGTGCTCCCGCTCCCTATGTTATTGATGCAAGTGCAGAGCTGATAGATCGCATAGCCGGAGATGACATGGTACGTGGTGTTACCATTGCAGCCGGCGGTTTCTTTGGTCCACAAGGACGTGAGCTACGTGTGCCATTAGCAGATCCATATCAAAATGAGAAAATCGAAAAATTCGAATACAATGGCTACAAAATCACTAATTTTGAAATGGAGAGTTCCGCATTGGCAGGCCTCAGCCGCCTAATGGGACATAAAGCCATGACGGTCTGCATGGTAATTGCCAACCGATTAATAAAAGAAGCCAATACAGGATATAAAAACACTATTGATCACCTGATTCTTAAGATACTCGAACGAATTTAAAAGACTATACGCAAAGCCTTGAACGTTTCTTTCAGACCGCGATCTAAAGCTTTCCAATAATCTTATAACATCCAGCTTGCTATGCCCTATTGTTGTTCCGTATAATATAAATGTTCCATTACGGCAACAACAGGCATAGGCTGTGATGCCTAATCACACTTTTCTATTACTATGCACCATCCTGCTCAGGAAGTTTAAATTTCTTAAACAGACCATCTATCTACAAAAAATTAAAATCATCTTATTTTGCATCCCTATCATTACTTTTCTAATAGAAGTTATAGCCAGCCTATATAGATGCTTCATCTAAAGTTATTGATTTATATAAAGTTACAATAAAAGCCAAGAAGTTACATCATTTTTTTATGATAAACCGTTATCTTTGTCGAATAAAAACAAACTGAAAATCATGAACCAAGATACTATCTGTGCCATAGCCACTGCCCAGGGAGGGGCTATTGGATGTATTCGAGTTTCCGGACCGGAAGCTATCGAAATCACATCCCGTATTTTTACCCCTGCCATTAGCAATAAAAGGTTGGAGGAGAGCAAACCTTATACGCTTACTTTTGGACGGATTCATGAAGGTTCTGAAATTATAGATGAAGTGCTTGTCAGCTTGTTTCGTGCTCCTCACTCCTATACAGGTGAAAACAGTACAGAAATCACATGTCATGGTTCAGCCTACATTTTACAAAAAGTGCTACAGCTATTGATTAAAAATGGTTGCCGCATGGCCCAACCGGGCGAATACACTCAACGTGCATTTCTTAATGGAAAAATGGATTTAAGTCAAGCGGAAGCCGTTGCCGACCTTATCGCTTCATCTTCCGCAGCGACTCATCGTCTTGCCATGAGCCAAATGCGCGGTGGTTTCAGCAAAGAACTTACCACTCTACGCAACCAGTTACTACATTTCACCTCACTCATTGAGCTTGAACTGGATTTTAGTGATCACGAGGAATTGGAATTTGCCGATCGCTCCGAACTTTGTCTGTTAGCGGATAACATTGAAAAAGTCATTGTTCGCTTAGTGAACTCTTTTAGTGTAGGTAACGCAATTAAGAATGGCGTTCCGGTAGCTATCATTGGCGAAACAAATGCAGGAAAATCCACCCTACTTAATGTCTTGTTAAATGAAGAAAAAGCCATAGTCAGCGATATTCATGGTACAACACGCGATGTGATAGAGGATACGGTTAATATAGGTGGAATTACTTTCCGCTTCATTGATACGGCAGGTATTCGTGAAACCAACGACACAATTGAAAGTCTTGGTATTGAACGTACTTTCCAAAAGTTGGACCAAGCAGAAATCGTTCTTTGGATGATTGATGCTACAAATGCCCAAACTCAAATCACACAACTATCCAGCCAACTTCTTCCCCGCTGTAGAGCCAAACAACTCATCCTCGTTTATAATAAAGTCGATCTGGTGGCTAATATACAGAATGATATCCCTACCAATTTCCCTGACGATGTAAAATCAATCGTCATATCTGCTAAAAAACGAGAACATATCGAAGAACTGCAACAAATGCTAATAACATCTGCACATCTTCCTACCATTACTCAAAATGATGTTATTGTTACCAATGTCCGCCACTATGAAGCATTAAACAATGCATTAGAAGCTATCCACCGAGTACAAGAAGGCTTGGTAAATAATCTTTCCGGAGATTTCGTGTCACAAGATATTCGGGAATGTATTTTCCATTTGAGTGATATTGCAGGAGAGGTGACAAATGATATGGTATTACATAATATATTCCAACATTTTTGCATCGGGAAGTAAGTGGTGATTACCAACGATTAGCATATATCATCAACGATTATTAAGGCGTTCATTTTGAGCGCCTTCTTTTTTAGCCTTATAAGCGATAGTTATCGTTTATAGGGCTTTTTCAGCTCATTTTTGTACCGTATTTGTTACTCGCTTGTTAAAGACTGAAAATCCTGTAGAAAGGTAGTAGAGAAACTATACGCCATTTTACACGGTTTTACGGGAATTTACAGTAATAACGGAGAAATAAAGATGATTTAAAATGAGCAGTAACCTAAAAATTAAGCGAATTTGCGCTTGGTGCGGTAAAGAGTTTATCGCCCAGAAAACAACAACGGCTTGTTGTTCCAAGCAATGCGCCAACGCTCTTTATAAAAAGAAGAAGCGTGATGAAGCAATCAAGGCTAACAATCAATTCGTGGATAAGAAGATTGATGAAAAGCCTATTGAAAGAATCAAAGACAAACCATTTCTCACTATTACCGAGACCGCAATCTATCTCGGAGTAACCCGACCAACCGTTTACGGTTACATTAAACGAGGGGAATTAAAGGTCACTCGATTAGGCTTCAAATACCTTTTGAAGAAAAAGGATATTGATGAGTTATTCAATAATCCGACAGAGTTCCATACCCCTACAAAAGAGAAAGCTCCTATCACCGACTTCTACACCACAGCCGAAGTTAAAGAGAAATACCATGTAAACGAGTCATGGATATTTGCGGTAGCCAAGAAGAACAACATTCCTCGCACTTTCAATCGTGGCAAGACCTACTGGAGCAAGAAGC
>OCHK01003040.1_pt1 | contig 10318 bp, 5 predicted proteins | sample 1538551 | NCBI WGS metagenome assembly OCHK01 (sample SAMN04571707, study PRJEB22368) | human gut metagenome | biome: human gut; material: stool | host: Homo sapiens | place: Luxembourg | collected 2012-08-31
CGGCGTTTACCGGAAAACACATATTCCGGATGACCATTATTATCAGGAAAAATTCTATTTCACACCGGGAGATACCGGCTTTAAGGTTTTTGATGCCAGATTTGGAACCATTGGAGTTGGAATCTGCTGGGATCAGTGGTTCCCGGAAACGGCAAGATGTATGGCACTGCAGGGAGCAGAGCTTCTCTTTTATCCCACTGCCATCGGAAGTGAACCCATCCTGGAATGCGACAGCATGGAACACTGGAGAAGATGTATGCAGGGACACGCTGCCTCCAACCTGATCCCTGTGATCGCTGCCAACAGAATCGGTGAGGAAACAGTAGAGCCATGTCCGGAAAACGGAATGCAGAAATCTGCTCTTAATTTTTACGGCTCTTCTTTTATCACAGACAACACAGGTGCTCTCTGTGCAGAACTGCCCAGAGGGGAAGAGGGGGTGCTTGTAAGCACTTTTGACCTGGATGCATTAAAGGCAGATAGACTGAACTGGGGACTTTTCAGAGACCGCAGACCGGAGATGTATGCAAAAATTTCCGGAATGAATTTTGGCTCAGTTACTGAGAACGGAGTGAACAGTAACTGAGTTTATAAGAATTTCATAAAAAGTTTATGATTATATTAGTTGCTACCTGCGGTATATATGGTAAAATAAGAGTACGAACGTTACTGATAACGGAGAGAGCAGTAGAGTTTTGATATGTATTTCTGGCAAAATGGAGTGTAGAAGATGAACAGAAAAGAATTTTTGGAAATCCTGAGAAGCCAGCTTGCCGGTCAGATGCAGGAGGGCAAAGCAGCAGCACATATCAGGTATTATGAAGATTATATACAGTCTCAGGTACGTGGCGGACGTTCAGAGCAGGAAGTACTGCAGGAACTGGGAGACCCGCATCTGATAGCAAAAACTCTGATCGATACAGATGATGGAAGTACACAGGAAGATTACGGAGAGTATTCTTCTTACGGAAGCAGTTATGGCAATGAGACAGAGCTTCCTCATCAGCAGGAGAAAAGATGGAAAAAAGTAATCGATCTTTCTACCTGGCATGGCAAGGCTGTTGTTATTGCAGCGGCGGCTGTTATAATTGTTTTACTGATACTGATAATCGGAGTTGCGATTCCGTTTTTTATTATTCTTGCAATTATTCTTTATTTTCTTTCATGGCTGAAGAAAAGAAATGATCAATGAAAATCTGTGCAGGGTTTCAGAAAAGGAACCCTGCGCAGAATCTTAAAAATCTTAAGTGGAAACGTTCTTGTTTCACGATATTAATTCCCCTTGAATATTTATAATCATACATTTCAACTTATTTCTATTCTTTAATCCTGCCAGGTGCAGGGAAAAATCCCACATTCATTTTTATATTTTTTGTTCGGAAAGGAGACGGAAAATGAAACACAATTTCAAACTGAAAGAACGCCTTGGAGCTTTGCTGCTTGCAATGCTTTTTATTCTGCAGGCAATTCTGGGGCTTGTGCCTGTCTGCGTAACTCAGGCGGCACCGTTAACTGTAGAAACATGGGACAGTGACAAGGTGGTAGAGTATGGTTATCGCTTTAACATGAAGTTTCAGCCCGGAATTACCACATATGAATCTTTTGGGTGTGATAATCTGGACAGGGAAGCTTTTTCAGACAATGGAAAAAGTGAACGTGACACAGAGTGCGTTCGTGTAGGAGCGGACTATAAAGCCGGAAGCGCAGGGATGCGTTATAACAATGTAGGAAAAGATGGAAATGGAAATATTGTTGATGTCAGACTCATTCTTGTGGGAGTAGAGAATGCAGAACCCCGTTATGATCTGCGCACTGCAGAATCGATTGTTCAGAATAAAGGCGGAGCTACGTTTGCATGGAAAGATAATGAAGCTTATCCAATGGTTGGCTTTTCCAAAAACAGTATCGGTGTATTTATTTATTCTGTAGGATACGCAAAGGTTAAGTTTCAGTTTCTGAAGCATGGAACAGAAGAAACACTGCCGATCAGTGGCCATGGAACCATACGTGATATTGATGCGGGACAGGGAGTCCGTATTCCGTCAGACAGCAGTCTGGATAATGCATATGTTCTGAAAAACAATGATTATCTGACGGTAGATGGGAATTCTGTAAGCTCACCCCTTGGTTCCGTTGAGCCGGATGATCCGAGAGGATGGCTGAATCTTTTTTATAATACAGATAATTTTACGGTAGAATTCTGTCATCAGTTCAGACTGGATAAATGGGATAAAAGTCGTGAAGATGCCATTGCAAAAGCCGGTTCTCAGGAAAGATGGGCAGAGATTACAAGAAATAAATATCTGGATCCATCAGGCAACAGTTATTGTCCGAACTTTAAAGGACAGAAATACTGTAAAGCATATGCATATTTTGATTTTACATCCTATTGTTTCGGCGATGTTGAGATGAAAAAAGCACCTGAGAAACGTGTGGGAGAGGCAAACTGTACATGGGAACAGGCAGCTGCTGCATCAAAAGAAAAACCTTTTGGCATTCGTCAGGGACAGGAATTTCAGTATATGATCCGGGCAGAGGTGACACCCAATAGACTGAAATCCTTTGTGGTACAGGATATACTTGAGGATTGTCTTACTATAGAGGATGCATCAAAAGTCAGTATTGTGAATGATGCAGGGCAGACAGTGACAGACTGGTTTGATGTTGCTGTTGAAGGACAGAAAGTGACCTGCAGGGCCAAAGCAGAGAGCCTTCAGGATGAAGCATTTACAGATAATCAGACTTACACATTTACTTTAAAAGTACGCCAGAGACCGGAATCAGAAATTAATATTTCAAAATACCTTGCAGAGGATGGATACAGTATTCTTGTACCAAACCATGCATCCATGAGTTATGAACGTACAAACGGAAGCGGAGATACAATGGATACGGAAACAGTGTGGGTAAAGGGTGTGATTCCACCGGAACTGGAAGTAAAGAAAAATACTTCTCAGTATGAATGGAAAACGGGAGATATCATAGATTATGAGATTCTGGTTTCTCAGACAAAACAGGATGTAAAAGCAGTAAATGTTGTTATTACAGACGAGCTTCCATCATGTCTGCAGCTTCTGGAAGGGCAGTATGCTGTAGAGACAAGTCAGGGAGGTGAGAACTGTACGCTTACCGGACAGGGAGAAAATGGATGGAAAGCAGAGTGTCCGTCCCTGAAGTATGGGGAGACGATCACAATCCGTTTTAAATGTCAGGCATCTGCGGAGTCCAATGGACAGGAATGGGAAAATATTGTGACTGCAACAGCGGATAATCTGATCAATCCTGAGACAGGAGAACAGGAATCCAGAAAGGATATGGCAGAAGTATGGCCGAACAGTCCACAGCTTGAAATTGATAAAACAGCAGACAAATATGAATGGCAGGCAGGAGAGCAGGTAGCTTACCGGATCGTAGTGAATAATGTAACGGCAGGAACAATTGCAAAAGATGTAACTATTACTGATATTGGTCTGCCGCAGGGACTGGTTCTGGCAGGTGGTGCACAGAGCATGGAAGTACTGGGAGTTCAGCAACAGGTAAACTATCCCGTACCGGATAAGAAAACAGGACAGGCATATGAAGCGAGACCTGTGGATTCTCAGTTGAATGCAGATGAGAACGGATTTTCCTTTTATTGTTCTTATGTGCCATACAGTCAGCCTGTAACGATTATTTTCCATTGTATCGCACAGGAAGAGGCAAATGGACACGAAAGCGTAAATGCAGCAACTGTAAAAGCTGCTAATACAGATGAGAGATCTGATGATGCAGAAGTATATGTAAATTCAGGAGAATTCTGGATTGAGAAATCTGCAGATCATTATGAATGGCAGGTCGGAGAACAGGTACAGTACAATGTGGTGGTGGAGAATAAAAAAGCAGGTACAGTGGCCCGGAACGTAACTGTCTGGGATACCGGTATGCCGGCAGGACTTGCGCTTTCATCGGCAGAGGATGTATCGGTAAGCGGAATCCCACAGAATATTACGCAGCTGACAGCAGGGACCAAAGATGTTTTGAACCAGCTCAATCCGGAATTTTATAATGAGACATCAGAGAAACCGGTGAATTATGAATTTCTTCAGGAGGGAAGCGGATGGAGACTGAACATTTCAGATCTTCCGGCAAATACTCCGGTTATGATTTCTTTCCTTTGCACAGTTACGGAAGCGGCAAATGGAATGGAAAGCATTAATGTTGCCAATGTGCAGGCGCAGAATGCCCCTGTTACACAGGATGACGCAGAAGTGTATGTAAATACAGCAGTTCTTTCTATTGGGAAAAGTTTTCAGAATCCATATCTGGCAGCCGGGGACGGACGTGCGGAAAATGAATTTCGGGTAGGAGAACAGGTGAATTATCAGGTTACGGTTAATAATCTTCAGAAGGGATCTATCGCAAGAAATCTTGTGATCAGTGATCTTTCCCTTCCTGAAGGGCTGGCTCTGGACGGAGCTGAAGATGCTGTTACTGTAAGCGGTGTTCCGGCTGTTATTCAGAATCCGGTGGCAGGAACTGATGATGCAGGAAATCAGCTGAATCCGGAAAATTATAAAGAAACAGTGGAAAAACCGGTCAGCTGTCAGGTTACACGTCAGGGAACCGGATGGATCGTGACGATTTCAGATCTTCCGTATCAGACACCTGTGACTGTTAATTTCCGCTGTACTGCGCAGGAAAGCGTAAATGGGATGGAGATTGTAAATACAGCACAGGCGTATGCAGATAATGCACAGAAAGTAAAGGACTCCTCAAAAATCTGGGTGAACTCGCCTGTTCTTAAAGTAGAGAAGACGACGGACAAACCATTTTACAAATATGGTGATATTATTACATACCGCATTGTCCTGACACAGGAGCAGACCGGATGTGTGGCGCGTAATGTTACTCTGCAGGATGTGATCGATACTCAGGGAGTACGTCTTCTGAAGGATTCGGTGATTCTGATGGATGAGAAAGGAAATGTGGCAGATGCTGATGTACAGATCAATGATGATAATACTTTCCTGATGTCAACAGGCAGGACGCTGGTCAGGGATAGCAGATATAGTATCTGCGATAATGATAAAGGCGGTCTTTTTGAGCAGGTAATGTATAATCCTCTGGACTGTCAGGAACAGAAAAGTATGATCGTGGAATATCAGGCAGCAGTGATTGATGCAGCCCTGGCAGGACAGAAAGTGCACAATACTGCAGTTGCAGACAGCAGTGAAAAGATACCTGCAACCGGGGAAGCAGAGACAGAGGTACACAGTCCGATTCTGGAAATTGTGAAGGAATCAGATAAGAAAGAGTATGCGTCCGGTGAAAAAGGATATTATAAACTGACAGTAAGACAACTGCGTGAGGATGTCACAGATCAGAATATTGTTATCGAAGATAAACTGGAAACCCAAGGGGCTTCCATTGTAAAAGACAGCATTTTTGTGAAGAAAAACGGTATAGAACTGAAAGATGCCAAAATAGAGGCAGATGATACAGGATTTGTAATTCAGACAGGAGCATCGTTGTCAGATATGGATAAAATTGAAGTCTGCTATGAAATGGTATTTAAAACAGAAAGCACAGAGCCTGAAAAAATTGTAAACACAGCGAAAGCAAGAGGTGATATTTCACCGGAAATTACTGCACAGCAGGAGGCATATGTGAAAGCAAAAGCAGAACCGACTGCCACACCAACACCGTCTGCAACACCGAAACCAACAGAAACACCAAAGCCGACAGAGACACCAAAACCTACAGAAGTACCGAAACCGACGGAGCAGCCAAAAGCCACACCAACACCATCTGTACCGGGAACCTGCCCGAAAATGACTCCTGTACCGACGAAAGCACCGTTGGCATCTTACAATGGTGGAAATAATGGAGGCACAACTTCCGGAAGCGGAGGCAGCAGTTACGCAAATTCGGGTGGATATTCCGGTGGATATGGAAGCTATCAGGGTGGTTCCATGGCAGGAAGTTCTAAAACAGGAGATGTCAGACCGTTTAAAATGATGGCTGTTCTTGGACTTATCGGAATGGGACTGCTGACAGGAGGTGTGGTGATCTACAGAAGAACTGTTTCCGGGAAAAGAAATATAAAGGGTATGCCGCGGAAATGAAAAAACTCAGAACATTTGCAGTAAGTATGATCATAGCAGCAATTGGGCTTCTTATATATTGTGCCGGCTTCTATATAAAAAGTTATGAACAGAATCTTGCAGCAAGGCAGGAATATGCAGAGCTTTCCCAAATAGCAGGGGTGAAGAACAGAGAAGGTGCCGGATTATTGGCAGATGGCAAAAAAACTGATGAAGACAGCAGTACAAAAAACAGTGAAAAAAAACGCAGGAAAAAACAGAGAAGATCTTCTGAATCAAAAAACAAAAACTGTACAGATGAAATCAGGGAATCCTTCGGGATTTCCTGGGAAAATTTAAGAAAGATCAACTCTCAGACAGTTGCCTGGATTACTGTCCCGGGAGCCGATATTTCTTATCCTGTAGTTCAGGCGGCAGATGATGAATATTACCTGAAACATAATTTCAGAGGAGAGGAAGATCTGTTTGGATGTATTTTTCTGGAACATGACATAAAAAAGAATTTTACAGATTCCCACAGTATTCTTTACGGGCATAATATAGAAGGTAATATGATGTTTGCAAATCTGAACCGTTATGAACGGCCTGAATTTCTGAAAAAATGTCCTGAAATTGAGATCACAACACCAAAAAGAAAGTTTCTGTACAAAATTTTTTCTGTGGAACAGGCATCTTCCCAAAGCCCGGCATTTGAATATGGATACAAGTTATCCAGTCCTGCATACAGGAGACAATTATCTATATTGAAAAATAATTCCATGTATGACACAGGAGTAGAGCCTGATGAAAGGGAGAGAATGGTGACTCTGATCACCTGTAATTCACGTCTGGATAAAGAAATACGTATGGCGGTACATGGGATTTGCCATGAATGTTATGGTATAGAAAAAGCTGGGCCGAAGTGATGTTGAAATCAATCGGATATTGGTAACTTTCGTAAAGGATGAACTGTTCACATATCACTATCCCTCGCGGTGTTTTGGAAAAAACTAATGAAAAATCTCTCGATATTTTGTATAATTTATGCATAAAAAACAACTTGTTCGTACGTGCGTACAAGTTGTATCCTAAATACAGGAGGGAAGAAGACATGACAGATAATGGAAAGCCGAAATATTTCTCACTGATGGAACAGCTCAGAAGTGATATTATGTCAGGAGCTATCCGACCGGGAGAGAAGCTTCCTTCAGAAAACGAGCTTTCACAGAAATATTCCCTGAGTAGACATACAGTTCGTAAAGCACTGGGAATCCTGGAGCAGGACGGATATGTAGAGGCATTTCACGGAAGAGGTACTTATTGCTCTGAGAATATGCGCCACATAAAGAATTCAAAGAATATTGCGGTAGTGACCACATATATTTCTGATTATATTTTTCCGAGACTGATACAGGGAATGGATAATGTCCTTTCAGAAAGCGGTTACAGTATTATCCTGAAAAACACAGCAAACAGCAGACAGAAAGAGGCCAGATGTCTGGAGGAACTTCTGAAGAAAGATATTGATGGACTGATCATTGAACCAAGCAAAAGTGAGATGATCTGTAAACACAGAAATCTTTATCAGAATCTGGATAAATTTGAAATTCCGTATGTGTTTATTCAGGGAATCTATTCAGAAATGAGGGATAAACCTCATATTCTTATGGATGATGCACAGGGAGGCTATCTTGTAACAAAATATCTGCTGGAACTGGGACATAAAAAGATCAAGGGTTTCTTTAAGGCAGACGATATGCAGGGACTGGAGCGCCACAAGGGATATGTGAAGGCCTTACAGGAGTCAGGGATTGCCTATGATCCTGATGATGTTGTCTGGTTTCATACAGAGGACAGGAAAGTAAAACCTGCACTGATGGCAAAAGAAATGGTACAGAGCGGACAGCTTCCGGATGGAATCGTCTGTTACAATGATCAGATTGCTGTTCAGGTTATGGAAGAACTGGAGAAAATGGGAGTCAGGATACCGGATGATATTTCCATTACCGGTTATGACAATTCACTGTATGCTCAGCGAGGAAGCGGAATCACAACGATAGCTCATCCGCAGGAAAAGCTGGGAGAAATGGCAGCAGAGCTTATACTTGAGAAGATCAACGGAGTTCCTGAAGAAGAAAGTAAGGTTGAAAGACTGATTTATCCGGAACTGATCATACGGGGATCATGCAAAAAAATATTGTAAATAAATGAAATAAATAAAAAATAAAAATAAATCTAGGAGGAATTTTATCATGAAAACAGGAAGAAACTATAAGTTCTGGTTTTGTACAGGTTCACAGGATCTTTACGGAGATGAGTGCTTAAGAAAAGTTGCTGAGCATTCCAGAATCATTGTTGAGGAATTAAACAAGAGCGGTGTTCTTCCATTTGAATTAGTATGGAAACCAACACTGATCACAAACGAACTGATCCGTAAAACATTTAATGAGGCAAATGCAGATGAGGACTGTGCAGGTGTTATCACATGGATGCATACTTTCTCACCGGCAAAATCATGGATCCTTGGTCTGAAAGAATACAGAAAACCGCTTTGCCATCTTCATACACAGTTTAATGAGGAGATTCCTTATGATATCATTGATATGGATTTTATGAATGAAAACCAGTCTGCTCATGGCGGTCGTGAATATGGTCATATTGTTACAAGAATGGGAATCGAAAGAAAAGTTATTGTCGGACACTGGGCAGATAAAGATGTTCAGGAAAGACTTGCTTCCTGGATGCGTACAGCAGTTGGTGTCATGGAGAGCAGCCATATCCGCGTATGTCGTGTAGCAGATAACATGAGAAACGTAGCTGTTACAGAAGGTGATAAAGTAGAAGCACAGATCAAATTCGGATGGGAAGTTGATGCTTATCCTGTAAATGAGATTGCCGATTATGTAAAAGATGTAGCTAAAGGTGATGTAGATGCGCTGGTAGATGAATACTACAGCAAATATGATATTCTTCTTGAGGGAAGAGATCCGGAAGAATTTAAACGTCATGTAGCAGTTCAGGCTCAGATTGAGATCGGATTTGAGAAATTCCTGGAAGAGAAAAATTATCAGGCAATCGTTACACACTTTGGAGATCTGGGTGCTCTTAAACAGCTTCCCGGACTTGCAATCCAGAGACTTATGGAAAAAGGTTATGGATTCGGTGCAGAAGGTGACTGGAAGACAGCTGCAATGGTCCGTCTGATGAAGATCATGACAGCTGGTGTAAAAGATGCAAAAGGAACTTCCATGATGGAAGACTATACATATAACTTTGTACCTGGAAAAGAAGGAATCCTTCAGTCTCATATGCTTGAGGTATGCCCGTCTGTCGCAGATGGTAAGATTGGCATTAAAGTATGCCCGCTTTCCATGGGTGACAGAGAAGATCCTGCAAGACTTGTATTCACAAGCAAGACAGGCCCGGGTATTGCAACATCCCTGATCGATCTTGGAGACCGTTTCCGTCTGATCATCAACGATGTGGAATGCAAGAAGGTTGAGAAACCGATGCCGAAGCTTCCTGTAGGAAGTGCATTCTGGACACCACAGCCAAATCTTAAGACAGGTGCAGAAGCATGGATCCTTGCAGGCGGAGCCCACCATACAGCATTCTCCTATGACCTGACAGCAGAGCAGATGGGTGACTGGGCAGCAGCTATGGGTATTGAAGCTGTTTACATTGATAAAGATACAAATATTCGTGATTTCAAGAATGAACTGAGATGGAATGAACTTGCATTCAGAAAATAATAATTTTTGTAATTAATACAGAGGCTGTCATATCAGGCTGAAATTAACTGTCTGGAATGGCAGCCCTGAGAAGTTTAAAGTAATAAAAAGTATGTTAAAACCGTAAAATTTCCATGGTAAAACAATAAAAGAAATGCAATAATATTGGTGTACAAACAATATATGATTATAGATTGTCGAATGATCTGTAATCATAAATAACAGAGAAACAGGGAGGTACATAAAAATGGGAGCAGCAGAAGCAAAAGCAGCGATAATTGCAAATAAAACAGCACTTGGTATTGAGTTTGGTTCTACCAGAATCAAAGCAGTACTTGTAGATGACAAAAATCAGCCAATCGCATCCGGTGCACATGAATGGGAAAACCGTTATGAAAACGGTGTCTGGACATACAGTCTGGATGATATCTGGACAGGTATCCAAGACTGCTATCAGGATATGGCAAAGGATGTAAAAGCAAAATATGACATAGAACTGGAATCCGTAGGTGCATTTGGCGTCAG
>OCHK01003045.1_pt1 | contig 10306 bp, 7 predicted proteins | sample 1538551 | NCBI WGS metagenome assembly OCHK01 (sample SAMN04571707, study PRJEB22368) | human gut metagenome | biome: human gut; material: stool | host: Homo sapiens | place: Luxembourg | collected 2012-08-31
TGACGTTCACAACGTCCTCATTGAGGCCGAGGTTCAGGATGGTATCCATCATGCCGGGCATGGACGCGCGCGCGCCGGAACGGACGGAAACGAGCAGAGGATTGTGGAGGTCGCCGAACTTCTTGCCGGTGATCTTCTCCATCTTTTCCACATACTCCATGATCTCGGCGAAGATCTCGTCGTTGATCTGGCGGCCGTCCTCATAATACTGGGTGCAGGCCTCGGTGGTGATGGTGAAGCCCTGGGGAACGGGCAGACCGATATTGGTCATCTCAGCCAGGTTGGCGCCCTTACCGCCGAGCAGCTCGCGCATATTGGCGTTGCCCTCGGTAAACAGGTAACAATACTTTTTGCTCATAATGTTCCTCCAATTTACAAAGTATCTATGGTTTTTTGATCCCAATCGTTCATAAGCTTTTATATTATAGACAGGTTTTTCCAAACTTGCAAGAAATTCCACCGAAAAAATTCAAAATGTTTTATAGATTTTCTCTTTGAGCTGTGCATTTCCCCGTAACTTTTCTTGCACTCCGTGTTTTTTTGCGTTATACTGTATGTTGTAGTTATATTGTCCGGAGGAGCGCATGGAGCTGTCGGCCTTTGCAAAAACGAATACCGCCGCGCGTCTCCGCGCCGCCGCGAGCCGCGGCGCGCTGAGCCACGCGCTCATCCTCTCGGGAGCGGGCGACCGGAACGCCGCGGCGCATTACGCCGCTGCCGCGCTGGAGTGTACCGGTACGGACAAGCCCTGTCTGGTCTGCGCGCACTGCCGCAAAGTGCTCGCGGACATCCATCCCGACGTCCTCACCGTGCGCGACGACGAGCACGCCGAGCTGAGCGTGGACGTCATCCGCGGCGTGCGGACGGACGCCTTCATCCGCCCGAACGAGGGCGCGTGCAAGGTCTACATCTTCCCCGACTGCACGCGGCTGAACGAAAAGGATCAGAATGTGCTGCTCAAGACCGTGGAGGAGGGGCCGCCCTACGCCGCCTTTCTTTTCTGCGCGGAGAACGCAAGCGTTCTGCTGCCCACCATCCGCTCGCGCTGCGTGGAGGTCAAGCTCCCGCCGGCGGGGACCGTCGGCGAGGACGACGAGCGCACGCGTGAGCTGCTCCGTCTGATCGCCGAGGGCCGCGCCGCCGCGCGCGCCGCCTTTCTGCTGAAGCTGGAAACGGCCAAGGCAACCCGCGAGGAGCTTGCCGCGCTCTTTGAGGGCGCGCGCGTGATCCTCGCCGACGCGCTCTGCACGCTCTGCGGCGCGCCCCCCGCCGAGCCGCGCGACGAGCAGGCGCTGCGCGCCGTGCTCGGCTCCCGCTTGACAAAAGCGCAGATCCTCGGCACAATAGAGCTGCTGGAGACCTATCGAAACCATTGTGAATATAATGTCGGCGTCGGCCCGCTGCTCGGCGGCCTCGCCGTTGAATTGGAGGAGATCCTTTGACTGAAGTGATTGGCGTCCGCTTTCGCGGCGGCTGCAAGGAGTATTATTTCGACCCGCACGGCATCGCCGTGGAGGCGGGTCAGTTCGTCATCGTCGAGACGGCGCAGGGCACCGAATACGCCCAGTGCCTGACTGGCAACCACGAGGTGGACGACGGCGCGGTCGTCCGTCCTCTGCGCGCTCTCGTGCGCATCGCGACGGAAAACGACCGCCGCACCATGGAGTACAACCGTCAGCGCGAGAAGGATGCCTTCGGCATCTGCCAGCGGAAGATCGCCGAGCGCGGGCTGGACATGAAGCTCGTGCGCGTGGAGTGCAGCTTTGACGGCAGCAAGATCGTGTTCTTCTTCACCTCCGAGGGGCGCGTGGACTTTCGCGAGCTCGTGCGCGACCTCGCGGGCGTGTTCCGCGCCCGCATCGAGCTGCGTCAGATCGGCGTGCGCGACGAGGCCAAAATGCTCGGCGGCCTCGGCATCTGCGGCCGTCCGTTCTGCTGCGCGCAGTTTCTGGACGATTTTGTGCCCGTGTCCATCAAGATGGCCAAGACACAGAATCTCAGCCTGAATCCTACGAAAATTTCCGGCGCGTGCGGCCGCCTCATGTGCTGCCTGAAGTACGAGCAGGCGGCCTACGAGGACGCCGTGAAGCGGATGCCCAAGAACGATTCCTTCGTTCTCACGCCCGACGGCCCCGGCAACGTCAGCGCCGTGAACCTCGTGCGCGAGACGGTCAGCGTCCGACTGGACGACTCGTCCGAGGGGCAGAAGAGCTATCACGGCTGCGAGATCCGTGTGCTGCGCAACGGCAAGGGCTCGCGCGAGGGCATCGAGATCCCCGCCGAGCGCCCCGCCCGCTTCGTAAAGCAGGACGCGGAGAGCGAGCTGGATGCCGTTCCCTCGCCCGTGTTCCGCGCGCTGGAGCTCTCCGAGCCCGATGCTCCCGCTGTGCCGGAAACGTCTGCCGCCGAGGAGAGCGGTGAGAAGCGTGAGCGCCGTCGCCGCGGGGGACGCGGACGCCGGGGCGGCCGCGGACGCGGTGGAGAGGGCCGCACCGAAGCAAAGCCGGAGGCCGCCGAGGGCGGCGGCAAGGAAAAGCGTCCCGAAAGGAACGCGGAAAGGCCCGCCGACAAGGTCGGCGAGTGCCGCAGGCCGACCGAGCGCCGGGAGGGTGAGAAAAAGTCTCCTGTCCCCTCTGCCGAAAGGAAGCCCGCCGAGGGCGGCGAGGGTGAAAAGAGCGCGCGCCGCCGGCATCATCGCGGCGGACGCGGACGCCGGGGCGGACGCGGCGGAAGCGGCGGCGGAGCACCGGGCGCAGCGCCGAGCGCGGAATAAAGTCAAGAAACGGGAGCCGCTTTTCCCTGCGGTTCCCGTTTTTTCGTGGGTTTTTCGCGCGGAGCGTGTATGATAGAGCAAACGGCTTTCACAGGGAGGTGGGCAGATGCACGAGCAGGAGGTCCTGGCGCTTCTCCGCGCCGGGGATGAACGCGGCGCGGAGGCGCTGCTGCGCCACTATGCGCCGCTGATGCGCTACATCATCGCACCCATCGTGCCGGACGCGCAGGACCGCGAGGAGTGCCTTTCCGACGCCGCGCTGCGCGTGTGGGAGAAATTCGGAACCTACGATCCCGCGCGTGGCTCGTGGACGGCATGGCTCACGGCGCTCACGCGCAACACCGCGCTCAACCGCGCGCGGAAAAAGTCCTGCGGCAGCGAGGAGCTTTCGGGCGACCTGCCCTCCGCCGAGCCGACGCCCGAGGAGCGGCTCTTGCAGCAGGAGCGCCGACAGGCGCTCGAGCGCGCGCTGACCGCGCTGCCGCAGCGGGACCGGCTGCTCTTTTACCGCAAGTATTACTACCGCCAGTCCACCGCGCAGATCGCCGCGGAGCTGGGAACGACGGAGCGCGCTGTGGAGGGGCGGCTCTACCGCATCAAAAAGGCATTGCGCAAGGCGCTGGGAGGTGACGACGCATGAACGACCGCGAATTTGACGCTCTGCTGGAGTCCGCCGCGCCCGAGCTTCCGCCCGACGACGTCGCACGGGACGTCACGCCGTGGCGCCGCGCGATCGGAAATATTCTCGGCGGCAGCGCCATGTGCTCCATCACGCTCAACTTTTTCTGCCTGAACTATCTGCTGCCGACCATCGGCGTGATCCTGCAGCTGCTTGGCTTCCGTCCGCTGCGGCGGGAGAACGGTTGGTTTCGCGCCTGCTGGCTGCTCGCCGTGCTGCGCGCGGCGCTGTTCCTGCCCTGCATCGTTCTCAACGCGACAATCTATTCCAACGCCGTATACGCCTCCTCCGTGGGGACGGCGCTGACCTATGCCATGCTCGCGGTGCAGATGCTGCTCTTCTTCTGCTTCTGGCAGGCATTACGCGCAATGCAGAAAAAGGCGGGGACAGGAGGGGGCGCCGCCCCCGCAGCCGCGCTGCTCATTTGGTATGCGGCGGTCCTCACGCTGGCCTATGTCCAGTACAGCGGTCTGCTGCTCGGCCTTGCGATGCTCGGCTGCTATATTCTCATTCTGCGCAGCCTCTTCCGTCTCTCCCGCGAGATGGAGGAGAGCGGCTACGCGCTCACGCCCGCGCCGGTGCATCTCTCGGACGAGATGCTGGTCAGGGCCATCGCGGCGCTGCTCGCCGTCGGCATCGCCTGCGGCTATCTCTTCTTCGGCAGCTATCGCATGGACTGGCAGCCAAAGAGCGACAGCCTCAGCGCCGAGGCTGTTGAAATTCGCGCGCAGCTGCTTGCCCTTGGCTATCCCGAGGACGCGCTGAACGACCTCAGCGAGGACGATCTGCTTGCCTGCCGCGGCGCGACGCTCGTCGTAGTGCACGAGGCGGATAAGCCGATGAACGGCGGCCGCGAGGTGCGTGAGGAGATCGGCAGCTCGACGCACATCTCGACCGTCTACGATGTCAGGGAGCTGCACTTCACCGACGTCGCCGTGCGGCTGCCCGGCGAAGCGGAGCGCTGGCGCGTCCTCCACCACTTCCGCTGGACGGAGGAGGTGAAATTCCGCGGCACGGAGCTCGTCCGTCTCTGGCCCGCCTACTATCAGGACGACAGCTGGCGTCCCGGCGGCGGTGCGCCGACGGGCCGCGTGCTCTACGACGACGCGGAGGGGAATGCCTACGCCGCGCCCTGTGCCTCCCTTACCGTCGAGCGCTACACGGTGACCAACTGGTTCGGAAGGACCTATCACCTGGAGGATATTTCCGCCGAATTCTCCCTGCCCTCGCGCGGGAAAAATCGGCGCGGCTATGTCGCCTATAGCACCGAGGAGGCAGACGGTGAGACGACCTTCCTCGCCTCGCGGAGCAACTACATGCATCAGGAGAGCCTCCTCCAGTACCCCGTCCGGACCGCGAAGGATTACGGCCCCGTCTTCCGCCGTGCGCAGAGCGCTCTGGAGTTCTCCATACTGGACGACGGCAGCATCGACCTGTGGAACTATGAACCATAAGAAAAGCGGCTTGCAGCAATGCAAGCCGCTTTTCCTCTATGGGCAGGCAAACCGTGTGCTGCGCGAAAGGCGTTGCTTTTTCCCGCAGCCGTGGTATACTGGGGAGTGAGAAAAAGAAACCGACAGGAAAGGGCCTCCCCATGCAGAAATTCGACCATGTGCTGCTCGCCAGCGACTTTGACAACACGCTCGTCTACACCCAGTCCGCGCTCGACAACGGCACCGACATCCCGCCCATGTGTCCGCGCAACCGCGAGGCGCTGGACTACTTCATCCAAAACGGCGGCCTGTTCGCCATCTCCACCGGCCGCGCGCTGCCCGCGTTCATGGACTACGCCAAGGACGTGCCGATGAGCGCGCCGTGCGTCATCGCCAACGGCGCGGCGATCTACGACTTCCGCGCCAATGAATACCTCTACACCGCCTTCCTCGGCAAGGCCATCTACGACCACATGGCTGAGGTGCTCGCGCGGTTCCCGACGCTCGCCTTCGAGGTCTACCATGACGACTGCCGCATCCACGCGATGAATCCCAACCGCTACATCCGCAACCACGAGCATCTGACCCGCTCGCCCGTGCAGGTGGTGGAGCGCTTCGCCGACATTGATCTGCCCATCATCAAGATCCTTTTTGAAGAGGACTTTCCGGTGCTCGATGCCGTGCGGACCTTCATCCTCTCGCGCCCCTGGGGGCGCGAGTACGAGCTCATCTACTCCAACGAGCATCTGCTCGAGCTGACCGCCGCCGGCGCGACCAAGGGCGGCATGATCCTGCGGCTCGCGTCGCTCCTCGGCGTGGCGCGCAAGGACATTTACTGCATCGGCGACCACAAAAACGATATCCCGATGCTGGAGGTCTCCGCCGTGCCCTTCGCGCCCGCGAACGCCATTCCCGCTGTACACGAGTTCGGCGCGCGCATCGTCTCGCATTGCAGCGACGGCGCGGTGGCCGACGTGGTGGAGTATCTGGATAAGATCTACTGAAAAAAGAAAAGCTGTCCGTCGGACAGCTTTTCTTTTTTATCGGGTAGAGGTTATTCCGCTTCCTGCATGGCCTTTGCGGCGGCGACGGCCTTCTCCTGCGCGTCGGCAGAGCACTGCTCGTAGCGCACGAAGTGCATGGTGAAGGAGCCGCGGGATTGGGTCATGGAGCGCAGGTCGATGGCGTAGCTCATGAGCTCGGCCTCGGGGCACTCGGCCTCGATGATCTGCTCACCGTCGCCGGTCGGGGTCATGCCCATGACGCGGCCGCGGCGCTTGTTGAGGTCGCCGAGGATATCGCCCATGTACTGATCGGGCACGGTGACCTTCAGCTCGCAGACGGGCTCGAGCAGAACGGGGGACGCCTCGGGCATTGCGGCCTTGTAGGCAAGGTTCGCGGCGGTCTTGAACGCGATTTCGGAGGAGTCGACCGGGTGATAGGAGCCATCGTAGAGCACGCACTTGAGGTTGACGACCGGATAGCCGGCGAGCGGGCCGTGGAGCACGGCTTCGCGCAGGCCCTTTTCAACGGCGGGGAAGAAGTTCTTGGGCACGCTGCCGCCGAACACTTCCTCGGCGAAGACCATCTCTTCGCTCTCCTCGTTGGGCTCGAAGCGGACCCAGACATCACCGAACTGGCCGCTGCCGCCGGTCTGCTTCTTATGACGGCCCTGCTTCTGCACGGTCTTGCGGATCTTTTCACGGTAGGGCACGCGCGGGGTGTCGAGCTCGGCGTCCACGCCGAAGCGGGTCTTGAGCTTGCTCACGAGCACGTCGATCTGAATGTCGCCCGCGCCGGAGACGACCATCTGATGGGTCTCGGCGTTGTTGACGACGGTAAAGGTCGGGTCTTCCTCGTTCAGACGGTTGAGGCCGGTGCCGAGCTTTTCCTCCTGACCGCGGGTCTTGGGCGCGATGGCGCGGGAGTAGCAGGGTTCGGCGTAGGGCATACCCGCCAGCTTGACGATGCTCTTCGGGTCGCAGAGGGTGTCGCCGGTCTTGACGCGGTCCATCTTGGCGATGGCACCGATGTCGCCGCAGCAGATCTCCTTGACCTCCTCGTTCTTCTTGCCCTTGAGGGTGTAGAGACGGCCGAGCTTTTCGGTGTTGCCGGTGGTGGTGTCGTAGAGGGACATATCGCCGGTGATCTTGCCGCGGACGACCTTGACGAGGGAGAACTTGCCGTACTGGTCGGAAACGGTCTTGAAGACGATGGCGGCGGTGGCACCGTTTTCATCGTGAGCGACCTCGACGGCGTTGCCGTCGTCGTCCTGCGCGGCCTCGGCGGGCATATCGGTGGCGACGGGAACGAGATCGAGCACGGTCTGCATCAGCATATCGACGCCGAGACCGGAGATGGCGCTGCCGCAGAGCACGGGAGCGACGCTGCCGTCGCGCACGCCGAGCTTGAGGCCCTTGGCGATCTCCTCGGCGGAGAGCTCCATGGTCTCGAAGAATTTTTCCATCAGCTCCTCGTCGGCGCCGGCGGCGGCTTCCATCAGCTCGGCACGCAGGGCCTCGACCTCGTCGGCGATGTCGGCGGGAATGGCGCACTCGGCAGCCTTGCCGCCCTTGACCTCATAGGCCTTGTTGTGCAGCAGGTCGACGATGCCGGTGACCTTCTTGCTGCCGTCGATGATGGGGGCGACGATGGGCGCGACGGCGGTGCCGAACTTGCCCTTGAGGGCGTCGAAGCAGGCGTTGTAGTCGCTGTTCTCCTCGTCGGTGCGGTTGATGAAGATCATGCGGGGCTTATTGCCGAGCATCTTCCAGGCGCGCTCCGCGCCGACGCTCAGGCCGTCCTTCGCGCCGCAGACCAGCACGGCGCACTCGGCCGCGCGGATACCGGAGAGAACTTCGCCGGCGAAGTCAAAGTTGCCCGGAGTGTCGAGCACGTTGATCTTCACGTTCTTGTACTTCACGGGGGCGACGGCGAGGGAGATGGAGATGTTTCTCTTGATCTCTTCCGCGTCGTAGTCGCAGGTGGTGTTGCCGTCGGTGACCTTGCCGAAGCGGTCGGTGCCGCCGGTCATGAACAGCATACTCTCAGCGAGGGTGGTCTTGCCGCTTCCGCCATGGCCGAGCAGCACGATATTGCGAATGTCTTTTGCACTCATAGGGGTTCATGTCTCCTTCCAGATCGTAATTCCCTTGCGGGAAGTCACTTCAACAGCTCAATTATATAATATTCCTTCCGTCAATACAACTATTGTAATTTTAGAAGTTTGATGGTCATTTTTGCTAAAAATGCTCAATAACGGTCCGCCCAGAAGCCTTCGATGAGCGCCGCGAGCGCCCAAAGGAGCAGATAGAGCAGCATCGAGACCGGTGTGAGCGCGCTGTACGCGCCGACAAAGGTGAGGTAAAACGCCAGCAGCGCGGACACGGCGCTGCTCCCGAGCGAGAGCACGGCGGCCACGCGCACGGCGTGGACCAGACGCTTGCTGCCGACGGCGATCTCGGCGTAGGGCATCAGCCCCTCGCGGTAGAGCAGCGCATAGGGATGCTCGCCGTCCTTCTCCGAGAGCGCGAGGCGCGTGGAGACGGTGGGATAGACCGCGCGGGCGTCGGTGCCGAACTTGCGCTTCAAAAGCGCGGGCGTGATGCTGCCGTCGCGCACGGCGAGCACCGGCGTGATGCGGCTGCGCTTGAGCGCGTGGAGCGCCCAGTCCACATTCTCTGCCGCCGTGTACTTGACGGCAAAGATGGCGATGAGCGTGCCGTCCACGGCGAGGAACGCGCCGGTCTTGAGGCTCAGGCCGCCGGGCATCGTGACGTGCATCTTGCGGCAGAAGGCGGCGGTGCCGAAGAGCACCGTTTCGCCGTGGATAAGGCCGGAGACGCCGCCCTCCTCATAAAAGCTCAGATCGTCGAGCGGCTCGAGTCTCCCGCCCTCGCCCTCCAAAAGCGTGTCGAACAGGCGGCTCAGACCGCTTTGCGAGGCGTGCGCCATCGTGGCGGCGTAGGAGATGACCTTGCCGCTCTCCTCGCCGTAGATCTTCAGCCCGTTCAGGCTGACCGTTCCCGGCGGAAAGAGGTCGGTATCGGTGAGGATGACGCAGTTGCTGCGGCGCAGGCGGTCCGCGCCGACATAGCCCGCCAGCGCGCTGCCGGACTTGACGAAGCGCTTCGTCAGCCGACGCAGCGGCAGAGAATAGCACAGCGGAAAGGCAAGCATATTGATCGCCGTGAGCAGCACGCCCCAGTTCCAGAGGAACAGCAGCCGCTCCCCGCGCCGCAACGTGGAGAGCACGGCAAATACGAGCGAGGCGGCAAGCAGTACGGGCAGCAGCACGCCCTGCCAGTGCGAGGCGGCGTCCTCACGCTGCGCGCAGCGCGAAAAGCCCTGCGCGCTGCCGCGGCGCTTGGCGGCTCCGCCCGCGGTGACGGTGACGAGATAGTCCGGCTCGCCGACCGCGGCAACGCGGAAGGTATCGTACATCGCGCCGAAGAGCAGCGCGCGCCCAAGCAGGGCACAGCTCATGCCGAGCATGGCGACGGCGTGGAACGGGACCGCGAGCGCGGCGCGCGCGGGCAGGAAAAAGTCGAGCGCCGTGTCCGCCAGCGTGACGGCGCAGGCGAGCGAGGAGAGCAGCTCATAGGTGACCGTCCTCGCGCGGAGCTGCTCGAAGGCGTAAACGAACACGTCGCGTCCGAGGACGCAGACAAGAAGCTCGGCAATGAAGAACGGCAGGCAGCTGAGCAGCCTTTCCTCGGCGAACAGCGCAGGCATGACGCCGAAATGGTCGAGCAGCAGCGCGAGCCACGAGAGCGCGGTGACGAGCAGCGCGGCCTGCGCGCTGCGCAGGCCCATGCGCGCGTCGTCGCGGTAGCCGGCAGCCAGCTCGCCCGCGTCCGGCTCGGGGGTGTCGTCCCGCTCACCGAAATCCTCGGTAAAGAAGTCCTCGGGCTCATCGGGCTCCTCCTGCGGCGGCTCCTCCCCGGACTCGTCGGAATAAAGCTGCTCGGTGTCGCGCAGCCTTCTGCGCGAGAAAAGTCCGCGGCGCTTCGGCGGCAGAAGCTCGATCGGCTCCTCCGCCTCCTCGTCGAGCACGGACTGCACGGTGCTCTCAAGCACCTCCTGCAGACTCACGGTGTCCTGCGCGGGCGTGGCGGACGATGCCTCCTCCGGCGGCGCGGACGGCTGCGGCTCCGGCGGCTCTGCGGCGGGCGCGGCGGTTTTTCCGATCCGCACAGCGGGCCGCGGCTCGGGCAGCCCGACGTCCTCCGGCTCTGCGGCGGCTTCGGCGCCGTCCTCCCGGGAGCCGAACTCCGCCAGAATGCTCTCGAGCGTCAGGTCCGCGTCGTCCGACGCGCTGCGGGCCGCGCCGCGCAGCAAAAACTCGGACTCGGCGAGCGTTTGTTCAAATTCTTGATCCTTTTTGTGATCCATGGAAGACCTCGTGAATGGCGGCGCGCG
>OCHK01003047.1_pt1 | contig 10291 bp, 10 predicted proteins | sample 1538551 | NCBI WGS metagenome assembly OCHK01 (sample SAMN04571707, study PRJEB22368) | human gut metagenome | biome: human gut; material: stool | host: Homo sapiens | place: Luxembourg | collected 2012-08-31
TACCTCGCTATCATATCCAAGGCGGACGCCGCAGCTCGCTGTACAGAGTAAAGGGAGAGATAACAAAGGCAGGAGGTGGTGCGGATGTTTGATTGGATCTCAGACGCCATTGACTGGATCAGCGACGGTATCTCATCGCTTTGGGACAACACAGTTGGCGCTGCCGCCGATGCGATAAGCGACGCTATTTGGGATATTATGTTTGAATGGATATTCAATAAGGTGTATGGTCTGATAGCGGAATTATTCACATTTATTAACGAGACTGCAACGGATATTTTCGCTTTGTCCTGGGTACAGGTGTTCGTTGGACTGTTTGGCAGTTTTGCGTGGATGCTTTTTGTCTGCGGGCTTGTTGTAGCTGTGTTCGATACGGCCGTCGCTTATGAATCGGGGCAGGCGAACATCAAGAACACCTGCATAAATGTACTGAAAGGCTTTATGGCGGCGGCTCTCTTTGCGGTAGTCCCACAGCGGCTTTACGAGCTGTGCATAGCTTTGCAGGGTTCATTTTCCTATGATCTGCTTGGGGTGTTTTTGTCTGACACATACAGCACTATAGCCGATTCGGGGCTTTCTGTGCTGTATGTTCTTGCATCTGACGTTTCACTTTTTAGCCTGTTTTTTATCATACTTTTCGGTTACTGCACGGTAAAGGTCGTGTTTGCGAACATCAAGCGAGGCGGCATAATGCTGTGTCAGATAGCAGTGGGAAGTATATATATGATAGGCATTCCCAGAGGCTTTACAGACGGCTTTTCAAGCTGGTGCAAACAAGTGATAGCGACCTGTCTTACAGCCTTTTTGCAGACTGTGATACTTTATCTAGGATTGCTGACTTACACTCAGCACCCTCTTATTGCAGTGGGCATTTGCCTGTCAGCTACTGAAGTGCCGAGGATAGCTCAGATGTATGGATTGGATACCAGTGTGAGAGTCAATATGATGTCTGTTAGCCATACGGTTTCTATTGGAGCTAAAGCGGTCGGTATGCTGAAAGGAGGAGCAAAATGAAAACCTACATCTACCCCGAAAACCTAAAAGCAAACGTCAAACTATGGTTTTGGAACGTTCGGGATTTTATCATAATCTGCGGCGGGATAATTCTGTCGGTTGTGATTCTGGTGAACTTCTGGAACGTCCTGCCCTTTGCTGCGACCGCCTGCTTTGCGTTTCTCTCTCTTCGGGTCGACGAAACTGCAATTATGGACTATATTTTTAACGCTGTGAAGTTTTTTCTGACTTCACAGCAATTGTATTTATGGAGGAAAGATTAAATGACAAAGAACAAAAACAGCGTTCAGGGCTTGATAGGTCTTGAACGCTTTACTCGTTTCGGTATAAAGACCGACAAAGCCGAGCTTGCGTTTTTCAGCGTAGAGCCGACCAATATTTCCGTGCTGTCTGCGGCTAACATCGACGTGAAGATACATCATCTTATGATGTTATTGAGTACCATACCTGACCTAGAAATACTGGCATTGGACTCCTGCGAGTGTTTTGACAGCAATAAAAATCATCTCAGGAAAAGGCTTGAAAAAGAGCAGAACGAGGCGGTCAGAAAACTGCTGCAAGCGGACTATGATTTTCTTGATGAGATACAAATTGAGATGTCCACGGCAAGGCAGTTTTTGTTTGCTGTGCGTTTCAGACGTGAAAAGGACGAGCAGATCTTTAACACCATCAACCGAGTGGATAAAGCGATTTCCGAACACGGATTTGCAGCTCGGCGGATGAGCAAATCTGATATCAAGCGTATGCTGGCTTTGTACTTCGGAACAAGTCTTTCCGGAGATGATATCCCCGATATTGAGGGAGAGAATGAATTTGATCTGGAAAAACAGGAGGTGACTGTTAATGAGAAGTAGAATGCAAAAGAAAAAAGAACTGTCAGAAGAACAGCTTGAGATAGTGGAAGCAAAGGACTTTTTTGACCGCATTTCACCGGGCATTATACGCTTTTACACAGATCACTACATCTGCGGAAACAGTTTCAGATGCGTCTGGGCTGTGACTGAGTATCCGCCGAGCACAGAAGAAACTGCTATTCTTGCTCACCTTGCGGACAGAAACGGCGTTACGCTGAGGATATATGACAGACTTGTTACCGCCGCAGAACAGCGAAAGATCGTGCAGCAGGCAATGAGGAAAAATCATATGATGACGACTGTAAATGATGTGAACGAGAGCATAAAGGCTCAGGATAACATAAATGATGTGGTGGAGCTGATAAGCGAACTACGCAGAAACAAAGAACCTTTACTGCACACAGCTGTTTTTATTGAGCTAAAAGCAAGCTCTGAGGACAAGCTGAAAGAACTGCAGGCTGATATTCAAATGGAACTGACACGTTCCAAAATATCCGTTGACCGTTTGCTTTTGCGTCAGAAAGAGGGGTTCTTGTCTGTTCATCCTGCGGGCAATAACGTGTTTGCAAGTCAGTTTGAACGTGTTCTTCCTGCAAGTTCTGTGGCTGATCTTTATCCTCTGAATTACTCAGGAAAGACCGACAAAAACGGATTCTATATCGGCAGAGATAAGTACGGCAGCAACGTGCTTGTGGACTTTGATAAGCGTACCGAGGATAAGACAAACAGCAATATTCTTATCCTCGGCAACAGCGGTCAGGGCAAGTCCTACTTGATGAAACTTTTGCTGTGCAATCAGCGTGAGGCAGGCAAATCTATCCTCTGTTTAGACCCGGAAGCCGAGTACCATGACCTTTGTTCAAATCTCGGCGGCACCTACATTGACATGATGTCGGGTGAGTATATGATCAATCCTCTTGAACCGAAAGCATGGGGTGACGGCGACAGAGCGGATTCCGATTCGCCCGAAGCGTTCCGCAAGGTCACCCGACTTAGTCAGCACATCAGCTATCTCAAGGATTTTTTCAGAGCGTACAAGGACTTCACAGACGCAGAGATAGATACGATAGAAATTATGCTGATGAAGCTGTACGCAAGATTCGGCATAGATGATTTTACGGATTTCAGTACGCAGAAAAACGAGGATTATCCGATTATGAGCGATCTATACGAACTCATAGAAAAGGAATTTATGGCATTCGATCACGGGAAGAAACATCTCTATACCGAAGAAATGTTACAGAACATCTGTCTTGGACTGCACAGTATGTGCAAAGGAGCAGAGTCGAAGTACTTCAACGGATGCACCAACATCAAGAACGGCGAGTTTATCTGTTTCGGAGTAAAAGGTCTTATGGATACAAACAAACGGCTGAAAGATACTCTGCTGTTCAACATCTTGTCATATATGTCTGATCAGCTTTTAGGCAGGGGAAATACTGTTGCGGCAGTTGATGAGCTGTATTTATTCCTCACTAATATGACGGCGATAGAATATATTCGTAACGGTATGAAACGTGTGCGTAAGAAAGAGTCCTCGTTTATTCTGGCAAGTCAGAATATCGAGGACTTTCTGCTGCCTGAGATAAAGGAGTTCACCAAGCCGCTGTTCTCCATTCCGTCACATCATTTTCTGTTCAATCCGGGTAACATTTCGCCCACTGCTTTTATTGATACCTTGCAGTTAGAAGAATCGGAATATGGCTTGATAAAGTATCCCGAAAGAGGTACTTGTCTGTATCGGTGCGGAAACGAGAGGTATCTGCTGCAGGTCATTGCTCCTGCTTACAAGGCGGCGCTGTTTGGTTCGGCTGGCGGTAGATAAAACTGTTCGCAACAGGTGTAAAATTTGAGTTTGACTACAATAGGAGGTCGATAAAATTGCAGAAGAAAAAATACGGCATATGGAAAACAAGGTATGCCGAAAACAGCAGAAATATTTTTGAGGACTGGGTTCGTCATAACGGCGAGCCCATTTTGTTTGCAACGGAGCGTGGTGCACTTGAATATATGCACGGCATAGAAATGAAAACGCAGGGTACGTTTACTGAATTTGAAGTTCGTGAGGTGATATGATGTCGGCAGCAGTTGCGGCGGCGGTGAAAAAGATAGCCATATATATTCTCGGAGATGAACACAAGCGTGGAAAGCTGTTTGTGGCAGTCGGCAGTATCATCGCCGGCTTTCTGGGGCTTATGTTCCTGCCTATTGCTGTGATCTCAAGTATTGGAAGTATGAATATTGAACAGCCTGACATAGACAAAAGTCTGTTTACGGAGTCGGCTTTGTTTGAAAGTCTGGACAGCGAACAGCAGGCGGAGATAACAAATATCCAAAATCAAGGACAGGCAATAGAGTACGCTATGGCAAATGCAGGGGTGAGAGATCAGACGATCAAGGCTCAGCTGATATATATGTCATACTTTGATGAAGTGCAGAATTTTAATGCTGAGTCATATGCTGATCTGTTTGTCGTTGCTCCAAATGACAGTGATTTAATTGCGGCGATAAACTCAACTTACGGTTTGGATATTGACTATGATGAGTTTGTCCGCACATACACTTTTGTGATGAACAGCACCATAAATGCGTTTATGTTTACTGATACAGGCACGAAAAATTGTGCTGATCTTGCGGCTTGGGCTGATAATGCTTACATCTCAGACTGGGGATATATGAACGGTTTTATTGGTGAAAGGAATGAAACTGACAGAATACGTTATGCGGATAATGCAGGGCTTGTGCTGGGATATCTGAACTACAGTCCGACCGATAAAAAGTTTGATTCCGATTACGATACTCTTGTTTACACAGAGCAGGGTGGTATAGATACTATGCCTGAAGTTGTCGGGATAGGGTTGTTTGACGGAAGTCAGCACGGAATTTATGTTGGGAACGGAGAAGTTGTTTACAGTTCTGAAAGTGTTGGTTATGTCACAAAAGAGCCTGTTTCAAATGGCAGCTGGACAAGTTGGTGCACCTATGAGGGGATAGAATATCCTCAGGAGGTGGAAGACGCTATTCAAAGTGTGAATGAGGACAGCTCATCAGAAAATTAATTTTATTGGAGTGTGATAGGTTGAAAAAATCAGTTACTGTAAGTGTAAACGAGAAAAAGCTCTCGGCGATAGAAATGTATCTGGAGCAGAAGAACACAACTCTTGCGGCTGAGCTTGAAAAGTATGTGGATCAGCTTTACGGCAAGGTCGTTCCGCAGAATGTGAGAGATTTTATTGATATGATGTCGGACAGAAAGCCTGCGAGAAAGCAGAAGATCACTGCTTCTGCCGAAACGGAAAAGCTGTCCGAGCAGTAATTCGCCACGGTTCGCACTGTGTGCCCTCGTGTGGCGTTTTCAGAGCATGGGTGGGGTAACTTTACCCTAAAGGCAGCTGGGGCGAATTTGGGGCATTTTTTTGCGGAGTTGGAGAATGGAGGATTCGGGAGAATTCGGGAGGGTTTGGGGGAAAATTAATATATTGCAGGTTAAAATTTTGGCGTCAAAGCCGCCAAAATGCTCACAACGGACGAGCAAAGCTCGCCGTATTTGCGAGAGTTTTGAGAGATCTGAAAAATGGAGTCAGAAAGCGAGGGGTGAGTTTTTTATGGCGTCAAAGAATAGAAAATCATCAGAAAAAAGCGAACGTTCAGGCATTTGTGATGATGTCAAGGTGAAATTTCCGCTTTATGTTTTCCCTGAGACGATGCAGAAGATCGATATGCTTTATGAGGCTGACAACTGCAAGTCAAAGACGGAGTTTATAGAGAAGGCGATACGTTTTTACTGTGGGTATCTGCTTAACAAGGACAGCGTGGCAGCGGAATATGCCGCTACGCAGATCACTGCAATAACCGAGGGCATAGTAAAAGGCACGGAACAGAGGTTGTCCCGTGCCTTATTTAAGGTTGCTGTCGAACTTGGTGCAGTATCACATATGCTTGCGGCGGTTCATGAGATTGATGATGATACTATGATCAAGCTTCGGACTATGTGTACGGATGAGGTCAAGAGGATCAATGGTATCATTAATTTTGAAAAGGCGGTGAGGTATCAGAGAAATTGATGATAAAATTAGCTCATTGTATCTTTTAAATTGATACAATGAGCTGTTTTTCAAGTAGTGATAACTATAAATTATCAAATACTAACACAATATTCGGAGAGAAAAAATCAATGGCCAACATAAATGAACTAACCCCCAGAGAGTTTGAGGTGCTTGCAGCAAATTATGCGAGATCCATTTTTCCTGATTATAATTGGAAAATAACAAAAGCTGTTGGTGATTATAACAGAGATTTTGAGGCAGTGGTTGATGATCTGAGCAAATGGGGAGAAGCTAAACAAACTGAAGAAGATTCGACAGCTGTATCTAAAGGCAGATGGGATCCTACTTTATTATCCGCTATTCTGAAAAATGATGTAGATGAATTAATACTTGTAACAAGCGGTTGGATTTCTCTTCAATATGTAGTCAGGGCACGCCATTTGGTAGGCATCAAAAATATGATCAGTAAAATCATTTTTGTTAACGGATATCTTGTTAATGAATGGCTAAAAACACACGAAGGGGATTTTTATAATTTTGGAGTTAAAGATGTAGATCTGAATTCCAAAATTATAAAGCCTGCAAAGTTCAGTGGAATCAGCAAAAGTGATTATTGTATAATACAGGTTTTTGATATGTATAATATACTTGAACCAAAAAATGAACTTTCGTATCATGTTCCATATAATATCCTTATCACTTTTTTCTTGAAGTCAGACAGCAATGTTAGAATATCTGTACCGAATTGTTTCAATATAAACTCAGTTTCCTATGAAAATCTGTCAGATAAATCAGGAACCTCAAAAGATATAACTGCAAAAACCATTGAAATCATTGCAAAGCAAGGATATAATCAAATCACTATATCAGGTAACGGAGATCATAGTCAATATTCAGGCAACAGTGAAATTAAAGTAAAAATAAATGAAATTTCAACTTATACGTGCAGTATTACCATAAAAGAATCACCTGTTATTGATAAAAAACTAATTGAAGAAATAGTCAAAATTGAAAAAGAGCATAATGATTCTTTACACCCAAATGTTAATTCAGTAGTTAATGTTACAGGGATATCCAGAAACGATATTACTCTTATTTCAGAAAAAGATCAAAGATTTTTCTATTTTCATTTTAACGATTCTTATTGCGAGAATGCTGTTGAATTGTGTAAAATACTTGCCTTACTCATATTTGGAATTTATAACGATCAAGGTGAACAGGAAACAATTGAGGAAGCAATAAACAGTACTTTGAACTATTGTCCTACATATCTGAGCAAAATTCTTATTGGTGCTGCTGACCCTATTTATGCTGTCGATACAATAAAAGATCTTTCAATAAACTCGAAAAAATATACGATTGATAAATACAGTGTACCAGATAGATCGATTATTTTTGTTGAAATATCGAATAGTACATCTTTTGATATTTTGAAATTGCTGGAACATCAGCTTGCTTCTTTTAAGATGCAGTACAATTCTTCAATAGTCATACTAAGCAGGAAAATAGATGATAAGACAGCGGATAAGCCAGAAAATGAAAACACGAACGTGCTTGAACTGATCGATAAGTTGCAAAATAATAATGTAGACGAAAAAGATGACGTTTTAGCACAACTTCAAAAAAAAGCAAATGAGTATTATAATAAATCTGACTTTTTTAGAGCTAAGTGTTTATATGATATTATATTTCAAAACATAGACTTAAAAGATCAGAATTTATATGAAGTATTTAAATATGCAGACAGCTTAAATCATTGTGATTCCTTAATGCAGTCTAAAAAGTTCTTTACAATAGCAGCACAGGCTTCCGATAATGATGATCCGAAAAGAGAAAAGAAGATCTTAGAAGCACAAACGGAATTATTTAATCTTCGCTTTTGGAGTCTTGATGTAGATACTCTTGTAGATGATATCGACAAAATGCTGGAAAAACATTCAAAGATTCTTTTGAGCAACAATGGTGAAAGGGCTTTGTACGCATATTATAACTGCCTAAACCGCAAAATGGTGACCCAGTATCTTATTGGCGATTATGAAAATGCGGAAAAAACTTTTGATAAATATATAAAAAGCATCAATTCGGATAATTATATGAACTATAAAGCGTTTGCTTATATGGATAGTGCTAGAGGACTTTATGCCAAAGACCTTAAAAAGGCAGAATGCAGATTAAAACAATCTCATGAACTTCTTGAAAAAATACATGAAAAGGGCAATGAAAATCGCAGATATCTTGATTGTAATGTTGAACTTGCGTATGTAGATTTTATTACTGAATATGAAAAAGGTAATGAACCCGATATTCAAAATTTAGAATCAGCAGTTACTCAAGTCAGAATAAACGGTTACACAAGTATGCTGATAAAATGTAACCTGAAACTGTCAGCATGCTATCTTGCTTTGGGAAATACAGAAGTAAGCAGTAAATGTCTGAACTATGTTAAAGGCAGTTGCGATTTTAACGACAATCCAAGAGTTGAAATGCTTTATAACAACTTATTCTGTGCATTATTGTCTGTAATAAACAGCTCAAATGCGAAAAAACACGGCATCGCAAAAGATTATCGAGCAAAGCATATTATTACATTTGACACTGCTGCTAAGAAAAAGATCAATATAGAACCACGTTTGTGGTAACATTTATCTTATTTTGTGACAAGCGATCGAACAGACAGCACATTACCTGATAAATCTATTATCAAGTCATTTTTTCTTTTTTCGTATTTGAACCACAAAAGATTATTTTTTACCTGAGTATAATTATTAGTAAAATATATAATATCGGCGTCATATCTGCAAAAAGCATTTGGAAGACACCGAAAGAAATCTAACGATTTTGCTCCTGAAATATAGGTGTACGAAACCATATTATCGACCTGAATACCGCAGGCTTCCAGTATAGGCGCTGGATTAGGCAGTTTTGAGAAATTCAATACAACATAATTGCTTAATTCACTCGAGGTAAGTTGAGCGGAAATAATATTATGAAGATCCTCCTTAATATTTTTGCTCCATTTTGACCAAAAGATAGCTGATTGAGCTTCCTCATTAAGTTCATATTGATTCCTTGCCCCACCTCTAATATGATAAGCCTCAGCCTCATGAGCATACCAGCACTTTTCACCATTATATGTGAGCTTTAATGTATATTCCATACCCTCCCATGCATTGTAATATTCTGCACTGAATTTTCCCATTTTTGAAAATGAAGTCTTTTTCGTTGCGCATAGGGCAGTCGTCAGCGCTTGTCTTTCGCCGCTTTTATTTACTATTCTTGAATCAATGTGTGCATTTTCGAGAGCGTGGGCATTTGTAAATTTAGTAAAAATATGTCCTGTACTTTGTACCAAATTACTCTGCGGATATATCAATTTAGGCTGTACAGCCGAAACATCATCTCTTTTCAATACAGACAGCATTTTTTCAAGACAATCGGGTTTTAGTATTATATCGTCATTCATAAAAATCAAATAGTCACAATTGGCGCTTTGTGTAGCGATATTATTTGCAGCGCCGTAACCTTGCTTTTCTGAAAGGTCGATCTTATGAACGCAATTAAGTCCGAGGTCTTTATACTGCTCTTCACTTATGGAGTATTCTCCGCCGTCATTGATAACAATTATCTCATATTCATTTATAGTGGGATATTGTGATAAATGAAATAAAAAGTTTTCAAAAAGTGTACGGTTGCTGTTTGTTGAAATTATGATGCTTGCCTTCATTTTTTAACCTCCGATAATTTATAGTTATCACTACTTGAAAAACAGCTCATTGTATCAATTTAAAAGATACAATGAGCTAATTTTATCATCAATTTCTCTGATACCTCACCGCCTTTTCAAAATTAATGATACCATTGATCCTCTTGACCTCATCCGTACACATAGTCCGAAGCTTGATCATAGTATCATCATCAATCTCATGAACCGCCGCAAGCATATGTGATACTGCACCAAGTTCGACAGCAACCTTAAATAAGGCACGGGACAACCTCTGTTCCGTGCCTTTTACTATGCCCTCGGTTATTGCAGTGATCTGCGTAGCGGCATATTCCGCTGCCACGCTGTCCTTGTTAAGCAGATACCCACAGTAAAAACGTATCGCCTTCTCTATAAACTCCGTCTTTGACTTGCAGTTGTCAGCCTCATAAAGCATATCGATCTTCTGCATCGTCTCAGGGAAAACATAAAGCGGAAATTTCACCTTGACATCATCACAAATGCCTGAACGTTCGCTTTTTTCTGATGATTTTCTATTCTTTGACGCCATAAAAAACTCACCCCTCGCTTTCTGACTCCATTTTTCAGATCTCTCAAAACTCTCGCAAATACGGCGAGCTTTGCTCGTCCGTTGTGAGCATTTTGGCGGCTTTGAC
>OCHK01003054.1_pt1 | contig 10277 bp, 8 predicted proteins | sample 1538551 | NCBI WGS metagenome assembly OCHK01 (sample SAMN04571707, study PRJEB22368) | human gut metagenome | biome: human gut; material: stool | host: Homo sapiens | place: Luxembourg | collected 2012-08-31
AACCGCATGACATTTTCCATCTCTGCAAGCGTCGCCTTAGGACCCGGATCATCGGGATCCTGCTGCCAGTCCTGTGTCTTTTTATAAAATCCGTAATTGAGTGCCGGCTGGTGTGCGAAAAAGTTCACGATCACCGAGCCCTCTCTCTCGGAGATACCGCACAGACTTCCCATATTCTCCAACTGTCCCCAGGTGCTGTCGGTCCAGATATAACGATCAGTAAATTCATTACGATCTGCCTTACAGGACTCCTTAAACCAGGGATGTGCCACAGATGTATGTCCCGGCACCAGGTCTAACAGGATATGCATATTCCGCTTGTGTACTTCGTTAAACAGGCGCTTCAGGTCCGCATTGGTGCCGTATCTGGGAGCTGCCTGATAGTAGTCCGCCACATCATAGCCTGCGTCTCCGAAGGGGGATGCAAAACAGGGATTCATCCAGATCGCATTACATCCCAGTTCCTTAATATAATCCAGTTTTTCTATGATACCCTGAAAATCACCGATACCGTCACCATTGGTATCCAGAAAAGACTGGGGATAAATTTCATAAAAGATTGCATTATCAAGCCATTTTGCCATAGTGTACTCCTTCCTGTGTGCTTTATTTTTATTGCAAAAAACGTTTTCCGATACTTTCTTTTAACATACCACAGAATGGCTACTTGTACAACTGAGAAAAACCATCTATAATAAAGTAGCTTGATGCCCCGATATGCGAATAGCACAAAACAATCCGCAGGCATCCAACTAGGATAAAATAAGAACGAGGTCTATCATGTTAACACAAAAAGTAAGCACCATCGATGAACTCCTGCAGTTCGTCAGTACGTTACGCCAAAAGCACGGCGTCCGCCTCTGGTTCCGCGGGGAAGAGAACGCGGATCTGACTCTGATCCCTTCCATCCAACGAAGCCAGAAAAGACTGGACTCCGAACGCTATATTGCCAATGATTTCTATATCCGGGCGAGACAGATCCTGGACAATCCTCCCGACAAACACAATTACGCCGGCTGGGTCTCCCTGATGCAGCACTACGGTCTGCCCACGAGAATGTTAGACTGGACTCAGTCTCCCCTGATCGCCGTATTTTTCGCCACGGAGACTTACCGGGAGACTCCAGACACCGATGCCTGCGTCTGGGTACTGACACCGGGTCTGTTGAACGAGAAGGAAGGCTTCGGCAACTGCATCTATCCCATTGATGCGGACACCACCCAGGAAATGCTGCTGCCCGCCTTCAAACACAACCACCACAATCCGGAATTGAAAAACAAGATCCTGGCTTGCAGCTCCACAGAAAACAACCTCCGCATGTATTCCCAGTACTCCAACTTCACCGTACATAACTCTCTGGAACGTCTGGAAGACATCTGCGATGAAAATATGCTGTATAAGATCATTATTCCCTCCGGGCGGAAACAATACTTTATTGAAAGTCTGCGGGTATTCGGCATCTCCGAGAGCTTCGTATACCCCGATCTGGATCATATATCCAGTGATTTGAAGGACTCCTATGGGATTTAGCGCAACAGTTCAGTCATGAATATATCCGAGAACATAAATCATGCTCGCATGATTTTGTGAACGAATATATTCATGCACAGAGCGCCACTTTATGAGCAAAGGCCGTCACGAAGTGACGTAAAAGCGTGATAACGCGGCTTTGCGAATGGCGCGGCCTGAACTGTTCGACTTATTTTGAATTCATTATAAGAAAGGAAATATACACATGAAAATCGTATTACAGCATCTGACCAAGAAATTCCCCGCCCGCGGTCCTGTCCGCGGCAGGAAAAACCGCGAAGATGTCATTGCCGTAAATGACTTCGACTTCGAGATCCCCGACGGCAAACTGATCGGACTCTTAGGTCCTTCCGGCTGTGGCAAAAGTACTGCCCTGAATCTGATCTGCGGTTTACTCAAACCCACCGAGGGCAAGATCTTTTTCGGGGAAGATGATGTCACCGGACTTCCGCCCGAGAACCGCGGTGTCGGCATGGTGTTCCAGAACTATGCCCTCTATCCCCATCTCACCGTGGAGAAAAATATTCAGTTCCCCTTAGAGAACCTGAAGGGTGCCGACAAACTTTCCAAAGAAGAAATGAGTAAGCGCGTACTGGAAGCGGCGAAGCTGGTACAGATCGATCACCTGTTGGAACGCAAACCCAATGAACTCTCCGGCGGTCAGCAGCAGCGTGTTGCCATCGCCAGAGCTTTGGTCAAGCTGCCCAGAGTACTTCTCTTAGACGAGCCCCTTTCCAATCTGGATGCCAGACTCCGTCTCCAGACCAGAGAAGAGATCCGCAGGATCCAGCAGGAGACACAGATCACCACCATCTTCGTTACCCACGATCAGGACGAAGCCATGAGCATCTCCGATATGATCGTCGTTATGAAGGACGGTATCGTGCAGCAGATTGGCAAGCCCCAGAACGTATACGATGATCCCGTGAATCTGTTCGTTGCAAAGTTCCTCGGCACACCTCCCATCAATGTATTTTCCGGTGAGGTAAAAAATGAGCAGTTATACATCGGCTCCGAGGCTGTCCTGTCCACTCCAGGAGTAGCGGATCAGTCCGTACATGTGGGCATCCGCCCGGAAGGCTTCGTCTTAAAAGAAGACGGACCGCTCTCCTGTGACCTGGTGCGTCTGGAAGTCATGGGCCGGGATGTGAGTATTGTTTCCACCCATGAGAAATCCCAGAACGTTACCATCCGTTCCATCATTGATGCGGACGAAGGCAGATCTCTTCCCACCGGGAAAGTACATTTTGCCTTAAAGCCCGCAAAAGTATTTCTCTTTAGTACCGACACCGAAGAACGCATCCGTTTCTAGAAAGGCAGATATCCTATGGAAAAGCAAAATCTGAAAGCCTGGCTCTATCTCCTGCCGGCATTCCTGTTCCTGGGTGCTTTTATGATCTATCCTCTCATCGACGTATTCGTGTACTCCTTTGAAGAGGGTTACAACTCCGCATCCCAGACCTTTTACGGCGTAGGCATGTACAACTATTCCTATGTGCTCCACGACCCGTACTTTTTACAGGCATTGAAAAATACCTTTATTCTGGTCATCATCACCGTTCCGGTCTCCACCGGACTGGCGCTTCTGATCTCCGCCGCCTTAAGTTCCATCAAACCGCTGCGGGATCTGTTCCAGACCATATTTTTCCTGCCCTACGTGACCAATACTCTGGCAGTTGGTCTGGTCTTCATGATTTTATTCAAGAAGACCCCTTACTCCGACGGTCTGATCAATCTGCTGATCCAGTTTTTCGGCGGCAGCTCCGTGGATTTCATCGACGGCCCTTACTGGGCGAAAATGTTCGTACTGTGCTTTTATACCATCTGGATCGTTATGCCTTTTAAGATCCTGATTCTGACCAGCGCTCTCGCCAGTGTGAACCCCATGTACTACAATGCGGCAAGAGTGGACGGCACTTCCCGTTTCCGGATGTTCACCAAGATCACACTGCCCATGATCTCCCCCATGGTATTCTACCTGATCATCACCGGTTTTATCGGCGCGTTCAAGGCCTACAGTGATGCCGTGGCGCTCTTCGGCACGAACTTAAATGCCGCAGAGATGAATACCATCGTCGGTTACGTCTACGATATGCTCTACGGTGACAGCGGCGGATATCCTTCCTATGCTTCTGCAGCGGCGATCCTGCTGTTTGCCATCGTCCTGACCATCACCTGCATCAATCTGCTGGTCAGCAAAAAGCATGTCCACTATGTATAGGAAAGGAGGTCATTGTGATGTCTGATGTTACATCTGATTATGAAAAAATTGAAAAACGCACCCGGATCCGCGACAATATCCGTAATGGAATCATCTACTTTTTCCTGTGTCTGTGGGCACTGATCGTGCTGTTTCCTTTTTACTGGATGGTACTGACCTCCGTAAAAAGCTACGGTTCCTATAATGCGGAATATATTCCGAAGTTTTTCACTCTGTCTCCCACTTTGCAGAACTACGTGGATGCTTTTACCACCGTTTCTCTGGGAAGATACCTATGGAACACTTTGTTCTTCACCGTGGTCACCACTGCCATCATGCTGGTGGTCATCACGCTGGCGGCCTTCGCCTTTGCAAGGTTGAACTTTGCCGGAAAAGATCTGATCTTTACGTTATTTTTATCCCTGATGATGATCCCGAACGAGCTGGTGGTCATTACGAATTTCACCACCATCACGAATCTGGATCTGCGCAATACCTTCACCGGACTGATCCTGCCCTCCGTGACCAGCGTATTTTACATCTATCTGCTGCGGGAGAATTTCGCACAGATCCCGGACGAGCTGTATTACGCCGCCAAGGTGGATGGTACTTCCGATCTGCGGTATCTTCGCAAAGTCATGGTACCCATCTGTAAGCCCACGCTGATCACCATCGTGATTCTGAAAGTCATCGAATGCTGGAATTCCTACGTGTGGCCCCGACTGATCACCGATGATCCGAATTACTATCTGGTGTCCAACGGTATCCAGGAGATCCGCGAGAACGGTTTCGGTCGTGAGAACATCCCCGCCATGATGGCTGCGGTAGTCGTAATCTCCGTTCCTCTGGTGGTATTGTTCCTCGTATTCCGTAAAAAAGTCATGGCAGGCGTTGCCAGAGGAGGTACCAAAGGATGAGTCGATTCAGCAAAAAACTGGCATTGTTGTGTGCTGTGGGCACTCTGTCCCTGTCCTTAACCAGCTGCCACGGTTCCAAGGGTCTGCCGGAATTTACCGTTCCGGAGGAGTTCGATACTTCGAGGAACTATGAGATCACCTTCTGGGCGAAAAATGATACCAACAAAACCCAGACGGAAATCTACAAAAAGGCCATTGCGGATTTTGAAGCTCTGTATCCCAATATCACAGTGAACCTGAATCTGTATACGGATTACGGCAAAATTTACAATGATGTCATTACCAATATTTCCACTAATACGACACCCAATGTCTGCATCACCTACCCGGATCACATTGCGACCTACCTCACCGGCCAAAACAACGTAGTCCCTCTGGATGACCTGTTTGCCAATGAAAAATACGGGCTGGGCGGCTCGGAGCTTGCTTATGACGGCCCCACGAGAGAAGAAGTCATTCCTCAGTTTTTGAATGAATGCTCCATCGACGGCCACTACTATGCCGTGCCCTACATGCGTTCCACCGAGGCCTGCTACGTGAATAAGACCTACGTGGAAAATCTGGGTTATACCCTGCCGGATGTGCTGACCTGGGATTTCATCTGGGAGGTCTCTGAAGCGGCTACCGCCCAGAACGCGGACGGCACCTATGTGGTCAACGGACAGAATGTGCTGATCCCGTTTATCTACAAGTCCACCGACAACATGATGATCCAGATGTTAAAGCAAAAGAACGCAGGATATTCCACGGATGACGGTACCATCGAATTATTCAACGATACCACCACGGATCTCCTGTATGGTATTGCCGGGCATGTAAAAAACGGTGCCTTTTCCACCTTCAAGATCTCCGGTTATCCTGCAAACTTTTTAAATGCCGGGCAATGTATTTTTGCCATTGATTCCACCGCCGGAGCCACCTGGATGGGTACGGACGCTCCGCTGTCAGATATCAGTGAGGACTCTCTGGTGCAGTTTGAGACCGCCGTGCGGATGATTCCCCAGTTTGACCCGGAGCATCCCGAAATGATCTCTCAGGGGCCTTCCGTCTGCGTCTTCAATAAATCAGACTCGCAGGAAGTACTGGCATCCTGGCTGTTTGCCCAGTATCTGCTCACCAACGATGTGCAGATCGCTTATGCCGAGACAGAAGGCTATGTACCTGTAACCTCTAAGGCACAAAACTCCGCAGAGTATCAGGAGTATCTGTCCGAATGCGGTGCGGATAACAGTACGCATTATGCGGTGAAAATTGAGGCTTCCAAACTACTGTTGGATCATGTGGACAATACTTTTGTCACACCGGTATTTAACGGTTCCGCATCCTTACGTGATGCTTCCGGACAGTTGATCGAAAACGTGGTGAAGTCCACCCGCAGAAAAGAAACGGTGGACGATGCCTACATGCAAAAGCTTTACAGCGATGTGGAGAGCCTGTACCGTCTCGGTCAGGGAAGTGATGCCTCCTTCGGCAAAAAGGAACTGGGTGCCATGCCCCGGGCTTCCGTGATCCTGTTAAGCACACTTGCAGTCACCTGGGTTCTGATCCTCCTGTATATAGGGCGGGAATATTTAAAAAACAGAAAGAAGTAATTTTTCAGCCCCATTCGTAAGATAATATCTGGTGGTATTTTCCTGCGCATGGGGCTCTTTTTGCAAAAAGCCTTGATTTATCTTGTGTTTCAGGTATAATGGAACTGTTCGGTGTCTGAGCGCACCGGATAAATTGAGGAGATGTCTGTGTATCTGCACAGACCCATATGCGCCACAAAGCGCAGGAATGGAGGATTATTATGAAAAAGAAGACACTTGCATTAACCATGGCTATGGCTCTGGTTCTGTCTCTCGCTGCATGTGGAAACAGCAATGCAGACGTTGCTGCTGAATCTACCGCTGCTGCCACCACTGAGGTTGCTACTACGGAAGCTTCTACCGAGGCTGCTGAAGTTGTTGCTGACGAGAAGTCCGAAGGTGTTATGACCTACGAAGAGTACATGGCTGCTGATCTCGATTCCGAAGTTGTGATCGAGACTTATGTTCAGGCTAAACAGTCCTGGTGGGAAGACAAGGCTACCCTGTACACCCAGGATCAGGACGGCGCTTACTTCATCTACAATTCCGTATGTTCCGAAGAGGATTATGCAAAGCTGGTACCCGGTACCAAGATCAAAGTAACCGGTTATAAGACCGAGTGGTCCGGTGAAGTAGAGATCGCTGAAGGTGCTACCTTCGAGATCGAAGAGGGCAGCTACATTGCTCCCGTTACCGATGTGACCGATCTGTTAGGCACCGATGATCTGATCAACTATCAGAACCAGTTCGTAGCTTTCAAGGGTATGACTGTAGAAGCCAGCCAGGATGCCACCGGCAATGACGTTGCTTTCCTGTACAACTACGATGGTTCCGGTGAAGACGGTAACGACCTGTACTTCAACGTATCCCTGAATGGTCAGACCTATACCTTCACCGTTGAGTCTTATCTGTGCGACAACACCACCGATGTTTACAACGCTGTAAAGAACTTAAAGATCGGTGACACTGTTGATATGGAAGGCTTCCTGTACTGGTACGAAGGTGTGAACCCTCACATCACTTCCGTGACTGTGAAGTAATTTCATCAGATATTAAGCTATATTGGCAATAAAAAGAACTGGCTTCCCAGGAAGACAGTTCTTTTTTATTGTCCACTTATATGCTTTACTTATCTGTTGCCAGGTACACCTGCGCATACCTATCTTCTCTCTGCCTGTCGGAATTCTTCTGCCTCCATCAGCGTCTCAGCGATCTCCTTCTCTAGCTCTACTATCTATGCGAAGCGATCAACCTCTATTTTCTGCTCTCCAGCCATTGTTTCGCGATTTGGAATCCCTCCATGGGAACGCAGAATCGCTGATCTCTAGGCGGCTGCAATGCGGTATCCAGTTCCTCCATATCGAACCACTCCACACTCTCCACTTCCTCTTTTTGCAGGATAAGCTTCGCAGCATCTACCGGCTTAGTGTACATATAGACGAATGCAACCTCGTTGTCCCGAAACATTTTTCCATGAAATTCCTTTTCGTATTGAATATCAAAGCATCCGGCGAATTGCAGCTCCTCTTTAGATGCCTGGATTCCCAGTTCTTCGTAAAGTTCCCGTATTGCAGATTCCTCCGGCTCGTCCCCCGCCTGAATATGTCCGGCGGAAGAAGTATCGAACCTCCCCGGAAAGCTGTCTTTTTCTGCAGAGCGTTTCTGCAATAACAACTGTGCCTTCCCATCCTGTTCTCTTATGATCCAGATATGGGCAGTTCTGTGACGGATACCCTTTTCATGCGCTTCCGTGCGTTCTATGATCTTCCCTGTGGGAATGCCTTTTTCATCTACGATGTCAAAAAATTCCATGGTGTTATGGCTCCTTTGTGTTTCTTTGTAGTCCTCTGGGTTTCTTTTGGTCACCTTGGGTTGCTTTGGGTTTCTTTGGGGCTCTTTGGGTCTCTTTGTAGTCCTCTATATTTCTGTGTTAATTCATCTGTACTGCCATTGTACGAAGTTCTGCTCCGATATTGCCGCCTGCTCCTTCGATGGTCTGTGCGATGATGACCGCAGCGATATCGATAGCTACTGTCTTTCCCTTCTAAGGTCTAATACCATCAGATCAAAATCGTAGTATTCCCCGTCGATCTTAAAATACGCCGGCGAGGTCCCGATTTTCCGGAAGCCATATTTCTCATAGACATGAATAGCTCGTATATTATCGCTTCGAACTTCCAGATTGATCAGTTCTATCGTATGTTCTTTTGCATACATAATGCATTTTTGTAACAGCGCCCTGCCAATTCCCTGCCCCCATTCCGACTTGACCACAGAGATTCCGAATTCGGCGCGGTGGCTCATCCTTCTGGAAAATCCGCTTAGACTGGCATCTCCGATAATCTCTCCATTTTTCCATACTACATAGAGAACGGAATGTTCCTCCTTATTTATATTCTGTATAAATTTCTCTTCCTCTTCTGTCGAAATAGGAAGCCCTTCTTTTCCAAAGGACAGATAATCTGTCTCTCCACCTACCTGCGCTAAATATGCGATGATCTTCTCCGCATCTTCCGGCGTAGCTTCTCTGATATCAAATTCTTCCATAGCTGCCTCCAGCCCTTCTGTCATCTGTTAATAGATCTGACTTGCAATCGTATTAAAACCTGCACCAATACTTCCATCCAGCTGCTCCAGCGCATGTGCGGTCAATCTTCCGCAATCACAATAGCTGCCACAATGATTATCCTGCCGATCAGATGTTGGTATTCTTTCATGCTGATTTTCTTTTATTCTGGTTTTCACCATTTCATAAAATTATATACTTTTATTCGTAATCAAAAATGGTCTTAGTCTGAATATACTTCCCGTACCTTGCCTTCCATTCCTGATGGGTCGCAGAAGCATCGTACACAGGCAGCGCCTCCGGATCCATCTCCATTTCGATCATCAGGTCATGACGGTTCGGTCTCGGCGTCACATTTTCATAAATGTTCACCGTATGAACGCCTTCTATCTGCTTCGTCCGATTGAAGATCTTCTTGATGTCCGCAAGCATCTCCCTGCTCGCCGCATCCTCCCGGTTCCATATATTCTCTTTAAATTTTACAATGATCAGGTGCTTCATTTTGCATATCCCCCTTATTTTACTATTACTGATATGTTTTATCCTACCACGGCATCCCATTTGCTACAACCAAAATATTCCTGCAAGATCATTTCTACTTTGTCTGCATTCAGAGGACACTGCTTTGTTTCATAGGTGAGAATCAGATTTACCGAAGGAATGATACCATGTCGGCAATATAGCTTTATTTTGTCACAAGCATGATTGCAATAATCCGGATTATCCATCATCCCAAAGTGCTCCCAATAGAAATATTGTCCCGTAAAGGGATGTCGCATCACGAAGTCCGGATATAACATTATTCCATCCAAAATCAGTTTTTCTTCATAGTGGAATGGTATTTTGTTTTGATATAGTGCTCTGTCAATAATTGCTTCTGATTTAGACCGCAACATCTTCCCATGCGTTCCTTGTACCAATAAATTTTCCGGATGCTTTGTACATTTTTCATAGGGTTCCTCCTGCCACCGCTCCAGTTCCTTATCCAATGGTCTGAAATTCTTAGCCAGCAATTTTCCATATTCCGGATGATTTAATAGATGTTCGGAGTTTATTTTAATCTTGTCTGTCTTCTTCAAGTAGGCTTCCCATCCCGCTGCTTCACTCTCCAATTCCTTTTTTCTATACTCATAGTATTTCTTCAATGCCAGTATTTCTGCCTGATTTCTTTCGGTTTTCGGAAGATAGCGTATTCCATTTTCCTCTTTTACTTTCCATTTGTAGCGGTTTTCATTTTTGAAGCATTGCAATTCTCCTTGCGGAAATTTTTTGTCCAATTTTGTTATCTTTTCTAATTCCTTATTAATTTCTTCTATTCTGTTTTGTATATTTTCGCGTGTAGTTTTCACTTTTCCTCCTTCTGCACACTGGCTTCTTGATTTCCCCGGGGCTTATTCTTACTTTTCTTTCTCCTACGCCCCGGCTTCTTGACTTCCCCGGGGCTTATTCTTACTTTTCTTCCTCTCACGCCCCAGCTTCTCGATTTCCCCGGG
>OCHK01003057.1_pt1 | contig 10269 bp, 18 predicted proteins | sample 1538551 | NCBI WGS metagenome assembly OCHK01 (sample SAMN04571707, study PRJEB22368) | human gut metagenome | biome: human gut; material: stool | host: Homo sapiens | place: Luxembourg | collected 2012-08-31
GCAAGTGTAGTCGGCTACTACATATGCAAATGGCTGGACGGTGATGAATAGCAACAGTCAGCCTAGCAACAAAAAGCCCCGGGGTAGCATCCCGGGGTTTTCTGCGTCTTGAAGTTAGACATTAGTCTCTCTTTGGCTAAGTTCAATATAACACGGGTTCCCAGGTTTGTAAAGTTTTTTTGTCCGACAAAATCATGCTGCAGCATCAACCTGCAGGTAAAATTGTAGGACAATCATTCATCAATTTCAAATATTGTAAATGCTTCATGTATAGAACTATTCACGATTTTTCTATAGTGTTCTTCATCCATATGGCGTAGGATATATATGATAAATTCTTCTCTTATGGTGATATTGTTTATTGGTTTGCCTGTTTCTAGCCAGAATGGGGAGACTTTCATGTACAAGGCTGCTTTTGTCAGGTATTTAAGATCTGGCTGCTGGGTCTTCCATTTTTCTATTGTGCCTATAGGGATCAAGTTTATTTTTTCAAACTCACATACTGGTAATAGCTCCTGATCACAAAATTCTAATACTCTGTTGTATGGTGTCGATGGCTTTTCTTTCTTTTCCGGTGGCTGTATTTTTGCTACCGGCTTTTTTGTCTGTTCCTGTTTCTGTAATGTTAGTTCCCCTCTGACTGCCAGCAATAATAGTACTGCTGATTCGACTATTATGATGCCTAGTAATATGATATTCATTTTCCCCTCTTATCTGTGGTTATCTATCCAAGCTTTGAAGCTGATGACTCTAGCTCCGCGCTTTCGTTCTCTGCTGTTTTCATAATATTGCGCTTGCCCCGGTCGTCTGCTTGGCGGTAGTGATCAACCAGGAGCTGCTCCTCCGGTGTCAGGTTCCCGGATTCTTTACCGGTCAACAGCCATTCTACTGTTGTGTTTAGGCATACGGCTATTTTGTAAACTTGTTCTGCTCCAGGTTTTCTATCATTCCAACGTCTTATTACGCCATTACCTATTCCAAGTTCTTTTTCTAGTGTAGCTATATTTGTGCCTTTTTGCCTACTTTTTTCTTTTATTCTTTCTACTATGTCCATAAAAACTCCCTCAATAATATTAGCCGAATAGCTAATTTTGTGTTGACTTTTAGCCGTTTGGCTATTATACTAAATTTGTAGGACATATTTTAGCCTACTAAAGTATATATACTCTAAATTGTAGCACAAACGCGTTGAGAAGAAAAGACCGGTGATGGTAGACCCAGTGAGGAGCCGATCCGGAGAAAGTGAGGAAGTTTGATGTCGCATTCTGTTGTACTAACTGATATTTCTGATAATCGTGTGTCTGTTTTTCCATGGTCATTGTATGTCAGATGCTCCAGATACACCTGCTGTGGTGAAGTTTTCATTGGCTATGATATTCATGCTTGTAAGGATAATGTTTATAGCGATGATGTTACTTTAAAAACTCCGCTGTTGCATAGTGCAGAAGAGGCTCTCGATTATATTGATGTTCTGCTTAGTAATGCATCTGTCCAGCAGGAACCGGGAGGTGACAGCAGTGTCGGATGATCTGATCAAGAAGTCGATCCGGCTCCCGGCTGATCTGGATGCCTACGTTGATCAGCAGAAGGGCACGACCTGGACGGATAAGCTCTGCCGGATCCTGGAGGACTATCGTTCCGGGGAAGAAACCCGGGCGGAACGCATGGCATATTACGAAAACTGGATCAAGGCCAGCCAGAAGAAGATCGACGAACAGAACCGGCAGATCTACACCGTTGCCCGGGCGCTGGATCACCTGCACCGCGCCATGGACGACCTTAACAACCTGCCTTTCACGTAACCCCGGCGGTTGTCTGTCAAGTGGATCGTGGAATACCGGAACCGCTGCCTTTGCGGTGAGGATATGCCGCGAAAGCCGCTTTACAGACTTAAGTACCCCAGACACTTCCCCGCCAGGGGAACAGAAGCTGCCCTTGCTGCTGTTTCCCTGCGCCTGTCACGCAGTGATAATGGGTCCAGGGACTGGTCCCTGGTCGCCAGCGGGGCGATACCCGCCCCCCGGAGGGACACCCGGACAGCCATAGACCTGGCATAGAGAGGATTTCCCGAATGAAACAAACAAATTTATCTGCAATTCCGGAGTGTCTCACAGGAACCTTTTGGAATGAGGATACGCAGTCTTTTCTGGACTGGCTCCGGGAACGTCATAATTATACACCGATCACCGTCAAGATCCTCTGCAGGCAGACCGGCGGCGATTATAACAAAGTTATGGCATGGTTCCGCTATCGGTATCATGTTGAAAACGATATAAAACAGCAACTTATAAACAATAACCCTTTTTCAAATATGGAGGAAAATCAAAATGGCTAATTTCGCATTAACAAGTAAAGCAAAAATCATGATCTTATTCGCAAACCAGTATGACATGAAAGACGATTCTGGAAATAAGGTGACCGGCTGCTCTGTTCATTACCTTTTCTGGGGTGAAAATGGTGAAGCTTTGGCTTCAGAAGCAGAGTTTGATCCTACTAAGCCAGTAGGTGTTCAGCGTGCTAAGTGCTCTCTGGATCCCATGTTCCGGAACAAGATCGTAGTTGCTCCCGGCCTTTATGAAGGTACTTTTGAGATGGTGACCGGTTCTGATGGTAAGCCTGTGAATCGTCTGCGTGATGTTGCTTTTATCTCTCATGTAGAGATCAAACAGAAGGTTCTCCCCGGATTCTATGTTCAGGGCATGATCCAGCCGGAGACAGCTCCGGAAGCCAGGGAGTCCGGAAAGGCTGCTAAATAATGGATGAGGTTGTGACTGCCTCCCCCGGGGAGGATTCCCCTTTACTTAATACAGAAGCTGACACGGTCTATCTTCCTGTCACCGTATCCGGTGGCAATGCGGAAGTGATAACCGGCAGCAATACCGGTGAAGGTGCTGCGGTAGATTCTCCGGAAGGCAACAGTCCCTACACTGTTGTCTTCTCCGCAGATGCACCGGATTACTCGGAACTGCTGCAGCAGATCAACAGCGATCTGTCGCAGTCCAATGAATATCTGTCAACGCAGAACGATATCCTGACGGAACAGTCCGGGTATCTGCAGGATCAGATCGTAAAGAACCAGGAGCAAACGCTGTTATTGTCCATCCTGCTGGGTATCCTTGCCGGGATGCTGTTCATACATGGATTCTTTACAGGGAGGAAATGATGGATATTTTTACTTACGTGTCTATTGCATCACAGTTCATGATCTTGGGCGCCGTCTGTGAATGCATAGCTATATTAACAGGGTACGTGGTTTATACCGTATTCTCAATCATGGAAGGAGGGCGTTGATATGCCTATGTTTTATGTTCCTTTTGTAGTGGCTACTTCTGATGGAGCAGCTAGTACTGCTTTTGACATTTCCAAGGTTATGACCGATGCTGTGACCAGCGTGCAGAGTGATCTGCTCAAAGTTCTGGCGATTGCAGTAGCAGCAGCTGCAGTGATCTATGGCGCAGTCGTAGGTGTCAGATTCGGCTTGAAATGGCTGAAGTCTCTGGGCAAAGCGTAAAAACTGAATAGTGATCAACCGGGAAGGGTGAGGAGCTGAAGCTTCCCGCCCTTTTTTGGTGCTGTCGGACAAAATTGCTGAAGGTGAGATGTTGCAGTGTGACTTTTGTAGGACAAACTTTGTCGGACAAAATCGCTGCAGCACGCCGGTGATCTCCGGGACTTTGTAGGACAAGAAAGGTAAAGGTGGAGGAATGAGAACATGGTATCAGGATGACTATGTGGGTGGATTTATAGATGAAAATGGACATTTTGACGTCTGTGAAGAGTATAACCTCTCGGATGCAGATTCTGATAAATATGCTGTGGAAGTGCAGAACCATGATGGCTATTATGATTTCAACGGCAATTATGTAGCTTTTGCGGAAGAGAGGTGATCATAGAATGGTAACTTATTTTGATGAGAAACACTGCAGGGAATACGGATGTATCTATTACGATCCGGATGTCATTCTCTGCTGCAAGAGAAATTTTAAGGATCCTGTTGATTGCATGGATGCAGGTTGCGAACCTACGGAAATCAGGGAACAAGGATTCTCTGCATTGTTAGACCGGACTTTTTCATAAGGGGGAATTTTATGAGTAAAAGAATATCTGCGCTGTTGCTGGCCGTGGCTCTGGTAGCCTGCAGCGTGCTGAATGGAAATACCTTAAAGGTCAAGGCTGCATCCGCAACGGTGGCAATGTCCCCGGAACTGGCTGCAGAATTTTATTTGTTCCTGTACCAGCTCACGGAAACCGCTATGCATGTAGGCGGCGCGAATAAGGGATTGGACAGCAAGGAAGCCATGGAGACTTTGAGAGATGGCGTAATCGGTTATTATAGTGTTTCTGGTGAGAAAAATGTAGATTTTGAAATAAAGACAACGGACGGACGGACATTTAAGAGTTATAGCAATTCCGGATATCGTGGTGGACTTGTGGAATATACGACTGCTGACGGTCACACATACAAGCTTTCCGGGGATAAGTTTTGTACATTGCTTTTAAATGGAACAATTACCCTTGATCCGGATATCTACAACGATACGGATGAAGAGCCAACGGTCAACGATGATGATGAATATGTGAAGAACATGAAAGCCATGTTTGACGCAAAGTGGGAAGAGCTCCGGGAGATCGGTTTCAAGGACGATTCCGGTGATCCTACTCCCAGTCCGTCCCCGGATCCGGAGAAAAAAGCTTTTAAGAATATAGCTCTTGTAACTGTAGGTGCTTCCCTAGTGGCATTGGCCGGAGCTTTTGTGAAGGATCTGCTCGACGGGAAGGTGGAAGGGTTGGATCCTGGTACTTATTTAGGCTATGAAGATTATTCTTTTTTGGGGTCAGTACCTGTGGATGTTAATGGTAATTTTATGTATCGGGGTAAAGTTGGACCTGTAGATAGTCTTCGTCCTTTATACGGTTTTGTAAAAGTTAATTATCCAGATAGGTTATGTGCATATATAAATAGGGTTTCAAATTCTTCCGCCGTAGTAGTTGGACGTCTAACCTCAAGTGGTTATATAGAAAACTTACAAGTTTGGTATGAAGGTTATTCCATAGATAAAGCTAGTGCGGTAAGTGGAAGAATCGGTTATTCATATATGTATTTCGGTAATGAGACATATTCCTTTAATTTTCCTTTTTTTGAATCTTCGGAAGATGCTATTAATTATTTAAAAACAGGTAATTTGACAGGTCTTTTGAATGGTGAAGCCTATGACTTCCCAGAGCTTACCAAGTCCGTTCCTACCGTCATGCAGCCCCTCACCGGCTATGAGTTTGCACCGGGACGGCTTAGGAACGTGAATCAGGCACTGGCCGATGCTGCAGCTAAGGTACAACCGGAGACCGGAACGGATACGGCTGCAGCTACGAAGACATACACGGACACCATGACTGATACAATGACCAAAGTTGCACCGAAAACGGAAGTAAATCCGCTGCCTTCTACAACACCGGGGACAGAGACCGGTGAAGGGTTTGAAGGCGAATCTTACAAACGTGACCTGAAGCTGCTCTTCCCCTTCTGTATCCCTTTTGACTTCATACATCTGATCCAGGCACTGAAAGCAGAACCGGAGACACCTAAGTTTGAGATCCCGGTGAAGCTGGACTTTGTTGATGTGGACACCAGTATCGTGATTGATCTGGCGTGGATGGATCCGATCATGAAGATCTGGCGGCTGGGTGAATTGGGACTGTTTATAGTGATGCTCATGAAGAGCACCAGCAAAGTGATAAGGTGGTGATATTATGGCAGATATGCAGGCTTTACTGAATGCGTTCCTCGATATGCTGATGAGTGTGTTTCCGACTTCTCCGTTTGCCAGTGCAATAGACGAACTGGAGCAGCTGCCCTATCTGGGGTATCTGAACTGGGTGATCCCTGTGTCGCAGATGTTGACAATCGGTACTGCGTGGCTTGTTGCGATCGGGCTTTACTATCTCTATTCCGTGATTGCCCGGTGGATCAAACTGATCCAGTAGCAGGAAGGGGGAATTGTTATGATATCTCTGTACTCCGGCACTCCCGGATCTGGAAAAAGTGTCCATGCAGCAAAAGAGATCGCGATCCGGCTCCGGCGGGAGAATGCCGTAGTCCTGGGTAACTTTTATTTTAATACCAAAGCTGTGAAAAAAGGTAAGGGGACTTATCTCTATGTACCGAATCACCGGCTGGATCCTGACCGGCTGTTAAAGTTCTCCCGGAGATTGTCCAGGCATCTGGGGCGCAGGCTCCGGGAGGGAGAAGTCCGGATCTATATCGATGAAGCACAGCTCCTTTTCAATTCCAGGGAATATGCTTTAACTTCCCGCCGTGCCTGGCTGTCCTTCTTTTCGCAGCACAGGCATTATGGTTTTGATATTATCCTGATGGCGCAGTTTGACCGGATGCTGGACAGACAGATCCGGGGACTGATCGAATATGAACACGTACATCGTAAGGTTGCGAATGCCGGACTGATGGGGGCATTCGTGGGCTTTTTGTTCCGCGGAAATTTATTTGTGTGTATTGAGAAATGGTACCCGATCAAGGAAACGATCGAGACCAGTTTCTTTTTTACCAGCAAATACATCTACGGACTGTACGATTCGTACAATCATTTTGAGCCCGTAGACGAAAAACCGTTCAAGAAGTAGCCGCAGCGCCTAGGACGGACGAGCGGGGATCATGGGGCCCCCGCGAAGCCGGCCGACGGCCTGCGCCACGCCCTGTAATACGTGGTCTCAAAAACCATTGTCCGACACGGGGAAACGTGCTTGTATTCTGGCAAAAGTTGCAAAAAATAAATTTGCCCCAGAAGCCTTTTGGGCAAAAATCGAAAAATGCCGATTTTGTCCGACAAATTAAGTTTTAGGGGGTCGGAAAATGCTCGACAAAAGACAATATAACGATAACATCCTATACCATGACATGCCGCTGGAGGATCAGCATGAGTGGTTCGGATATTCTCGTAACAAATTTTTACATAACATAGACACCTTTTATTATTCCGTGAAGTTCCGGAATGACTTCCGGCTGAAATCCAAGGATCCGCAGGTCGAGAAAATGCGCAAGTTCTTTAAGCTGCAGTATAACTATCTTAACGGAAACGAAGATCAGCCGGAACTGCATCTGCCGAAACTCGGCAAGAATCTGTATTTGAAGCCGGTGACCTTCTCCCGGTTCTATACAACGTGCTTAAGTTATCCGGAGTACTTTGATATCTTCCTGGCTCCGGTGGTTCCGAAAGCTGCAGACGGCGGTGAATCCGTCACCTGTGAATGCGTGGTGCAGATCCGTTCTTACATGCTCTGGATCATGGGCGTCCGGGATGCCTTTGAAAACAGTTACCGATATGTCAAGAATATCGCAGAATACTTCGGTCTTGAAATTGATTTTGTCCAGGAGAACCGTGTGGATTACTGCTGGCACTCCAACTATCTGAAAGACCCGGAGACCTTCTTCTCACCGGAAAACTTTTACAAGATGCGTGTGGACAGGTTCAAGAATGCAACCTATGTCACAAACAAGGTCGGCTCCGAAGACTATGAGATCGACTATGTGGCACTGGGGAAGCGTTCTGATAAGGTATTCGTCAGGATCTATCAGAAGACCAGGGAAGTGATCGAACAGAATTACAAGCCGTGGTTCTTTCAGATCTGGGAAATGAACGGATTGATCTCTAAGTATGACAAATGGGTCTATGAACGCTGCTATCAGAAAAAGAACTGGTTCTACCGGTATACTGCAAGACTGGAGTTCTTTCTGGAGCACGGTCAGGATCCGTATTATACAAATTATGTCCGGCAGATCCTGGATGGTACACTGACCATAGAAGAGGATGCTCTGATCCGGCTGGCTGATAAACTTACACCAAAACTCAACTACGTGGTAAATGTGGAATATCAGACCATGCGCAGACATTCCAAGAGCTATGATCTGATCCCGTTCAAGGATCACCGGAACAAGGGAGAATGCAAGCGGATCTATGACTATCTGGATAACCGGAAGCTGATCATTGACTATCTGACAGAACGGGTTTTTAAGATGGTAGAGAAAACCGGGGATTCCAAGAAGTACCGGAGACCGTACTGTGGTTTCTGGAAAGCTCTCCGCAGCACACGCTGTATTGACATGAAAATGACACCGGATGAGGTGAAGCTGGTTAGAAACTATAACCGGAAGCTCTCCGTTGAATCCATGAAAAAGCGTGTGATCGGGTCAGCGGTGACCCTCGGCATCTATATGCGTGGGATCAATGAGGACAGTCCTCTGCAGGACTGCTTTGAAGCACTTCTCCGGATGAATGATAACGACATCATGGAAGCGCAGAGATATAAACAGAAAAAACTCCGGCAGTTTAATGAGGATGAACTTTCCGGAGTCTTCGTATCTTCTGAAAAGCACTGCTTCCGTCTGCTGGATGAAAGTGACGGCACTCTTTACGATTATGATAGTATAAACAACTTAGATTTGCAAGGGGGAAATTCACTTGACCATCCAACAGCTCCGTGACGTATACATAAACAACCGGAGTACTTATTGCAGCACGGATACTATACTTAAGTATACGGATGATCTGGATCTGTTTTTCCGGTTCCTGGAAAGTCATTATCGGGTAGATCCTGCCATGAGCGGCTTTGATGCACTTACTGGATCTGTCTACATGGATTTTATCCTGGAACTGCGTACTAGGAAGATCAAGAACTCTTCTATCCGGAGTTATTGCAGATCTGTAAAGGCGTTTCTGCACTGGACATATGAGAATAACTTTAGTCCGGATTATTTAAAGGGAAGCTGCCGAAGGATGATGCCGTGGCAGAGCTGCCATTATTCGTTGAGGATGTGGTAAAGATCGATGCGCTTTTCGACCGGGGCACAGAGCAGGGGCTGCGGAATTATTGCATCTTTCACCTGTTGCTTGACTGCGGCCTGCGCCGACAGGAAGTGTGTCATCTGCAGGTACATCATCTGGATCCGGAGCGAAACATCCTGCACATCGTCAATTCTAAGGAAAACAAAAGCCGGTTTGTGTTGATCCCGGACTTTCTGATCAGCGCATTGCAGGAGTATGACCAGCGCACCGGTATTACTTCCGGATATATGCTCCGTCAGCTTCGGGATCCGGAGTGTCCGCTTACATCTAACACGGTGAAGATGATCTTTCAGGATCTGAAGATCAGCACCGGTATAGACCGGCTTCATGCGCATCTGCTCCGTCACACGTTTGCGATCTCCTACCTGATTGGCGGCGGTAACCTGGAATTTTTACGTGTGTTCCTGGGGCATTATGATTATGCTGCAACGAAAACCTATGTCGCCATGGCTGCACAAATGAAGTTGCTCGGTGCTCCGGTGTATCAGCTGGATCCGATATTTTTCCAGCGTGGCTACTAGACACCATTAACAAGAGGTCAGGGTGTCTAGTGAGTTTCTGGGGACAAAAAAAGAACCGTCCCCGGAGCTCCTAAGTCTCCAAAAACAGTCCTCTTGAGTGCACCGCCAGGGGCTCGAACCCTGGACACCCTGATTAAGAGTCAGGTGCTCTACCAACTGAGCTAGCGGTGCATTTTCTTTGTCGTTGTTGTGTCTCCCGCAACGACAAGACATATGTTATCACATGATTTTAAATAATGCAAGTACTTTTTCAAAAAAAATTAAATATTTTTTTCGATTTTTTTATATAATAGGTGAAATTAGTGATTTTCACGGGCTTCCTGACACTTTTTGCAATAGCCATAAAGCTCTAATTTGTGTCCGGTAACGGTAAAATCTCCGGTATCCTGTTCCAGATGTACGTGTGCAAAGGGGCAGCTGGGCAGCGGAATCCGCTTATGACATTCCAGGCAGACCGCATAATGGGTATGTTCCCCACGGTTCAATTCGTATACTACGGTACCGTCTCCCATGAACGTAGTCTTCTCTACCATTCCGTGTTCTTCAAATGTTGCCAGGATCCGGTAGATTGTGGATACAGCATAATCGCTGCCTTCGTGTTCTTTCTCAATACGATTGTAAATCTGCACGGCGCTGAGGGGTTCGGTCGCTTCCTCCAGTACCTGATACACGCATTTTCTCTGTTTGGTCCATTTCAATCCCTTAGGGTAGGAAATATCATTGTGTTCACATTTATGTTCTTCCATAGATATCTGTCCTTTAATATCGCGATCCTGGGCATCCGCAGTGCTGCTCAGCTCGGTAACGCCCTGCATTCCCTCACTGGACGGGCGTCGCCCTATCAAAATTGGATCTGCCTCTTATGCCTGCAAGCAGTCAAAGAGTCAGCTCTC